>MTLC01000718.1_pt1 | contig 11667 bp, 12 predicted proteins | sample 1982451 | NCBI WGS metagenome assembly MTLC01 (sample SAMN05710165, study PRJNA340218) | biofilm metagenome | isolation source: sample SPH anode biofilm adapted to +100 mV | place: USA | collected 2012-02-03 | reverse complement strand
TCCCGTCATACTCCCCGTAAAATACCTGCTCCCACGGACCAAGCTCCAGTGCCCCTCCCGTTATGGCTTGGATGTTTATTCCTTGTGCAGCTTCACGCTCACCAGAAAGCGATCGTTATCGCAAAAAAACGGTATGGCGAGGCTCTGTTTGTCGCTGACAAAATCCAGGGTGTATTCAGCTCCGAATATGACGGTAGGTATGGAGAGATGGATATCCATTCCCCCCTTGGAGAGCAGATGTTTCATGTCTCCACCCAGCATATTGGCAATCTCTCCCATGGCATCATTCACGTCGTCGCACATTTCAGTCACTTCGATGCCGAGCATGTTTGAGGTAATCTTCGTGGCGAGAGAGACCGGACAATGAACAGATACGATACCTGTGTAAGAACCTGCCAGTCCCACCATACTGGTGACGGTTGCGTGAAAATGCGTAACCGGCTCCTTCAGTGGATAGTCTTCTGTCGTCTCGAGCATGACCATGGTGGAAAAAACCTTCTTGGTGATCTCGATGATGTAGTTCTTGATAGCTTCTTCAGAAAGATGCGTTCCCGTAACAATCGATTCGTCAAGAGACATACTGTGCAACCCCTCCCTGGTCCGTTCATTGACATGATGGATGCTACCGGACAATTCTAACAAAGAATTTGAGATAATATAGTGGGAAATTTGATGCACTCTTTATGTCGTGATCGGTAGTTCAATGACAAAGACCGTTCCTTTGGGAAAATTGTCTTTTACGCGAATGAATCCGTTGTGGTCGGATATGATGGTGTTGACAATGGCAAGCCCTAATCCCGTCCCTGCCTTTTTTGTGGAGAAGTAGGGTTCGAAAAGTCTTTGCCGGTCTTCAGGGGTAATGCCGTGACCTGTATCGGCAATGGTGCAGATGGCAATGTGCAGATCATGGTTTTGTGATGTCGTCAGAACGACCTCTCCGGTGCCATTCAGCGCAGCAACGGCGTTGTCGAGCAGGTTGATGAAAACCCGCTTTATCTGATCTCTGTCAAGCAACAACGGCGGCATGTCGTTGTCGGGAGTGAATGAGAATTGAATGGTTCGATGCGCTTCCTGAAACAGGGTAAGTGCCTCGCGGATAATCTCGTTGATATTATTGACCGATGGATGAGCAGCAGGCATCCGGGCAAAATTGGAAAATTCATCAACGAGCGATTTGAGCTCGTCCACTGACGTAACAATCATGGCTGTGCATTGGTCGAACACGGGTTCTTCTGCGCTGAATCGGCTTAAATAGCGCTTACGAAGGCGCTGGGCAGATAACTGGATAGGCGTGAGTGGGTTTTTGATTTCATGGGCAATCCTGCGGGCGACTTCTCGCCATGCTGCCATACGCTGGGCCTTCATCAGCTGGGTTAGATCATCGAACACGACTACTGTCCCGACAAATTCATCGTTGTCGTCACGCATGATCGTGAGGCTGATCAGGAGGGTCGCCTGCGACTCCCGAAGTGGAATGGTGACCTGCTTCCTGATCGAGTCCTGCTTGGACATTACCAGATCCCGTAGCATCTCTTTCACGATATCGAGGTGGGTGGCTTTGAGGATTTCGCGGAAATTTCTGCCGGATATGTCGGACATCTGGATATTCAGGAGCCGTTCGGCTGATTTGTTGATGGTGGTGATGACGCCGCCCTTGTCGACCGAAATGACGCCTGCAGTGACGTTTTTGAGAACGATTTCCATGTAGCGGCGTCTCTGTTCAAGCTCCTGATTGCTGCGAATAACCTCGTCGGTGGTCCTTTTGAGCTGCTGCTGGTTGATGCGCAGATCTTCGGTCATTTTGTTGAATGAAGAGATCAGCATGCCGATCTCATCATTCCTCTTTTCTCCCAGATGGACTTCCAGGTTTCCTTCGGCGACCTGCCGGGTAGCCATGGCAAGTTCCTGAATCGGGTCGGTGAGGTTCCTGGCCAGATAGAGCCCGAACCAGACCGCGAGGAAAACGATCACGATGGTTATCAGGAAAAGGGTCAGGATATAGCCGGTCGCAATGGGATTTTTGAGGATCTTCAGCTGCCGGAATTCTATGTACGAAGTGGTAATCTCCTTCATCTTGCTGACCAGCGAATAGGGGACGTAGTAGTTTACGACGATGACCCCGACAACATCTGCCTGATTCCAGGTGGAGTAGATCGGGACGATGCCCCGGATAAGATCCGCCTTGCCGACGGCATTGACGCGAGTCAGCTCCTTCCCGCGCAATCCCACGTTGATATCTTCCGATGAAGGATTGGTGAATTCGCCCAGGGGCAAGCGGGGGTTCGTGGCACGGGTCAACTCTTCACGCTGGGCTGAGAACACCTCGACAATACTCAAGTTGTATTCTTTCTGTTTATTGCGGATGAGTTCCTTGAGCTGGGGGAGTTTTTCATCGTTGAGCAGTTTCTGCTGTTTGATCTGATTGCTGATCTGCCGGCCATAATAGAGTGCATTGGCTGCCGAGGTCTTGTAATAGGTCTGGGCAACTTCCATCGACTCGTTCAGCGAGGTCTCCACCTGCTTGTTGAACCAGTTCTGGATGCTGTTGACGATGAATCCTGCTGAGACAAAGAAGAGCAGCATGGTTGGGATGAGCGAGAGCCCGACAAACGCGATGACCAGTTTCGTCCGCAATTGAGCGCCGATAAGGCTTCGTCTGCTCTCCAATAGCATTTTTGCGATGTTGCGGACAATCAGGTAGATGAGCAGGATGATCAGGAGGATGACGAGATTAATGATCCCGAATATGATGATGTTGCTCGACAGAGGGGCATCGGTAGAGAGTTTTGAAAGGTGGATTTCCGTATAGGTCAGGGCAAAGATGAGTAGCAGGGAGATGGAGATGATGATCCATTCCCGCTTGCGCTTGCGCGCTTCTTGCGGAGGGAGAGCTGTCTTCATGGGCCTCTTTCCGGTGGTCTGCCGCATGGTTGCGTCGCACTACTTTAGATCATTGAGACCCCGTTGACAAGGGCGATTGACGGCAGATGCGAGGCTGCAGGCGGATTTGGGACAGGGCACTGTGGGGCGGTTTCCGTCTGCGACCAGTTCCAGGGGGCGGAATACCGCACCAGTTACAAACGTCCGGAGCGGATAATGGCGATGACCCACCAGAAACCGATGAGGCCTGCGATGGAATAACCGAGGAAGGCGAAAATGGGGAATCCCATCAGTTTGGGACCCTTGTCGATCTGCATGACAATGGATGAACCGACGATCAGGGCGGCGATGATCAGGCTCGATGAGAGGCGGTTGACGGATTTGTCCAGTTCTTTGATGAAGCGGTCCAGCCCGCGGTGCTCCAGGTCGATCTTGAACTTGTTGCGGTTGATCCTGGTGAGAAATTCCTTCAGGTCTCTCGGGAGGTGGCGGGCCAGGTAGAGATAGGGCTTCAGGCTGTCCAAGAGAGATACCGTAATGTTGCGGGGCGACATCCGTGCCTTGATGGCCCCCTCGATGAACGGCCGCAGATGGGCCACCATGTCGAATCGCGGGTCCAGCTCCCTGCCCATCCCTTCGACCGTGACCAGTGTCTTGATCAACAGCATCAGGTCTGCCTGGACCCGTATCTGGTGGGTATTGATGATGTCGATGAATTCCAAGAAAAGACGGCTGACCTCGATCTCCTGGAGGGGGATTTCATAGTAGCTGTCGATGAATTCGGCAATATCCCGGCGCAGAACTCGCGGGTTCAGGTTTTCGGCAATGTCCCCTGACTGGAGGAGCAAAGAGATGACCTCTTCCACGTCTCTCTTGATGACGGCGATCATGATGTCCAGGAGGTAATTTTTCAGCTGCTCGTCGAACCGGCCGACCATGCCGTAGTCGAGGAGGCAGATCACATTGTTTCGGAGGATGAAGACATTTCCCGGGTGTGGATCCCCATGGAAAAAACCATCCACCAGCACCATCTTGATGATGGCGTCGGCCCCACGTCGGGCGATCTCCCTGGTGTCGAGCCCGGCATCCTGAAGGGCCTGGAGATCGGAGACCTTGATCCCGTTGATAAACTCCAAAGTGAGGATGCCCCGCGAGGTCACGTCCCAGTAAACCTTGGGAAAGTAGAGGGTGGTATCGCCTGTGAAATTACCGGCGATTTTCTCGATGGTGTGCCCTTCGCGGGTGAAATCCATCTCTCGTCTGATGGTACGTGCAAATTCCCGGACCAGGGGGACCGGTTCATACATTTCCGTGTTGGGGAGGTGCCGCTCGACCAGTTGCGCCAGCCCCAGCAGTGCGTCGATGTCCGTTTCCACCAGCTCGACGATGCCGGGCCTGCGGACCTTGATCACCACCTCTTCGCCCGAGAGGAGGACTGCCCGGTGAACCTGGGCAATGGAGGCTGCAGCGATGGGGACCGGATCGACGGAGGCAAACAGCTCTTCGATCTCTCCCCCCAATTCCAGGCGGACCTGCTCCTGGATCTCGGCAAAGGAGAAGGGGGGAACCATGTCCTGGAGCTTGGTGAACTCCTGGACGTAGGACCGAGGGATGACGTCGGGACGGGTGGAGAGAAGCTGCCCCAGTTTGACGAAGGTCGGGCCCAACTCCTCCAGGGCAAGGCGCATCCGTTCCGGGGGGGAAAGAGCCGCGATGTTCACCGCCGGGCGCCGCAGGAACCGTCGCCCCCGTGCCGCCATGTTTGTGATGTTCAGATACTCCAACAGATGGTCGAATCCATACTTCAGCAGGATTCGGATGATCTGGCGGTAACGTTTGATGGTGCGGATATTCCGGTTGAGCTGGATGAGGTTCAGCATGGTATCCCGTTTACTGGTCCGACTGGCGTTTTTCCAACTCTTCCACCCGCTTCAACAGCTGTTCGTAATCTTCACGGGGGACGAGACCAACTTTATCCAATACCTTTTTCACTTCCTGTTCCGCAACCTCTGCGACCTTGCCCCTGCTATCCTTGGCAAGGCTTTGCAGCTTTTCCAGCAAGACCTTTCCCTCTTCCTCGCTTACCTTGTACCGCTCCTTCAGGTCGGTAACCAACTCCTCCGCCATTTTCTGCGAAACGGCAAGGGCTCCAAGTCCTGACAAAAATGCCTTTTCGATGAGTTCGAACATGAGATGCCTCCTTCTGCACGGGATATTTACTCAATGATTATACATCTAAAGGTAGCATGAAACCGCTGAAATACAACCGGCATAGTCAGCAGTGCAGCTGCCGCCTTATTTACGAAGCAACCAGAGGATGAGGCTCAGGAGAAGCGAGAGTAGAATGGAGGTTGCAAGGGGGAAATAAAAGGTGAAGTTTTCCTTCTTGATAGTGATGTCGCCGGGGAGTCGTCCCAGCCAGGGGATCTTGCCGGCGAAAACGAGGATACCTCCCACAGCGACGACGATGAGAACGATGATGATGAGGGTCTTGCCGAGTTCGGGCATTCAGGACCTCCGCGCGGAGGGGAGGTAGCGGTCACGTTCGCTGTAGATACAGCCGCAGTACTGTTGCCGGTAGAGCCCCATCTCCTTGGAGAGCCGTATCCCCTCCTGCCATCCGCCCCGGAAGTCGGCATAGAAAAATGCGATGCCGTACCGTTGGGCCAGTTCGTCCCCCAGCCGCCTGATCTCTTCATGTTGCTGGTAGCGGCTGTAGAGGAGCGTCGAGGTGAAGGCGGTGTATCCTTGCCGTGCTGCAAAGGCTGCCGTTGCTTCCAGCCGGGATGCGTAGCAGTAACGGCAGCGACTGCCCGGATCCGCTGCCACGGCGGCCAGAAATTCATCGAGCCGGTACTCTTCGCGGTAGTGGACCTCAAGGCCGGTCTGGCCGGCAAAATCCCTGACCGCTTCCAGGCGTCGTTGGTATTCCTGGTAGGGATGGATGTTGTGGTTATCGAAGTAGCCGGTAACGGTAATCCCCCGGTTGCGGAGTTCCTTGACGGGAAAGACCGCGCACGGGCCGCAGCAGATATGCAGGAGAAGGTTCATATAACCGCTCCGTTGGGGGCCATGACTTCACTGGCCAGTCGCAGGGAAACCTTGCGCCCGGTAGCAAGAGCATGATGCACTATCCGGTCCAGCGTGTCAATCAGGCTCGGGATGTCGCGCCGCGCATGCCGCAAGAGGTAGTCGACCACCTCGTCCGGAAAAACCATCTGCCGGTCCAGCGCAAGCTTCTGCATGATCATGCGGCGGGAGCTGTCGTCCGAGACGTCGATATGGGCCACCAGTCCCCAGAGCAGTCTGGATGTCAGGTGATCATCCAGGTTCGGGAGCTCCTTGGGAGGGTAGCGGCCGGTAATGACCATGGGTCTGCCGGTCTGGTAGTAATCGTTGAAGAGCTGCCAGAGCGCAATCCGCAGGTCGTGATCCGCAGGGATCAGATGCAGGTCATCCACCAGCAGGGCAGGCGCCTCGCGGAAAACCTCGTCGCCCGGATTGCCGGTTCCCACGCAGCGCGCCGGGAGGGTGGCCGAGTCGGGTGTTCCGAACGTCAGGCAGGGAACGGTTTTCCCGGTCCTTTCTCCAAGGGCATCTGCCAGGGCCATGAGCAGATGGGTCTTGCCGGAACCTTCAGGGCCGTGCAGGTAGAGGAGGTTTTCGCCGCTTGTCGGCTCCAGCAGGCGCAGGGCAAAGCGATAGGCTGTCTCGTTGCCGGAGCAGACGACAAAGTTGGCAAGGCTGAAGCGGGGCGTTACAGGAAAATCAAAGGGGAGCTGCATGTCAGAAAAGACTCTCCTGGGAGGAGGTGGGGTGTATTCGGCCGAAGTGGCGGTAGGCCGCAGCAGTGGCAACCCGTCCCCGGGGGGTCCGGTTGAGGAACCCCTGCTGGATCAGGAACGGCTCGATGACGTCCTCTATGGTGCCGCTTTCTTCGCAGATAGCGGCAGAGAGGGTGTCGAGCCCCACAGGACCTCCCCCGAACTTGTCGATAATCGTCAGGAGCACGGTCCGGTCCATCTGGTCGAATCCCATCTCGTCGACTTCGAGGAGCAAAAGGGCATCCATGACGACCTTTTCAGTGATGATTCCATCGGCCTTTACCTGGGCAAAGTCGCGAGCCCGGCGGAGCAGTCGGTTGGCAATCCGCGGGGTTCCCCTGCTCCTGCCGGCCAATTCGAGCGCCCCCTCCTGGTCGATCTGGATCCCCAGGATGCGGGCCGAACGGGTGATGATCGTTGCCAGTTCCTCATTGGTGTAGAATTCCAGCCGCGAGATAACCCCGAAGCGATCCCTGAGCGGAGAGGAGAGAAGCCCTGCCCGGGTCGTGGCTCCGACCAGGGTGAACTTGGGCAGATCCAGCTTGATGGTCCGGGCGCTTGGCCCCTGGCCGATGATGATATCGAGCTGGAAATCCTCCATGGCGGGATAGAGTATCTCCTCGACCACGTGGGAGAGGCGGTGGATCTCGTCGATGAACAGGACGTCGTGCTGCTCCAGGTTCGTGAGGATCGCCGCCAGGTCGCCGGGGCGCTCGATCACCGGACCCGAGGTCGATTTGATGTTCACCCCCATCTCGCAGGCGATGATGTTGGCAAGCGTTGTCTTTCCCAGGCCGGGCGGCCCATAGAGGAGAACATGGTCAAGTGCTTCGTCGCGGCGCCTGGCGGCATCGATGAAGACGCGCAGGTTCCCCTTGGCCTTTTCCTGGCCGATATACTCCTCCAGCGCCCTGGGGCGAAGGGACGTTTCGACGAACAGGTCGTCTTCGGTTATGTCGGGAGCTATCATCCGGGTCATCTGGTCCGATATCCGTGGGGTTCTATTTCATCAGGGTCTTGAGCGCCTGCTTCAGCACCGTTTCCATGGACGCATCAGGCGGTATTTCCAGGTCATCCAGGGTTTTGCGTACCTGTGCTTCCTTGTAACCCAGGTTCACCAGGGCCGAGGCGACATCATCGCGCAGATCCGCCGCACCTGCAGCAGTTGCCTGCTCTCTGGCCGGAAGCGGGACGCTCAACCGGGCGATCTTGTCTTTCAGCTCCAGGACCAGCCGCTCGGCAGTTTTTTTCCCGATGCCTGGGATGGCGGAAAGCCGGGCGAGATCCCCGCGGGTCAGTGCGGCGGCAAGATCCTCCACCTGGCAGTTGGAGAGGATGTCGCGCGCCAGTTTCGGCCCGATCCCCGAAACCGTGATGAGCAGCTGGAAGCAGAGCTTTTCGCCGGCCGTGCGAAAGCCGTACAGATGGATCGCGTCTTCCTTGACGTGTGTGTGGATGTGCAGGGTTGTGGTCCCCCCTTCGTCGGGGAGCTCAAAATAGGTTGAAAAGGGGATCTGCACGCGGTAGCCGACGCCGCCGACATCAATGATCACGCTGTCAGGGCCCTTATGGGCGATGCGGCCGGTGAGGAGCGCGATCATGGGCGTCTCGTGAGGCTGCGCATCCCTGCGGAGTTGGCATGGCAGATGGCAATGGCCAGGGCATCCGAGGCGTCGGCCTGGGCGATTTCCGGGAGGTTGAGAAGTATCTTCACCATCTGCTGGACCTGTTCCTTGGCCGCTCGCCCGTGTCCGACCACGGCCTGTTTGACCTGCAACGCCGAATATTCGAAGATAGGCAGGCCCGCATCCGCTCCGGCGACAATGGCGGCACCGCGGGCCTGGCCGAGCTTGAGGGCGCTCTGCACGTTCTTGGCGAAGAAGACCTGCTCGACAGCCATGGCATCCGGCTGGTAGGTCCGGATGATGTCGGTCAGGCCACGGTAGATCTGTAGAAGTCTGGTGGAAAAGTCTGCCGTAGTATCGGTGAACAAGGCACCATTGTCAAGGTGGAGCAGGCGGTTGCCTTCAGAGCGGATGATCCCGTAGCCGGTGATGCGTGAACCGGGGTCGATGCCGAGAACTTTCATGCGATTGTATTTCCCAAGGGGCAACGAAAAAGGGGAGCCAGCGGCTCCCCTGTGGCTCACATCATCTTTTCCATCTCTTCCGTGGAGATGTCGAAGTTCGCATAGACGTTCTGTACGTCGTCATTATCTTCCAGCCTTTCCATCAGTTTCAGCATGCTCTCTGCCGGCTTGCCTTCCAGTTTCATCAAGGTCTGGGGGATCATGGTGACTTCAGCGGATTCGTAGGTAAAGCCCGCCTTCTCCAGTGCTTCGCGCACTTCGATGAATGCTGAGGGTTCGGTGATAACCTCGTATTGCTCGTCTTCTTCGCTCACGTCCTCTGCCCCGGCTTCCAGGGCAGCTTCGAAAAGCTTCTCGAATTCAACGGAAGTGTTGAAGACGATGAGCCCTTTCTTGTCGAACATCCAGGAGACGCAGCCGGTTTCCCCCATATTGCCGTTGCACTTGGTGAAGATGCTGCGGACATCGGAAACGGTCCGGTTCCGGTTGTCGGTCATCACCTCGACCAGCACCGCCACGCCGCCGGGGCCGTAGCCTTCGTAGGTGATCTCTTCGTAGATGACCCCTTCCATCCCGCCGGTTCCCTTTTTGATGGCGCGTTCGATGTTGTCTTTGGGCATGTTCTCGGCTTTGGCCTTGTCAATGGCGGTCCGCAGGCGCGGGTTGGCTGCGGCGTCGCCGCCCCCCAGCTTGGCAGCAACAGATATCTCCTTGATCAGCTTGGTAAAAACCTTGCCCCGCTTTGCGTCGGCTGCACCCTTTTTGTGTTTGATGGTGCTCCATTTATTATGTCCTGACATTCCCCGGCTCCTTGTCAAAAGATCAGAAAATACGTGAGTATCCAACGAAAACCGCAGAATACTAGCATGGGAAAAACTGCCTTGTAAAGTCAGAAAAATGCCGCTAGACTTATCACCGTTGTCCATATCCCCGGAGGAGTCATTCCATGGAAGCATCTATGAAGCATCGCGGAGGTCGCGTGTCGCCTGTACGGCACCTTCTCGTATTGATTGCATGGGGTGTCGTGGCGATTGCGATCGCCGGACTGTCCGGGTGTGCCGTAACGAAGCATGTGCCACAATCGCTGCCTCCCATCATGACCCAGGACGAACTGCAGCGACCGTATGTCAAGCTGGGCGCTCTGGAGTACAGCCGCTCGCGGATCGGTTCCGTTGAGGGCTTGACCACGCAGGATTATGAATGGGCCTATGGAGAACTGCGCGAAGGTGCCCGGCGCCTGGGTGCAGATGCAGTCATTCTCCCCGAGGTCCGGGTGGAGCAGTCCACATACCTGCTCTTCCCCTCCGGCGAAATCAAAGCCAAGGGTATTGCCATCCAGTTCCGCTGATGAGGAGGGCAATCCTTGACGCCCCTCCCTTCACAGTTCTTGCCCCTCTCCGTTCCTGAAGCATTTTTCGTTCACTCCGGCTGCGGGATATCCCTCTCTATTTATAGAAAAGGCGTTCTGCAATTGCTGTAATGCCCTGTTTTTATCCTGCCTGCATCGTACGTTATTCTGTTTTGGCGCTGTTCTCGGTTTGCCCTATCCGGATGCCCTCCAAGTCTGTAAATCTCCATTCGAGCCCTTCCCATGGCTGCAATGCAGCACTTTTTGTGCGCAACCGACCCCTGTTTTGTATAAATTTGTTTTATGGCTATGCAAATATGATTAATGCGAAATTGTTCAGGTGTATTACTTGCGCAACATACTGATATCGCGAAAAACAAAATGGTATTGCGCAGGGAATTCAAAAATATTCTTGACACAAATAAAACGGCGTGTTAAAAAAATATAAAATCAAAAATGGCCGATTGTAGAACAGAGCTTGAATATTCGTGAAATCGACAGGGTGCCATGACGAGAGACAAAAGCACATATTCGGTGCAGACCGTGGAAAAGGCGCTGGATCTCCTTGAGGCCCTCACCGATGAAACCCCTCCGCCGACCCTCCCCAATCTTGCCGAACGTTTGGGGTTGAGCCGGAACAAGGTGTTTCGTCTGTTGGCCACTCTTGAGAGCCGTGGTCTGGTGGAGCGGGAAGAGGGGAGCGGGGTCTACCGCATCGGGCTCAGTTCCGTGGCTCTGGCGCAACGCTTCATCAGCAGCGCGAGCCTCATCAAGCATGCACATCCGGTCATGGAGGAGTTGGCCCGCAAGCATGACGAGGCCATCTACCTGACGGTCTTGCTGGGAGACGAGGTTCTCTTTCTCGATATGGTGGATAGTCTGCAGAACGTCAAGACGACCCCCATGGTGGGAAAGCGGTTTCCGTTTTTTACCAATGCCGCCGGTAAGGTTCTCAAGGCGCTTGAGTCGCAGGAGCTTCTGGAGAAGCTCTTCAAAAGGCGCGGCAGGCGGAAGGATCTGCCCGACCTGGTTGCCCTCGGATCCGAGCTACATGCGATCAGGGAAAAAGGCGTTGCCGTTGATCAGGGGGGGTTGGGTGAAGGGGTGGTAAGCGTTGCGGTAACTATCCGTGATTATGCCGGAAAGGTGATCTGTGCGCTGGCCATGATGGGCCCGTCGTTCAGGATGCTGACCGACCGGATAGAAAATGAGATTATCCCTTCCTTGCAGGAAGGGGCAGAAGTCCTGTCGATGAAGTTCGGTTATGCCCGGTTTTGAGGAAGACGCAGGGATGTACGGAGTCATCATAACGGGAAAGGAGGGGACGAGACAAGCACAAACGCCAAGGGAAGGCATGGAGCGGGACGCCGCACCATAATGTTTTGACCTTACCAAGAAAGGAGTAACTACCATGGCTGAGAAGCAGTATGACTGGGGCGCAATCGCCAAAAACCCTAAGTTTGTCGAACTACATCGCAAGAAGACGGTGTTCCTGTTCGGCTGGTGGATCTTCTCCACCGTGTACT
>MTLC01003467.1_pt2 | contig 11675 bp, 8 predicted proteins | sample 1982451 | NCBI WGS metagenome assembly MTLC01 (sample SAMN05710165, study PRJNA340218) | biofilm metagenome | isolation source: sample SPH anode biofilm adapted to +100 mV | place: USA | collected 2012-02-03 | reverse complement strand
AGGATAGGGAGAGGATAGGGAGAGGATAGGGAGAGGCATAAGAGGGGAACAGAAGAGGAACAGAAGAGGAACTGGAATACAGTGGTTTCGACTTCGCTCAACCACCGGGTCGCTACCTGATCGAAGTCGAAGGCAAAGAGGAGAGAAAGGATACAGGCTGTAAGAACAAGTCAATGATCCCAGTGTCGAAGTCAGTAAAAAGAGGGCATCCACAGCTGTGGATGCCCTCTTTCCTATATATGGAAGCGATGAATCGCGTCTCTACAAGACCTCTTCTACGGGTTTTAGTTTTTCGATGACATATTGTTGTCTCTCGGGGGTGTTGCCTCCCATATAGAACTCAAGGGTTCCTGCGATAGAGTGTTCTTTCCTTAAAATCACCGGGTCTAAACGCATTTTTGCACCAATGAAATTGCGAAACTCATCAGGACTAATCTCGCCCAATCCTTTAAAGCGGGTGATCTCAGGATTTTTACCTAATTGCTCCATTGCCTTCTCTTTCTCCTCATCATTATAACAATAGAATGTCTTCTGTTTATTGCGAACCCTAAACAGAGGAGTTTGCAGAATATAAAGATGCCCGCTCCTGACGAGATCAGGATAATACTGAAGGAAGAAAGTGAGTAGAAGCAGACGAATATGGCTACCATCGACATCAGCATCGGTTGCAATAACAACGTTGTTATATCTTAACTCTTCGAGTCCCTCTTCCAGGTTTAGCGCTGCCTGAAGCAGATTAAACTCTTCATTCTCATACACTATCCGCTTGCTTTTTCCATAGCTATTGAGGGGTTTCCCCTTCAGACTAAAAACACCCTGAGTATTAACATCACGTGCTTTAGTGATAGAACCAGAAGCAGAATCACCCTCAGTTATAAAGAGTGTAGTCTCAAGTTTACGTTCATGATTCGAATTATAGTGAACCCGACAATCGCGCAGTTTTCTATTATGAAGACTAACCTTCTTCATACTCTCTTTGGCCGCCTTTTTTATACCGGCCATCTCCTTGCGTTCTTTCTCACTCAGTAAAATCTTACGAAGGAGGGCATCAGCAGTTTCAGGGTTCTTATGAAGGTAATTATCGAGATGCTTTTTAATAATATCAAGAACAAATCTAGTTACACTTTGGCCTCCCTCTTCCATATAAGTAGAGCCAAGTTTAGTCTTAGTTTGAGACTCAAAGACCGGCTCCTGAATCTTAATACTTACTGCAGCAACAATGCCTGTCCTTATATCATTGGTATCAAAATCCTTTTTATAGAATTCTCTGATGGTTTTGACAACAGCTTCTCTAAAGGCTTGCTGATGTGTCCCTCCTTGAGTAGTATGTTGACCGTTTACAAAAGAATAATAATCTTCTCCATAGTGGCTGGGGCTGTGGGTAAAAGCACACTCAAAATCAGTTTCCACGATGTGAATCGGAGGGTAAATGGGCTCACTATCCATATTAGCAGAGAGTAGATCTAATAGACCATTCTTTGCCTTGAGCTTCTGGTTATTAAAAAGAAGTGTAAGACCATTATTCAGATAACAATAGTTCCAGAGCAACTGTTCTGCAAACTCTAGTCTGAAATGGAAGTCCTCGAAGATTGTATTATCAGCAATAAAAGAGACCCTTGTTCCATTGGGCAAATCAGTTGGTTCTTCGGGCTGATCCAGCACTTTAGTTCCGTTATGGTATTCTAGAACTTTGGTCATACCATCTCTGACACTTTGAATCTTAAACCAAGAGCTTAGAGCATTAACGGCTTTCAAACCGACCCCGTTAAGGCCAACCGTTTTCTTAAATACCTTGTTATCATATTTTGCGCCCGTATTGATTTTAGAGACACAATCTTCAACTTTCCCTAATGGGATACCACGACCATAGTCACGAACAGTGACTTTCTTATCCTGAATAGTTATGTCTATCTGTTTGCCATTTCCCATGACAAACTCATCGATCGAGTTATCAATAACCTCTTTAAGTAGAACGTAGATTCCATCATCTTGAGAAGAGCCATCTCCCAGTTTTCCGATATACATTCCCGGACGAAGCCGTATATGCTCTTTCCAATCGAGCGAGCGAATACTACTATCATCATAGTTTGAGGTCATCAGATCGTCTGCCATTGTCTCGTTTAGTTTAGTAAACAAATTTACGAAATCCATCATTCCATGACGGGATGAAAAAAGGGGAGGGAAAAAAATCCCTCCCCCCACACAATCGACTAATCTAATCCCATAAAATAACAAATACTCGCTTTTTATACAGATAGATTAAATTCAAAAAGAGTGCCAAATTTTCATTAGTTGCTTTTAAACTCAGAAATTATAAAATCAATAAAACTGCTGTGATTTGGCTAAAATACTAAAAACGAAAACCTATTTCAAACTCCCACTGACTCATTGATATTTCAATTGTCTGAGCGGGATCCAGAGGATTTGTACCTTTAACGCTGTTCTTGAAAGCATGTACAACAGCAAAATCGACTGCTGACTTGCCAAACATCTGAGTAAATCCAAGAGTTAAATGGTTCTCAACAACGCCAGGGGCAAGAATGTTAAACATTACTTCGCTTTCCTTAACCGGGTTATTTCCATGAGAGAAACCAAGTCTTATTTGTGAATTCTGTGCAACCTGATATTCAGCACCTATTTTAAAGATGGTCATATCGTCCCAACCAAAGCCACTTCCTTCATCACTGCCTAGCGGCACATACTGAGGATTAGTTTGGAAAGCCCCATTGCCATCCATGTACATTGGCAACAAAGCATTAATGCTCATCACATTACCAATAGACTTCACCTTACTATAGAATATCTGTTTAACGTCAAACGCTAGGGTTAACTTAGAGGTTGGGTTCCATGCAACACCGGCAGTCCAATTGGCTGGTACATTAAACTTGCCTGCCTCTGCGAATAACCCTTTATACTCATCAAACTCACCCATGAAGATAGGGGTCTGGAAGGTAGCTCCGACAGATAGTCCTGGGATAATCTCACCTAACAAACCTATCTTACCACCAAAGCCAAAGGCAGTTGACGCACCGTTGTTAGTTAATGCAGTAGGATCACTTGACATACCGAAATTGCCAAATGCTTGCAATCCCTTAGCCTCAAACGACTGCCAAGCAACGATACCACCAAGGCCTAAACTCCAATGATCACCAAGAGCCCGGCTATATTGTACAGCACCAAACATTTGCATCAAATTAACTCCTGTTGGCGAGGTAACCCCTGCCATTGGATTACTTCCATCAGGCATTACCGGATTGTCAAGGTAGGTAGAATAGTAAGTCTTTGCAGGATAGTTAGTATTCATACCTCCATTCCCATAAAGAGTCACTCCAATAGCATCATTTTCGGATAACATAAAATTAGCCGCCAGAGCAGGCATTAGAAACATCTTGCTGTCACTGGTGACCTTACCTGGCTCTAAGCCAAATGCAGGGGGGAAAGTGCTAGGAATAGATCTGGCACCTGTTACCTCATAAGAACGGTCTGGCATAAACAATCCAGCAGCAACACCATAACTTGATCCCAAACGTACTAACCCAGCCGGATTAGATGCACCAAACAGAGAGTTCTGATAGAGGGCAACACCAGCCCCTCCCATTCCTTTGCTCTTTGTGCCATAAGCCAAACTAAAATAGCCATCGGTCGCAACGACTGTACCTGATAGGCACATCAAAACCACAATAAAAATTAAATCTTTTACAAACCTTTTGTTTTTCATAGTCATAGTCAATTTTGGTGAGGGAAAAACAGAATTACATCCAAATATACAATTATTTCGATACGTAGTTGAATAATTAAAAAATCGCACAAGAGTAAGGAGGTGTTATTCAGAGTTAGCCGCATAAAAAAACCTTATCTTTGCGCCTCAAAACAAACAGTTCATCGATGGAAAGCAAAACCTCAAAACACTGGAAAAGAACGACCATAACCTCTGCCCTACCATACGCTAACGGGCCAATTCACATTGGGCATCTTGCTGGAGTATATATCCCTGCCGACATCTTCGCCCGCTACTTAAGAAGTAAAGAAGAGCCTGTTCTCTTCATTGGCGGAAGTGATGAACATGGAGTACCCATAACTATTAAAGCCAGGAACGAAGGGGTTACACCTCAAGTAGTAGTCGACAAGTATCACAAAATAATCAAAGATTCTTTTGAAGAACTAGGAATCTCTTTTGATGTTTATTCAAGGACTTCAGCACCTATACATCATGAGACAGCATCTGCTTTCTTCAGAAAGATGTACGAACAAGGTGATTTTATTCAGCAAACGACCCAACAATATTATGATGAGGAGGCTATGCAATTTCTGGCCGACCGATACATCACCGGTACCTGCCCGCATTGTGGGTATGAAAAAGCATATGGAGACCAATGTGAAAAATGTGGCACCACACTCAATGCAACCGATTTGATTCAGCCTCGATCTGCATTAAGCGGTAGTACTCCTATCTTAAAAGACACCACCCACTTCTTCCTACCACTGGATAAAGCTGAACCATGGCTTCGTGAATGGATTCTAGACGGTCATAAAGAAGACTGGAAAACCAATGTATATGGACAGTGTAAATCATGGATTGATCAAGGGCTTCAACCCAGGGCAGTTACCCGCGACCTTGATTGGGGAGTAAAGGTGCCTGTAGATGGTTCCGAAGGAAAAGTTTTATATGTATGGTTCGATGCCCCTATTGGTTATATCAGTGCTACCCGTGAGTGGGGAGTCACTAACAATAAAGACTGGGAACCATGGTGGAAAGATCAAGAGACAAGACTTCTTCATTTCATTGGAAAAGATAACATAGTTTTCCACTGCATTATCTTCCCTGCCATGTTAAAGGCTGAAGGATCTTATATTCTTCCTGACAATGTACCTGCCAATGAGTTTCTCAATTTAGAGGGCGATAAAATCAGCACATCACGAAACTGGGCTGTTTGGTTACATGAATACCTTAAAGACTTCCCGGGCAAACAGGATGTCTTACGTTATGTTTTATGTTCCAATGCTCCCGAAACAAAAGACAATGATTTCACATGGAAAGACTTCCAAACACGTAACAACAGCGAGCTGCTTTCGATCTTCGGGAATTTCGTAAACAGGACGGTCGTTTTGACCCATAAATACTTTGAAGGAAAGGTACCAGTCATAACGCAAATCAATGAAGATGATGCTAAGACAATTGAACAAATCAAACTCTTCCCTGAGAAAATCTCAACCAGTATCGACGCATTCAGATTCAGAGAGGCCTTAGGCGAGATGATGAACCTAGCTCGTTTAGGGAACAAGTATCTGACTGAAAATGAACCTTGGAAAGTCTTTAAATCAGATCCGGAGAGAGTACAAACAGTACTTAACATTTCTCTTCAGATCTGTGCTAACCTTGCAATCTTATGTGAGCCATTTCTTCCATTTACAGCCAAGAAATTAAACCACATTCTGAATTTCGGAGCAGCCAAATGGAGTCAGGCAGGAGCGACTGATCTACTTAAAGCCGGTTCACAATTAAATGAGGCAGCGTTTCTATTTGAAAAGATCGAGGATGAAGAAGTTCAGAAGCAGATAGATCGATTAGAAGAGTCTAGAAAGCAGAATCTTGCGGCTGCAACCCCTGTATCGTCAACAAAAGACGATATCTCATTTGAAGATTTCTCAAAACTAGACTTAAGAGTAGTTACTATTCTTGAAGCAGAAAAAGTAGCTAAGACAAAAAAGCTTCTGAAACTTCTGGTTGATACCGGGGTTGATAAAAGAACTGTAGTATCAGGTATTGCCGAACATTACACCCCTGAAGATGTTATTGGGCAGAAAGTTCTAATGCTGATTAACCTATCACCAAAGAATCTCAAAGGAATAGATAGCCATGGTATGATACTTATGGCCGAAGATGCTACCGGAAAACTCTGCTTTATGCAACCATCTGAGCCATTCAGAAGTGGCAGTGAGATAAAGTAAAACCAACTACCTTTGTTTCGATTAATTCAATTACGATGATCACATTACTCAAAAAAGAGATCAGTACATTTATTCATTCTTTAACAGGCTATATCACAATAAGTGTCTTTTTACTAGTCAATGGACTGTTTCTCTGGGTATTTCAAACAGATTTCAACATACCAAATTATGGTTATGCCAGTTTGGATGGGTTGTTTATGCTGGCTCCTTTTGTATTTCTATTTCTCATGCCCGCTATTACAATGCGCTCTTTTGCAGACGAACAGAGAACGGGTACAATAGAGTTATTACTCACAAAGCCATTAACAGAGATGCAGATTGTTTGGGCTAAGTTTTTGGCTAATGTAATGCTAATGCTTCTCTCACTTCTTCCAACATTAATCTATTTCTTCAGCGTCTATCAGTTAGGAATGCCAAAAGGAAATATTGATCTGGGAGGTACATGGGGTTCTTTTATTGGACTCTTTTTTCTCGGGGCATCATTTGTAGCAATCGGGCTTTTTGTTTCGTCACTTACAGACAATCAGATTGTAGCATTTATTCTTTCCGTAGTTTTATCTGGCTTTCTATATATAGGATTCGAATTCATACATAGTCTGGCTTTATTTGGAAAAGCTGATCTCTTTATTAAAAGTCTTGGAATCAATGAACACTACCAATCCATTAGCAGAGGGGTAATAGACACACGAGACCTAATTTATTTCATTAGCATAATAGGCCTCTTTTTAATCTTGACAAGAATCAGATTAGAAAGCAGGAAATGGTAATAACCGCACAATAATGACTGAAAGAAGCAGGAAGATAAATAAACACTCCCCTGCTTCTTTTTTTTATTTTTGTTAAACAAAACACAGCCGATGAATCAGGATTCTTATGTACGCCCCAGTTGGGATGAGTATTTTATGGAAATAGCATCAACGGTTGCGAAGCGAGCCACATGTGACAGAGGCCGTAGCGGATGCGTAATTGTAAAAAACAGACAAATCCTTGTAACAGGATATGTTGGCTCACCAAGAGGGCTACCCCATTGCGATGATGTTGGACACCTATTTAAAAAAACCATTCACGAAGACGGCAGTGTTACAAACCACTGTGTTAGGACTGTCCATGCTGAGCAGAACGCCATCACCCAGGCGGCCAGACTGGGTATTGCCCTTGAAGGAGGCACCCTTTATTGTAGAATGACACCCTGTAGAACATGTGCAATGTTGATTATAAATTGCGGAATTGAAAGGGTGGTATGCGAGTTTAAGTATCATACCGGAGCAGAATCAGAAGCGATGTTCAAAGAGGCCGGAGTAGAATTACAGTATCTTCATGATGAAGTCTTAAAGTACAATAATCAACAAGGATAATTTCAACAGAACAACCAACCACACCAAATAACTGTTTAATGAAGAACACAATCGTAATTCTTTGCGGAGGAGGGCCAGCGCCAGGAATCAATACGGTCATAGGTAGCGTAGCAAAAATATTTCTCCAAGATAACTATAGAGTTCTTGGAATGCATGAAGGTTATAAAACGCTCTTTACTTCAAAACCCCGATACGTCGAGATTGATTACCCTATGGCCGACGACATCTACAAGACAGGGGGATCTGCATTACAGATGAGCCGGTATAAACCAAAAGATGAAGAGTTCAACACCAACTTCTTCAAAGAGAATAATGTTAAACTCTTAGTCACTATAGGTGGTGATGACACCGCTGGAACAGCAAACCGCATCTCCCGTTTCTTAGCCAGTCAATCATTCCCAATCTCAAATATCCATGTTCCAAAAACCATTGATAACGACCTGCCTCTACCAGAAGGCTCACCAACATTTGGTTATCAAAGTGCAAAGGAGGAGGGTGTAAGAATAACTCAAACTATTTACGAAGATGCCCGAACATCTGGTAACTGGTTTATAATCTCGGCAATGGGTCGTGAGGCTGGCCATCTGGCCTTTGGAATAGGGGCCGCATGTCATCTACCAATGATTATCATCCCCGAGATGTTTAATAACACTCAGATTTCTATTGAGAAAATCTTGCGTCTCCTGGTCAGCTCAATTATCAAAAGAAGGATACTTGGAATACCTTACGGAGTTGCAATTATCAGTGAGGGGGTATTTCATTTCCTCCCTGAGGAAGAGATTATTGCAACAGGTATAACCTTTACTTACGATGATCATGGACACCCTGAACTGGGTAATGTAAGCAAAGCACATATCTTCAACATTTTGCTTCAGAAAAGACTCAAAGACCTAAAGCTCAATGTTAAGAGTCGCCCGGTTGAATTAGGATATGAACTGCGTTGTGTTAGACCTATTGCCTTCGATCTACTATATTGTAACCTTTTAGGTATGGGTGTCAAAGTATTATTTGACCAAGGTTATTCCGGATGTATGGTCACAAGTGATCCAACTGGCGATGTTCATCCCCTATTTCTAAAAGATGTAACAGACATTCATGGTAAGGTTCAGCCTAGACTCGTCAACATTAATTCGCAAAAAGCTAAACTAGTCTTTGAAGGGAATAGCCAGTTTCTTGCTCCGGAAGATTATCAAGCTGCACTTAATTATATTCCAAATCCTGAATACTACGACTTTTTCAAGATTTTAAACTGGAAAGACCCAAAGGAGATCTAATACAGATCAATATTAATCACCATCACTGAGTGAGTCGTGATGTGTAAACTTTATCAATCATGTGGAAACATATTGTCAGATTTATACTTCGTTATAGACTTTTTATACTTATCGCCACAGTCATTTTAACAGCCTTTATGGCATGGATGGCAAAAAGCGTTCATATGTCATATGAACTGCCAAAGATGCTACCGGCAAAAGACTCTATTAGCATCAACTACGATGACTTTAAAAAGAATTTCGGGCAAGACGGAGCAGTAGTTTTTGTAGGATTTGAGGCAGACTCTGTTTTCACTCTCAAAACCTTTAAAGCACTCGCAAGACTAACTGATTCATTGAAGAAAACCAATGGAATCGAGGAGGTTTTATCCGCAACCCGTCTGGCAATTCTTGAGAAGGATACTATTCTCAAGAAATTTAAAATGGTTCCTCTTTTTAAAGATCCTAACCATCTGACGCAGCATCAGCTTGATTCTCTAAAGAGAATCGCTCTTAGCATCCCTTTCTATAAAGGATTGCTCATTTCTGCAGATAATAAAGTTATTCTAATGGCAATAACGTTAAAAAAAGAGATGCTTAACTCGAAAGCCAGAGTTAAGCTTATCTTCGACCTCACGCATGCCATTGATCACTTTGGAAAAGCAAACAACCTAAAAGCCCATATCTCAGGCTTACCATATATTAGAACAGTGACAACGAAGAAGGTCCAGGATGAACTTGAGATCTTCTCGTTAGTCTCCATTTTAATCGCAGCCATCTCACTGCTAATGTTCTTCCGCTCTGGAAAAGCAGTACTTATTCCAATAAGTATCGTAATAATTAGTGCCATCTGGACGGTAGGAATCATAGGCCTCTTTGGTTATAAAATCACCATATTGACTGGAATACTACCCCCCTTAATAATTATTATAGGCGTTGAAAACTGCATCTTCCTTCTAAATAGATTCATTTCTGAGTTCAAAAAACACGGGAATAAAACCAGAGCTATCTCGATTGTCATCACACGAATTGGAGGAGCAAACCTTCTTACAAATGCTACCACTGCTGCTGGTTTCGGAGCATTTGTAATCACAGGAAATCAACTTCTGATTGAGTTTGGGGTCGTTGCTACTTTATCAATCCTAACTGTCTATATTTTAACGCTTACATTGATTCCCATCTTATATAGTTACCTACCGGCACCAACTACGGCTCAGATGGAACACCATGGAGGAAAGAGAATCAATCTTATTCTCGACAAAATAGTTCATATAGTTGAGAATAAAAGAAAGGTGATTTATATTACCGTGGGAATCTCTGTATTAATTGGAATAGGTGGTATTTTAAAATTAACTACTTCAGGCAGTATAGTTGATGACATTCCTCATGGAGAGAGACTCTACACTGACTTACTCTACCTTGAGAAGAACTTCAAAGGAGTTATGCCTCTTGAGATTGTCATTGACACTAAGAAACCGAAAGGAGTCACCCGACTAAATAACCTGAGAAAAATAGATCAACTTCAGGATTCACTGAAGACCTACCCTGAGTTATCTGCTCCACTATCAGTTGTCCAGGTTGTAAAGCTAGGAAGAATGGCATTCTATGGCAATGACTCATCAATGTATGATCTACCCTCATCTCAGGAACTTCCATTCTTGATAAAATATTTGCCTCAAAAAAAATCAGGCAAACGTACTATAGCTGATGCCTTTACTGACTCTACAATGCAGCGAACACGCATTAGTGTGCAGATGGCTAATGTTAGTACTCCCGAGATAGATAGAATATTACATAAATTGCAACCCACAGTAGATTCTATCTTCCCAAAAGAGAAATACAAAGTCACAATTACCGGTTCTTCAGTTGTCTTTCTTAAAGGCACAACCTATCTGTTTGGAAACCTCATAGAAAGTCTTATTCTTGCCATTGTTCTAATTGCTTTGCTATTAGCTATGCTTTTTAGTTCATGGAGAATAGTTACATTGTCGCTAATCCCAAATCTAATCCCTCAAATACTAACAGCTGCTTTAATGGGATATATGGGAATACCAATCAAACCCAGTACAATACTGGTCTTTAGTATCGCTTTAGGTATTTCAGCTGACAATACTATACAGTTTCTCTCCCGTTATCGTCAGCAGTTACGATGGAATAACAATGAAATTTACATCAGTGTAATCAAGGCACTTCGAGAAACGGGGCAAAGCATGATATTCTCTTCATTAGCACTATTTTTAGGTTTCTCTGTATTCGCATTTTCAACTTTTGGAGGGACTCAAGCAATGGGCTACTTCGTCAGCTTTACTCTTCTGACAGCCATGCTTACGAACCTCTTTCTGCTTCCCAGTCTTTTACTCTGGCTTAACAAGTGGACAACCAAGTGTTTTGAGGAAAGCGCTACTCCGGATGAAAATGATGAGGAATAAACTTCTTAGTCATAAGTAAAATCTGAGGCCTCTAACACCTCCTTTTTAGCCTATGACAATAACAATACCCTTTTAAGAAACGTAGAGATTACATTTCTTAAAAGGGTAAAAAATATAAGCCGTTTTGCACCGCCTAACTTCGACACGTTCATTGACCATGTTTTATATCACACTGATAAACTATAATCTAAAAACACAAGAACACTCTTTTGGGTATCCCGGAGTCAATTAAGTAATTTTACTAGCATGTTTATTCAAAGAAAATTCAGAGAGAATACAGAAATACAATAATATACAACTGGTACAGAGATATGGCGTCTAGCATTTAGCTTCTGGTTTCAGGCAACTCGCATCTGGCTTCTGGCTTCTGGCCAGCAGCTAGCCGCCAGCAGCTCTTCGGTGCTTGCAAATCTTTGAATTCTTGAATTTTGAATTTAGTCTGTTGCTGATTACACTTAACCACGAAAAGCACTAAAACCACCAAATTCTTCCAGCCGTTTTCGTGCCTTTCGTGCCTTTTGTGGTTTAAATAATCTACAAGACATTTTCCAATGCCATGATATTCAGCATTCATAAAGCATTTCTCTTATATCTCTCTTATATTTCTCTTATATCTCTCTTATGTCTCTCTTATGTCTCTCTTATGTCTCTACCTATCCTCTCAATATCCCCTCTATATCCTCTACCTA
>MTLC01001192.1_pt1 | contig 11684 bp, 10 predicted proteins | sample 1982451 | NCBI WGS metagenome assembly MTLC01 (sample SAMN05710165, study PRJNA340218) | biofilm metagenome | isolation source: sample SPH anode biofilm adapted to +100 mV | place: USA | collected 2012-02-03 | reverse complement strand
AGCCGCCCGTGCCACGCCCGCCAGCACCGCCGCGGGGGTCGCGATCGCCAGCGCGCACGGGCTGGCGGCTACCAGCACCAGCATGGCGCGGTAGAAGCTGTCCACGGTCGGCTCCTGCAGGAACAGGACGCCCCCAAAGAAGATCACTGCCACCGCCGCGATCACGGCAGGCACGTAGAAGCGCTGGAACCGGTCGATGAAACGCTGCGTCGGTGACTGGACTGTGTCGGCCTCCTTGACCAGCGTGACCACCCTGGCCAAGGTCGTGTCGGCCGCGGCTGCGGTCACCACCATGTCGAACGCGCCCGGGCCGTTGACCGTCGCGGCAAAGACCCGGGATCCGCTGGAGATCGCCGCCGGGTTCGCCAGCGCCCTCTCCACGCTCGGCACCGGTGCCTTCTCCACCGGCATCGACTCGCCCGTCACTGCCGACTGGTCGATCGCAGTCGACCCGACACTCACGAACCCGTCCGCCGGTACCCGCGAGTTCGGTCGCACCACCACCACGTCACCCACGACGAGCTCCTCCACCGGCCGCTCCTCGGTCGCACTGAGCCCAACCCGGACGGTCGCGGTCCGGGGAGCGAGCTCGGCCAGCGCCTCGATCGAGCGGGTCGCCCGCGCCATCGCGAACTCCTCCAGCGCGTGCCCGATGCTGAACAGGAACAAAAGCACCGCACCCTCAGCGAGCTTGCCCACCGCAGCAGCCCCCACCGCCGCCACGATCATCAAGAAGTCGACCTCGAAACGCCCGCGCCGCACCGACTCCCACGCCCCACGCACCGTGAAGAAGCCGCCGAAGAAGTAAGCCAACAGATATAGGCCCACGAACACCGACTCCGACGCCCCCAGACCGAACTCGGCCAGCAGACCCGCGAGATACGCCACACCCGACGCGATCGCGAACCACAACTCCCAACGACCATCCCCATGTGCGCCGTCGTCCGACTCCACACGATCAACATTACTCATGATCTGACCATATCATGATGTTGTGATGTATTGCTTTGCTGGTGCGTATCATGCGGACACGATGCCGATCTGGTTTGATCAGGGATGCACAACTGCTCGGAGGTTCGACGATGCTGCTAACGGAAGCCGAACGGGTGGCCGAAGTGATGGGTGGCCTCGCGACGCCCGCGCGCGTCCTGATCCTCGCGCGACTGCTGCAGTCCCCCGCCACAGTGACCGAACTCACCGCCGAGCTCGACATCTCCCAGACCGCGATCTCCAACCACCTCAGGATCCTCCGCCACCTCGACCTCGCCGCCGGCGACCGCCAGGGCCGCCACGTCGTGTACCACCTCCAGGACGACCACGTCCGCGCCATGATCGAACAGATCCTCACCCACGCCAGCCACGGCCAACACGGCTCGGCCCACGATGAGCGAGCCGACGACTGAGTGGAACCTGAGAGTTTCTCAGGCTATCATCATTCTGTCGGAGGGGGCAGAATGGCTAACGACCGAGCGAGTCGGTTCGGGCGTCTCGCGCGGCGCGCCACGAGCGTCTTGGCGCTCTCCACGCTCCTCGCCTTGAGCTACTCGGTCGAACTGAGCCACTTGGCCCATGCCGCCGACCTACCCGCACCCCAACCACTGATTGGAACCCCCAGACCCGACCCCCCCTCTACGAGCCAACTCGCCGAACAGCGCGCCGAAAGCCTCCGCCAAGCCACCCGGCTCATACAGGCCACCATCCAGCAGTCCCAACTGCAGGACCACCGCAAGGGCGAAACGGAGCAAGCCAAGGCCATCCAGGCTGAGGTGTATCGCCTGAACAACCTCGACAAGTTCGCCTGGCCTACCAAGGGTGGCGTTTCCTCGGGGTTCGGCATGCGCAAACACCCCATCTTGGGCTACGTTCGCCTGCACAACGGATCCGACATCGGCGGCGCTTGCGGAAACCCCATCTACGCCGCCCAGTCCGGCACAGTCACCAAAGCCGGCTACAGCAGCAGCTCGGGCAACAACATCCGCATCGACCATGGCACTATCAACGGCAAACGCGTAGAGACGGCCTACCTCCATATGAGCAAACTCGCCGCACGCGACGGACACCGCGTCAACAAGGGCGACATCATCGGCTACGTCGGAACCACAGGACTCTCCACCGCCTGCCACCTCCACCTCGCTCTCTATCAGAACGGCACCGGAAGCGACCCGCTGGACTACCTTCAGCGCGACTGATGGGCTGCGGTGACGCTCCCGCCGGCCGTACTGACCGGACGGCTAGGTTAAGGAACTGTGTCGACGCAGCCTGATCGATGAAGGGAAGGGGAGGCAGGCCGCAGGGTGGCTTGCACTTGGCGAACCCGCCCGTCGAAGGCGTTGGCGAGGGGTTCGACGCCAGCCTCGTGCGGGTACAGGCTCTGCCCCAGCGTCGGATTTGCTACGTGGACCTCGGCCATGGATTCCGCCCCTCAGGGCAACTCCGGCGCCCGAATCGGTCGACTGGGACGTCGGACGGCTGCGCGGCAGCGGCTGTCCGGCCGCAGGCTCCGATCGTCCCGCAGGGATTGTCGCGGCAAATCCGGTCGGCTCGGTCGCTGGTGGCGAGGGAGCGGTTGCCGCGCTGGATGAGGTCGGCGAGGTCTGGGTCGAGGCCTTCGGCGATCGTGCGTTGGGCGTCGCGGGTCCTGACACTGGTAGTCCCATCGCCTCTGGAGGGGGCCCGTCGTCCATGACAGGACGGCGATCAGGATCACTCCGACGAACGCCGGCCACCTGCCATTGAGGTACCTGTCGACGATCGCGACGCCGAAGACGATCCAGCGGATCTTCCAGGAGAACCGGAACGTCGCTTGTTGGGCAGCGAACTGGCTGACAACGGCGACCAGGATCTGCAGGAACCGCCACGGCAAGCAATACGCCTCGACCAGGTTGGTCAGCGCCGAGTCGCCTACCTCAGCCAGACCGAGTGCTTGACAGATGATCGCGCTGGACTGCCGGTCCGTCAGCTGCCGACGGGCGACCCGTCCGAGGAACTCCGGACTGACCACCAGGACAGCCCTGGAGGGCACGACGACTTCGGCGCCGAAGAGCCAGCGGCCGATCCAGATCGAGGCTGGTGGCGTCCCCGCAGCGAGGCGATCGGGACGATCGCGGTTAGCGTCGTGTCGCGATGGAAGTCGTTCGCCGGCGTGGCTCCGAACCGCCGCCACAGCATGGGCCGGGCGTTGCGTCCGATCACGAGGGTGATTCCGATGGCCGCCGCCACAACCAGCGCCGGGACCGAGAGTCCGCAGACGACGATCCACACGAGGCTGCTGAAGATCACGCCGGTGAGTTGGGCTGCGGCCCAGGCGCCGCGCCAGCGGTTCACGACTTGACCCCGGACGCGGCAGCCGCCACAGCTGGGATTCGCGACAGTCTGGTGAGTTCTTTGACGCCGATTTGGCCGCCGCACAGGTCGGCGATCTCGGCGATCCTGAGGCGTTCGGCGAGCAGTGCGCGGACGGCGTCCGCTGCCTGCTGTTCGGCGGACTCGATCGCTTCGTTGCGTTCGGCGATCGCGGCCAGGATGTCGACGGCGAGATCGGCGAGGCGGCGTTCCTGCTCGAGGCGTTCTTTGCGCTGGGCGGACAGCGCCTCGGTGACCCGGCGGCGCGCGTCCTGTTTGAATCCCTGCCTGACCATAGTGGGCTCCTCGTTCGGGGTCTGCTCACCCCCTTAAGCCCACCGACCCTCACGATCCGGACACCTACCAGCCAACAGATCCCGAAGCATCCTCCGAACCCCCGTCCGACGACGTCCCCATACCATGTAACCAGTCGACGCCGGAACCCCCGATTTCCGACGTTTTCGAGCATCACACACCTCTGGCATCCACTATCGCCCCTTGTCAGAGCGACATTGCCCGGATGGTGCGGGAAGCGTAGCAGGAAACCTGCGCGATCGCGTGTCCGGATCGGCCGGTTTCGGAGGCTTAAGGGGATGTGACCATGAGCTTGCGCCGGATCACGGCCGGGACGGGGTACGACTACCTGACCCGCCAGGTCGCGGCCATGGATTCCACCGAGAAGGGGCACACCGGGCTGGCGTCCTACTACACCGAGAAGGGCGAGGTTCCCGGACGCTGGGTCGGCTCCGGGATGACCGGTATCGAGGGCCTGGACGCGGGTGATCTGGTCACCGCAGAGCAGATGCTGGCCCTGTTCGGATCCGGCCACCACCCCCTCGCTGCCCAGCGGAAACGGGATCTTGCCGGACCCGGGCTGACCGAGAAGGACTACGTGGAGATCACCCGGCTGGGTGAGCCATACCGGGTCTATGCCGGCGACATCAGCCCGTTCCGGGTCGAGGTCGCCCGCCGCCTTGAGGCGCTGAACAAGGAGCGTGGCCTCCCGCAGAAGGCGGCCACCGCGATCGAGGACCGGGCCCGCATCCGCTCCCAGGTCGCCCTGGAGATGTTCCGCGCCGAGTTCGGACGCGGCCCGCTCAACGAGCGTGAACTCGCCGGGCATGTGGCCCGGCTGTCGCGCCAGCAGACCACCGCGGTCGCCGGCTTCGACTTGACCTTCTCCCCGGTGAAGTCGGTGTCGGCGCTGTGGGCGCTGGCCGAACCCGGGCTGGCCGCGAGGATCGAGCGGTGCCACCAGCAGGCGGTCGCGGACGCCCTGGAGTTCATCGAGCAGCACGCCCTGTTCACCCGCACCGGCACCGACGGGGTGCGGCAGGTCGACGTCCGCGGCCTGATCGGCACCGCGTTCACCCACCGCGACAACCGGGCCGGCGACCCCGACCTGCACACCCATGTAGCGGTCGCGAACAAGGTCCAGACGCTCTCCGACGGGCGCTGGTTGTCGGTCGATTCCCGGGTGCTGCACAAGGCGGTCGTGGCCGCCTCGGAGACCTACAACACCGCGCTGGAGCGGCGCCTGGCGGAGGCGATCGGGGTGCGGTTCGAGGCCCGCGAGGACACCGATCCGCGCAAACGTCCGATCCGGGAGATCGTCGGAATGGACGCCGCGTTGAACCAGCGCTGGTCGACCCGCCGGCAGTCGATCGAGGCCCGCCGGCGCGTCCTGGCCGCGTTGTTCCAGGCCGATCACGGACGTCCGCCGACCCCGGTGGAGGCGATCGCGCTGGCCCAGCAGGCCACCTTGGAGACTCGCGAAGCCAAGCACGATCCCCGCTCCCTGGCCGAGCAGCGGACGGCATGGCGTCGGCAGGCGCGGGAGGTTCTCGGCGGCGAGAACGGCATCCGGACGATGATCCACGCCGCCCTACACCCCGTCCCGGGCGAGCGTCACATCCCCAACCAGGCGTGGCTGGAACACGAGGCCCGCCGGGTGGTCGCGATCGTCCAGCGGGACCGTTCCACCTGGCAGACCTGGCACCTGCGCGCCGAAGCGCTGCGCAGCGTCCGCGCCGTCGAAGTCCCCTCCAAACACGTCCACACGGTCACCAACCTGCTCCTCGACCAGGCCCTCACCTCCTGCGTTCCGCTCACCCGCCCCATCCCCGGAGAACCCCAAGAGCCCGCCCCGCTGCGCCGCCGGGACGGTGCCAGCGTGTACACCGTCGCCGGGTCGCAGCTGTACACGTCGAACGCCATCCTCGCCGCAGAAGCTCGCCTCGTCGCCGCTGCTGGTGGCCGCGACGGCTGGGTCGTGCCCGGCCCGGCCCTCGACAAGGCGCTCCTCGAATTCCGCGCCAACAGTGTCGAACTGAACCCCGGGCAGGTGCTCATGGTCCGCGAGATGGCGACCTCGGGCGCCCGTGTGCAGCTGGCGATCGCACCGGCCGGATCGGGCAAGACCACCGCGATGAACGCCCTGTCCCGGGCCTGGAGGCAGGCCGGTGGGACCGCGATCGGGCTCGCCCCGTCCGCCGCCGCAGCAGCAGCGCTGGGCGAGAACATGGACGGCTACAGCGACACCCTGGCCAAGCTCGTCTGGTCGCTGCGCAACGGCGAAACTCCCGACTGGGCCGACCAGATCGGACCCCGAACCCTGGTCATCATCGACGAAGCCGGCATGGCCGACACCCTCTCCCTCGACACAGTCGTCCGGCACGTCCTGGAGCGTGGTGGCAGCGTCCGACTCATCGGCGACGACCAACAACTCGCCGCGATCGGAGCCGGCGGAGTGCTCCGCGACATCCAGTCCACCCACGGTGCGCTGCGGCTCACCGAACTCGTCCGGTTCACCGACCGGGCCGAAGGATCAGCCAGCCTGGCATTGCGCGAGGGCCACACGTCGGCGCTCGGGTTCTACCTCGATCAGCGCCGCATCCACGTCGGCGACGCCACCACGATGACCGACGACCTGTTCGCGTCCTGGATCGCCGACCGGGCCGGCGGGCTGGACTCGATCATGCTCGCCCCCACCCGTGAACTTGTCGCCGACCTCAACCAGCGGGCCCGCACCCAACGCCTCGCCGACACCGAGCCGGGCCGCGAGATTCAGCTCGCCGACGGCAACCTTGCTGCGGCCGGCGACACGATCATCACTCGCACCAACAATCGGAGACTCCGCGTTTCGCCCACCGACTGGGTGAAGAACGGCGACCGCTGGACCATCGAGGACGTCGACGTCCAGCGCGGTCTGCACGTCCGCCACACCCAGTCCGGACGCCATGTCCAGCTGCCCGCCGACTACGTCGCAGAGTCCGTCGAACTCGGCTACGCGACCACCACCCACACCGCCCAGGGCGTCACCGCCGACACCATGCACGGCATGCTCGCCGGCAACGAATCCCGCCAGCAGGCATACACGATGCTCACCCGCGGACGCGAAGCCAACCACGCCTACGTGGTCGTCGTCGGCGACGGCGACCCGCACACCCTGATCCATCCCGAGACGATCAACCCGCTCACCCCGACCGACATCCTCGAACGCATCCTCGCCCGCGACGAATCCCCCATCTCCGCAACCACCGCACTCCGCGACGCCGCCAACCCCGCCCGGCAACTCCGCGAAGCGACCGCCCGCTACACCGACGCCGTCACCTTCGCCACCGCGCAGTTGGTCGGAGCGGACGGCACCAGCGCGCTCGAGAGGGTCGTCGACGAGGTGGCGCCAGGGCTCGCCGACAGCCCCACCTGGCCGGCGCTCCGGGCCCAATTGCTCACCGTTCAGGCCGACGACCGTGACCCGATCCAGGCATTCAACCGGGCCCGGAGCATCCCGCTCACCGACACCCAGGACCCCTGCTCAACGTTGGCCGGACGCATCGCAGACACCGGACGCCACTACCGCGGCGGACCTCTGCCGTGGCTGCCGCGCATCCCCTCGGCGCTCACCCGGGACCCGATCTGGGGTGACTACCTGGAAGCCCGGCACCAGCTCGTCGCGCGGCTCGCCGAACGGGTCCGCGACGACGCTATGGCGGCCGAATCCCGGCCGGCGTGGCTCGCCGGAGCCGGACGTGCCGCGCCCGAACTGGTCGCCGACATCGAGGTGTGGCGGGCCGCCCACGCCGTCGAAACCGGCGACACCCGTCCCACCGGTGATCGCCGCGGCGGCTTGGCCGAGCCCCACTGGCAGGCCCACCTCGACCGACGGCTCGCGTCCATCGCCACCGCCGCGATGGACGAATGGCGACCCCTGCTCGCACGGGTCTCGCCGCTCGTCCTGAACGACGACTTCGCCCCAACCCTGGCCGGACGGCTGTCCCAACTGTCCTCGGCCGGGATCGATGTACCCAGACTGCTGCGCGCCGCCGGCGCACATGGCCCTCTGCCCGACGATCACGCCGCAGCGGCCCTGTGGTGGCGCCTGTCCGGACACCTCACGCCCGCGGTCGCCAAAGCGGTCGACACCGACCACCACTTGGCCACCCAATGGCTACCTGCCTTCACCGAACGCCTCGGCGACACGGCCCGGGAACTGCAGGCAAGCCCTTGGTGGCCCGCTCTGGTCACCACCATCGAGCACGGACTACAGCGCGGCTGGCCACTCAATCAGCTGCTCGACGAAACCCGCGAGCTCGGCGCCGACGGCGGCCGCACCGACCCCTGCCAGGCCTGGGTGTGGCGACTCTCGCTCCTCACCGACGCCCACGACGTTGCCGACGAAGACCGCCACGACCCCGCCGACGAACCACCCGACGACCTCACCCACGACTGGACACCCACCCAGCCCATCGCACCGACGAACACCCGCGCGGCCACCGTCAGGGACCCGGACGAGGTCGAGTTCCTCGACCTTGATGACGACCAGGTCCTGCACCTCGAAGGAATGGTCCGTGCCGGCATGGGAGCCCCCGAACCGACCGACGCGCAGATCCGCCACCAGCTGGAACGCCGCGACCAGATCGCCGCCAGCCCCGTCCCCATCGAGCGGCTCGTCCGCATCAACGAGGTGACGACCGCCTACTTCCAGGCATGCCTCCCGGACAGCTGGGCCACGCCCTACCTCGACCAGCGACTGCACAGCGACCCCGCCACGCTCGAACCCCTGCGGATCGGCTACGCCCCCGACAGCTGGACCGGCCTCATCACCCACCTACGCCGCCTCGGCGTCACCGACGAAGAGATGCTCACCGCCGGCGTCGCGACCACAGCGTCCACCGGACGGCTCATCGACCGCTTCCGCGACCGCCTCGTCGTCCCCATCGTCCACGACCAGCAGGTCCTCGGCTTCGTCGCCCGCCGCAACCCCCAGTTCGGCGACGACGACGGACACGGCCCGAAGTACCTCAACACCGCAGCCACACCCCTGTTCGCCAAGGGGGACCAGCTCTACATCGCAGGCGAGCTGGCGGACGACACCACGCCCGTCTTGGTGGAAGGACCACTCGACGCGATCGCGGTGACCCTGGCCGGCGAGGGCCGGCACGTCGGTGTGGCCCCGCTCGGGACCAGTCTCACCGAAGCCCAAGTCGCACAACTCCATGAGCACGGACGTGCCCCGGTCGTTGCCACGGACGCCGACCTCGCGGGCCAGGTCGCCGCCGAACGCGACTACTGGCTCCTGACGCTCTACAACCTCGACCCCACCCACGCCGTCTTGCCCGAAGGCACCGACCCGGCCGACCTCGTCGCATCCGGCCAGGCAGCCGGGCTCGCGGACGCGATCACCCACGCCAGACCGCTCGCGGACTCGCTGATCGACGAACGCCTAGACCACCTCGAAGGCGCCGGAGCCGCCCTCGACGCCGTCCGCGTCCTCGCCGCCCAACCAGCCGAGCGCTGGATCGCCGGCACCGAGCACATTGCCGAACGAACCGGACTCCCTCCAACCCTCCTTCGCTCCGCCCTCGCGTCCATGGTGAAGGCCCGGAACGCCGACCCCCGCAAGGCCACTCAGGCCGCCACCGACCAGATCACCCCGGCCAGGGACCGCCTTACCGACATCAAGCGCGAGCGGGTAGCTGTCGACGAGTTCGAGCGCATCGATACGCCGACCCACCGCAACCAGCCGGAACCGCTCCCCACGTTCGACCCGCCGGATCAGCACGGAATCTCATGGTGACGATCCAGTTCCCGGGCGAAGATGGAAGCCACCCCCGAGGAGACGCGCTGTGCAGCCCATCCTGATGATCGTGCTCGCGACGGCGACCGGCGTGCCGCTGGGTCTCTGGCTGCGCCGCAACCTCGCCACGCTCAGTTATCGAAACGCCGGGGAGGTCGACCTCCCCGCACCCGGCCCGCGCTGGTGGGTCGTCTGGGCGAGCGTCCTCGCGATCGGCGGCCTGGCAACAGGGGCAGTCATGAGCCACGACACGCTCGCCCACCTACCGCTCATTCCACTCGCGGTAACCGGCCCGTGGCTGGCGGCGGTCGACTTCGAGGTTCTACGCCTCCCCAACCGTGTGCTGGCGCCTACCGCGGCCGCCACCCTGCTCGCCGTAGTCGGCATCGCAGTGGCGACGCAAGACTGGATGACCCTCATCGTGCCCACAGTCGCCGCCTTGGTGACAGGTGGAGTCTTTGCGGCCGTCCACTTCGCCACCAAGGGCGGGATCGGGTTCGGTGACGTCAAGCTCGCCACGGTGATCGGCCTCGCGGTCGGGTCTCTGGGAGTCACCGCGGCGTGGCTAAGCGCCCTAGCCGGATCACTGACGGCCCTGGTCTGGGCGAAGGCCTGGCGCAAGGTTGGCCCGATCTCCTACGGCCCCTGGCTCCTGTGCGGCGCGTGGTTCGCTGTTCTCGCCAGCGCTGCTGCAGTTGGGTGAACAGCGACGCGTCGCTGTTCACCCGACCTCGCCCTGAGGTTCGTCAGCGCGCGATATCGCGGCACTCGTGATGGCGCCCCCGCTGACAGCTGAGATCGGACCCAGGACCTAGCTTGCGAGGGCGATCCCAAGACCGACAAGTAGCAGCACTGTGATGACGCAGGCCGCGAAACCGCGGAGCGCAAGGTCGAAGGCCCTGAACTTCTGGTTCGCCACTGCCGAGAGGTCAACTACCTGACGCCACGCGTCGACGCGAGCCTCGGCGTCTTCAACGTGTGTCTGCACATCCTCCAAGGATGCTTCGCCGAGAGTCGGCCAGGCGAAACGGTTGATGCCGGATTGCGCCGCCCGTCGACGCGGAGCGAGCGCGCGGAACAGCCAGACCAGGGTGTAGCCAAAGGAAACGAGCGCAAGCAAAACGAAAGCCCCGGCTGCCCAGGCACATGACCCCCCGGCTTTGACGACTACGATCAGTGGTCCCAGCGCATTCAGGAACGCAGTCAGAACGACTCCGAGCGCCGCCGCCAGGATGGCGGACTTGGCGTCAGCGAACCGCACCCAGTTTGCGATCTGGTCCATCGCGGTGAACGCGCCGTCGTCACGATGCTTCTCTTGGCTGTCAATCGCGCGTGGGTCTGCTGCTGGCAGGGACGTCGTCCGACTGTCGCTGCGCCTACGACGCGACAGCATGAACGCCCTCCGCGGGCCACCGGCGCGTGAATCGCCACTCGGTGTAGGCGGCGAGCCAGTGAGCTGCCCAGGCCGTCGCGGTGGCGGCCGTGTGCTCGTCCGGGTGCCACTCCTCACGGCTTGCAACGCAGATGTCTCCATTGAGGTAGATGTGTGGCGGCCGCTCCCATCGGCGACCGGACTGCGCTCCGAGCCGGCCGTGCCCGAGCACCGACACGAATGGGAGTCCGCGGTCACGCCGCAGAAGGATCGCGATGGTGAAGCGTCCACGGCCTGTGTCGAGCTCACCCCACCAGCAAGGAACGCCGCCGTCGGAAGCCGGCACGTAAGTGAACTGCGGGAATGCCTGGCTCATCGCCACGACATGGGAGTTGATCGCATCTTCGTCTTCCCACCACGCCGGCACTTCCCCCGCGGCCGCGTCGCTGTCTGCCTCACCTCCGTGGAACGTGTGCTTCGCGACCGCAGTCACGAGCCCGTGGGTCGGGTGCGTGAAGACGCCGTCGGCGAGGCGGGTCACTTGATCGAAGATGATCCTTCCGCCGGCGGTGACGAACCGCGCGTCGTCCATCCCATAGTGGCTAAGCAAGGCAGGCATTGTCATGGCATCAGTTCCTCACTAACGGCTGGCATAGATCTGAGAGGTGGGCACGCCGTCCAGGGCTTCGGTGACTCCGGAGAGCAACCCGGCCGTGGTGCGCCATCGGAAGTCATAGAACCTGTAGGTCCGCGTCTCGTAGTCGCGGGTGTAGCGCTTGGGTGAGTTGGCGTGCTCTACGAAGTCCGTGCTGTCTGGGAATAGCCCTGCCAGGCCCTCGCCGACAACGACTTCCCACGACTTCGCGGTCTTCTCGCACTTGGAGGCGAAGT
>MTLC01000186.1_pt2 | contig 11692 bp, 10 predicted proteins | sample 1982451 | NCBI WGS metagenome assembly MTLC01 (sample SAMN05710165, study PRJNA340218) | biofilm metagenome | isolation source: sample SPH anode biofilm adapted to +100 mV | place: USA | collected 2012-02-03 | reverse complement strand
TCGTCTTGCCGTAGGCGAATAAATCGCCTACGGTTATGGAAATATCGCCCATCCGGGCAAAACCCCGCGATTTCATTTTGAGAAAATAATTACTGTTTTGAGAAACCAATTTTGATACTTTATTTTTTAAACTTTCCTTAATCATTTGCCAATATTGATTTAATAAGAGTTTTAATCTATTAGAGGGGTTGGGGTCAAACTTCCTTGCCTATACAAAATCTCTTTGAAATTATTCGTTTCAAAAATCATAAAATCGGCTTTGTTTCCTGCTTTTAACACGCCGATGTCGTCTCTTCGTAATGCTGCCGCAGCTCGACAAGTCAATGCCGCCCACGTTTCCGCCATAGCCAACTTTTCATAAGCGCCAAGAATGGCGGCCTGCGTGATTAAATTGCCCATAGGCGCGCTGCCGGGATTCCAGTCGCTGGCGATAACGAGCGAACAACCGGCGTCCAATAATTTTCGCGCGGGTGTAAAGCGCTCGCCGAGGCCTAACGATGCGCCCGGAAGCGCTACGGGTATTACATCGCTCTGCGCCAAAACGGCTATCTCTTTATCATCAGCATATTCCAAATGGTCTATGGAAACTGCTTGAAAATTTGCCGCTAATTGCGCTGTGTCGTTGGAAAATTGGTCGCCGTGGATAACCACATCAAAACCCATTTTTTTCGCTTCGTTGAGGTAGTATTGCGCGTCGGAAAGAGAAAACGCCCCTTTTTCCACAAAAATATCCACCCTTTCAGCCAATTTTCTTTTTTGGACTTCGGGCAGCAAATTTTTCACGATATGTTCTAAATATTCCCGCTCAGTTCCGTCAAAATCTTTCGGTTTGATATGCGCCGCCAAACAAGTGGGAATCAGCGCCGCCCGCGTTTTTTGGTTAGCCAACTTGATAGCTTCGAGCATTTTCAGTTCATCGGTAACCGAAAGTCCGTAGCCGCTTTTTACTTCAATGGTGGTAACGCCCTGCGAAAAAAGGTTATCGGCTCGTAGAACAATTAATTGGGCGAGTTCTTCCACGCTCGCGGCACGTGTTTTTTGCACCGTATCCCAAATACCGCCACCTGCTTGGGCTATTTCGAGGTAGGTTTTTCCTGCCAAGCGCATAGCGTAATCATTGGCGCGCGAGCCCGCCCAGCAAATATGGGTATGCACGTCAATTATTCCGGGCAAACAAACGTAATCGCCGTTCAAAAATTGGATTTCAGCATTTGGATTTTCGTTTCGCAGTTTATCAAAATTCCCAATAGCAAGAATTTTCCCATTGATATGCAAAATCCCGGCGTCCGAGATAATCTCTAATTGCTCATCGGACAAACTTCCTTTCAGAGGAAGTTTGTCCATAGTGAGTAATTGTTTGAAAGGACCAATCAAATACATATTAAATATTAAATTTTTTCCTGTTTTCTATTGCCTGTTCATATCCCGCATCGGCGTGGCGATAAATACCCAAGGCAGGGTCGTTGAATAATACGCGGCGAAGGCATTCATCGGCGCGGTCGGTGCCGTCTGCAAGTACTACCATTCCGGCATGTTGTGAATAACCGATTCCTACACCGCCACCGTGGTGGAATGATACCCACGTGGCGCCACCGGCGGTGTTGGACATCAAATTAAGCAACGTCCAGTCCGAAACAGCATCTGACCCGTCTAACATTCCTTCCGTTTCACGGTTGGGCGATGCTACCGAACCGCAGTCCAGGTGGTCGCGACCAATCACTATCGGGGCTTTCACTTTGCCTTCGCGCACTAACTGATTGAACATCAAGCCCGCTTTTTCGCGCTCGCCCATTCCGAGCCAGCAAATGCGGCTGGGCAATCCTTGGAAAGCGATTTTTTCTTTCGCCTCGGTAAGCCAATGAATCAAGTGCTTGTTTTCGGGGAAAAGTTCCATCAACGCGCGGTCAGTAGTGTAAATATCTTCGGGGTCGCCGGACAGCGCCGCCCAGCGGAACGGACCTTTACCATCGCAGAAAAGCGGACGGATAAATTTCGGCACAAATCCCTCAAAACCAAACGCGTTTTCGCAACCACCTTGGCGGGCAAATTCACGAATATTGTTTCCATAATCAAACGTAACGCTGCCACGTTCCTGCATTTGCAGCATAAACCCTACGTGGCGAGCCATACTTTTTATGGAACGGCGTTTATACTCTTCGGGATTGGCTGTACGTAAAGCAATGGCTTCGGCTAAGGAAATTCCGTGCGGCACATAGCCGTTTAGCGGGTCGTGTGCCGAAGTTTGGTCGGTGAGAATATCGGGAATAAGATTATCTTTCAGCAGTTTTTCCAGCACATCGCCAATGTCGCCCACCAAACCGATAGATACGGCATTGCCTTTTTCCACAGCTTCTTTCAGCCATGCCACCGCCTCATCATAACTGTATGTCATTTTATCCACATAGCGGGTTTCGAGCCGTTTTTTAATCCGTTCGGGGTCGATGTCCACGCCCAGATACGCCGCGCCTGCAAGTGTGGCTGCCAATGGCTGAGCGCCGCTCATTCCGCCCATTCCGCCGGAACAAATCCAGCGGTGTTTGAGGTTGCCGCCAAAATGTTTGCGTCCGGCTTCCACAAAAGTTTCATACGTTCCTTGCAAAATGCCTTGCGAGCCGATGTAAATCCAGCTTCCGGCAGTCATTTGACCGTACATCATCAGTCCGCGTGAGCGTAACTCTTCAAAATGTTCCCACGTAGCCCACGCAGGCACCAAGTTGCTGTTAGCAATCAACACGCGCGGCGCTTGCGGATGCGTGCGAACCAAGCCGATGGGTTTACCGGACTGCACGAGCAACGAATGGTCTTCGTCTAATTCAAGCAACTGCCGGATAATTTCCCGCAATGCTTCCACGTTTCGGGCGGCTTGCCCTATGCCGCCGTAAACTACCAAGTTTTCGGGGTCTTCGGCAACTTCACGGTCGAGATTATTTAGCAACATACGCAACGGGGCTTCGGTTTGCCACGACTTCGCGTGTAATTCAGCGCCGTGTGGCGCGCGGTAATGTGGATGAGAAGCGTACTTCTCAATAAATTCGGTGTAGTTCATAAAATATAGTAAACAAGGGTTTTAGTAAACAAGTAAATGTGGAATAAATCCGTTAAAGGGTTTATAGGGAAAGATACCGTACTTTTAAACTCGTTTTATCATTAAAAACGTTCTTTCAAAAGTTCAAAATATTCGGAAAACGTATTTTTAAAAGTACAACTTGTTAAAATTATCCCAAAAATGAATGTTCCCTAATAACTCTTTTCTTTTGATTTATATATGATTGTCCAAGAGCCATTTCCAAACAGGTAGAATTTCCACGGTTTTTCCGCTTATTTCAAGTGTTTTTTCTGATTCGAAAGTAAGGATGAGCAGTTTTTCACAGGGCAATATTTTTGAAATTTTTATCAATGCCCCTACTTCCCTGTCGAAAGTGCCGTCTGAATTTTCAAGGCTGTAACATACTTGAATAGCGGTTTTTATTTCGGGAATGTAAAAATCAACTTCTGTATTTTGATTATAGAAAAAAATGGAATCTTCACGACCAAATTTTCGCAAAAGAGTGATGGCTACAAGGTTTTCTAAAAGAGCGGTGTTGCCATCAAGCAAAAAAAGGTTAAGAATGCCGTTATCCGTAAAATAGTATTTCGGATTGGTCTCTTTCTCTACAAGTTTGCCGGCGATATTTTGAACAGGCGAAACGAGCCACGCATCTTTGGCGTATTCCAAGTATTTAATTACCGTATTTGTACCGACCTTTGAACCGGCAGAAGATACAATATTTGCCAAACGACTGTGAGAAATCGGGGTCTTTACACTCTCAGCCAGTTTTTTGAACATCAATTTTAGAGCAAATGTATTCTCTACCGAGTGGCGCGCAATGATGTCACCTAAAAATATTTTTTGATAGACACTTGTCAGGTAATTTCTTTTTGAACTTAACAAAGCGCCTTCGGGAAAACCGCCAAAGTAAAAATAATCGTTAAATTTTCGTATTAGTTCGGCTCTGCCTTTGGTTGAAAGCAGGGTTTTAGCATCAAAAATCGCGTTATTCGCGTTCAAAAATTCCGTAAAATCGTAAGGGAAAACATTTACCGCTATATACCTTCCGCCAAGCGTAGATTGAATTTCTGCACTTAACATTTTGGCGTTGCTTCCCGTGATATAAACCCTGTATTTGCTGTCGGCAAGGCGTCGGGCAAACTTTTCCCAACCAGCTATCACTTGAATTTCATCTAAAAAAAACATGGGTTTTTTCTCGTACATTTCAAAATGAGCTTCAATCAGCATATTCAAATCGTCAAGTTTCATCCCTATCAGCCGTTCATCTTCAAAGTTAACATATAACATCTCATCCCAACCAATTCCTGATTTTAGCAATTGCTGAATGCGCTGATAGAGTAAAAAGGACTTTCCCGCACGGCGAATACCCACAAAAACGTAATTTCCAAATTCTTCAAAATTAAAATTACGCTCAATCAACTGATAATTAGAAATTTCTAATTTATTATCAGCAATTACTTGTTTCAAAATTTCTTTATTCATACCTATTTTTGTTCTATTCGCGAAACAAAAATACCAAAATATTATTTCGTAGACAAAACAATATTCGATTTTTAAATAAAAACTTGCGTAAACTTGTGTAACTTACGCTATTTATGTTCAAAAAAATCCGTGAAAATCGGTCTAATCCGCGTCATCCGTGTTCTGTCCCTTTTTATCATCAAAATCAACACAATTATTCTAAAATCGTGGTTCAGACACCCCACACTTCATCGTCCTCATTCTTCAAATCAATCCTGTGCTTTTTGGCGGTTTCCTGTAATCGCTTGATAACCTCTTTGGAACGTAACAGCTGAACGGATTTTTCAATGTCTTCGGAAAAAAGCCGGTCGGTATCGGCAAATTGGATGTGTTCGCGGATAAGATTGTGCATTTCGTCCAATAACACATTGGATTTCATCGGTTTACGAAAATCAAAACCTTGGGCGGCACACATCATTTCGATGCCGAGAATTTTTTCCAGATTTTCTACAATCTTCAAACTTTTACGTGAGGCAATGGAACCCATACTTACGTGGTCTTCCTGCCCGAGCGAAGTGGGTATGCTGTCAGCGCTCGCGGGGAAACAGAGCGATTTGTTTTCGCTAACCAATGCCGCTGTGCTGTATTGCAAAATCATAAAGCCGGAATTAAGCCCCGTATGTTCCATCAGCAGTTTGGGCAATCCGGGCGTGCTTGCCATCATCGAAAGATAAATGCGGCGGTCTGAAATATTACCGAGTTCCGCGGCGGCAAGTCCGGCATAATCCATCGGCAGAGCAATGGGCTGACCGTGAAAGTGCCCGCCGCTAATGGTTTTATCTTCACTGAATACAATCGGATTATCGGTAACGGAATTAATTTCGGTAAGCAGTGTCTCTTTCAGATGCAGCCACGCGTTACGTGAAGCGCCGTGCACTTGCGGAATACAGCGCAAGGAATACGGATCTTGCACCCGACCGCATTTGTTGTGCGATTTCACAATTTGAGAATGGGCAAGCAACTTGCGCATGCGTGATGCCACGTATTTAGCGCCTGAATGCGGACGTAGCGTGTGCAATTCTTCATCAAAGGGTTTTACGCTGCCCATCATCGCTTCCAGATTCATAGCGGCAATGATGTCCGCGTGGTCAAGGCAGTTTTGCAGTTTTTCTACCAGCGCTATGCCGTGTGCCGCCATAAATTGTGTGCCGTTAATTAACGCCAATCCTTCTTTGGGACCAAGTTGTACGGGTTTCAGTCCCACTGCTTTTAAAACATCTTCCGCCGATTTTTTTTCACCGTTGTACCAAACTTTACCCATTCCTATCAAAGGTAAAAACAGGTGCGAAAGCGGCGCCAAATCGCCGGAAGCGCCTACGGAACCTTGCTCGGGAACGCATGGAATAACGTCGTTTTCTATATGCCAAAGGATACGCTGAACGGTTTCTATCGCGATGCCGGAATAACCTTTGCATAATGCGTGAAGTTTCAAGATAAGCATCAGTTTAGCGATTTCCTTATCAATAAAATTTCCTACGCCCACACTATGGCTCATCAGCAAGTTGTATTGCAGTTGACGCGTTTCATCTTGGTCTATGAGCGAAGTGCACAGCGGACCAAAACCGGTATTGATGCCGTACACTACTTTTTTGCGGCTTACAATGTTACGTACTACTTCCTGATTGGCTTTTACGCGTGCCAAGGTGTCATCTGTGAGTTTTCCCTGCATTTCGGCGCGGGCAAGGCGCAGAGCGACGCCGATGGTTAAAAAATCTTCGCCGTAGCGAAAAACAGTGATATGCTTGTGTGTTTTCATGTATAATAAAATAAAATTTCTATCCTAAAAAGGTAAGAATAAGAGTGTAGATTTAATTAAATTTTGATCCGAATTGCTTTATTAGTAATGCGAATTAAGAGTTGAAACGGTGCTACGCACCTCTTGGTATATTCTTAATTAATATGCTACAAACCTGCCTCGCCGTCAGTCGGGTGAAAAGCTGCTACGCAGCAAAGGTGCGTAGCGCTGCCATCATTTGTAGGATTTATATCACCCACGCATTTAGGTGCGTAGCACCGTCTCAGTGATGTTGTTATTAGGTTTCAACCCTTTATTCGCATAATTTTCCATTATCTTAATATTTACAAAAAGGAATTTTCATTTTGACACAAAATTAAGAAATATTCTTCAAAAGAGCGGCATGCATTTCCAAGAAAAAATCGTTAAAACAAAATTTTACTTTCAAAATGTAAACGTTCGCTCCTAATTCTGTTTGCTTATTTATCTTTTTTTTTATGTTCACATGCCTGGCTTTCGGCAGACAGGAAATAGGGACATTCCCTTCCGCCATCGTCGGATGAGTGTGTTAAGAACATTTTTATAGGGCTGTTTCAGAAGGTAAATAACTTACTTCAAAGTTAAGAAAAACATTGGTAAAGAGAAGACCTTCGGTTATTTAAATGATAAAAAACAAAAATAATTCACTGAAAATTTGGCAGATACGAGATTGTTTTTGTTATTTTGCACCCGATTTCAGTAAACAAACCTAACAAAACGCACATTTATGTCAAATAATCTGGTTATTGTAGAGTCGCCTGCCAAGGCAAAAACCATCGAAAAATTTCTCGGCAAAGAGTTTGAAGTAATGTCCAGCATGGGGCATATCCGCGATTTGGCGGATAAAGGCTTAGGAATTGATTTTGAGAATAATTACGCGCCGCAATATGAAGTTTCGTCCGATAAGAAAAAAGTGGTATCGGAACTGAAAAAAGCCAGTAAAAACGCGCAAATCGTTTGGTTGGCATCCGATGAAGACCGTGAAGGGGAAGCTATCGCGTGGCACTTGGCGGAAGAACTGAAATTAAAAAAAGAAAATACCCGCCGCATCGTTTTTCACGAAATTACCAAAGACGCTATTCTTCACGCCATTGAGCATCCGCGTAACATTGACATCAATTTGGTAGATGCCCAGCAAGCGCGCCGTGTGCTTGACCGAATCGTGGGTTTTGAGCTTTCGCCCGTGCTGTGGCGTAAAGTAAAACCGTCGCTTTCTGCCGGACGCGTACAGTCGGTAGCCGTGCGGCTTATTGTGGAACGCGAGCGAGAAATCAATAATTTTACCCCCGAAGCATCTTACAGAGTAACCGCTCTTTTCAGCGGGAAAGACGCGCAAGGAAAAGATACGGAACTAAAAGCGGAACTCACCCAACGGTTTTCTACCAAAGAAGAAACAGTAAAGTTTTTGGAAAACTGCATCAATGCTCAATTTTCCATCGAAAATATTGAGAAAAAACCGTCGAAAAAATCGCCTGCACCCCCTTTTACCACCTCTACGCTGCAACAGGAAGCATCGCGAAAACTTGGCTTTTCGGTAGCGCAAACGATGTCCGTAGCCCAGAAACTTTATGAATCGGGAAAAATTACCTATATGCGTACCGACTCGGTCAATCTTTCGGATTTGGCGCTCAATACGTCCAAAAAAGAGATTTTGGACATGGCTGGCGAAAAGTACGTGCATACACGCCGTTTCAACACCAAAAGCAAAGGCGCGCAAGAGGCTCACGAAGCCATCCGCCCAACGTATATGAACGCGCACACCACGGACGGCACGGCGCAGGAAAAACGCCTCTATGAACTGATTTGGAAACGCACCATCGCGTCACAAATGGCGGACGCGGAATTAGAAAAAACCAATATTTACATCAATATTTCGGGCAGCAAATACCAATTTGTAGCATCGGGCGAAGTCATCGTATTCGACGGATTTTTGAAAGTATATCTTGAAAGTTCTGACGACGAGCAAGATGTCGAAAACGAAAACATGCTGCCTACGATGAAGAAAGGGGAAAAGCTAACCTCGAATGAAATTTTGGCGCAAGAACGTTTCACGCAGCGTCCTGCTCGCTATACGGAAGCCAGTTTAGTGCGTAAACTTGAAGAACTGGGCATCGGGCGTCCGTCCACTTACGCGCCCACCATTTCTACCATTCAAAACCGTAAATACGTGGAAAAAGGCGACCGCCCGGCTATTCAGCGTGAATTTAATGAACTGAAATTGAAAGGGGGAAAGATTTCGGACAAAATAAAAACCGAAAATACGGGCGCGGAAAAAGCCAAACTTTTCCCTACCGACATCGGAATGGTGGTCAATGACTTTTTAGTGGAAAATTTCCCCGCCATTATGGAATATAATTTCACGGCAAACGTAGAAGAAGAATTTGACAGTATTGCCGCCGGCAACATCAAATGGACAAAATCCATCGACCGTTTTTATAAAGATTTTCACCCGGTGGTGGAAAGCACGATGAAAAATTCCGAGCGGCAAGTAGGCGAACGGATTTTAGGAACCGACCCCAAATCAGGAAGGCAAATAGCCGTGAAAATCGGTCGTTTTGGTCCTATCGCGCAAATAGGCACCGCGGAAGAGGAAGAAAAACCCGTTTTCGCTTCGTTAAGAGCTACTCAATCCATTGAGAGCATTACCTTGGACGAAGCCTTGGATTTGTTCAAACTGCCCCGCGAACTCGGCGAATTTGAAGGTAAACCAATGAAAGTAGCCGTAGGACGATTTGGTCCGTATATTCAACATAATTCCGCGTTTTATTCGTTGCCGAAAACCGACGACCCAATGGAAGTTTCCGCAGAAAGGGCGGTGGAAATAATCCAAGCCAAACGCGAGGCGGATAAAAACAAGGTTATCAATACTTTTGGCGCCAACGGTGAAATTCAGGTACTGAACGGACGTTTTGGTCCGTACATCGCTTTTGAAAAAAACAACTATAAAATTCCGAAAACAACCGATGCCAAAACGCTTACCGAAGAGCAATGCCGCGAGTTAATCGCCTCACAAGCGAATACGGTAGGAACGAAAAAGAAACGATTTACGAAAGGGAAGAAATAAGTTCTGAGTTTGCAGTTCTGAGTTTGCAGGCTGCCTGTCGGCGAGGCAGTTTTGCAGTGTTTTTTTAGCCAACAAACCGCACATCGGTTAGTTGGCGTTCGCTACCGACTAACCGATGTGCGGTTTGTCGGTTTGTTTGAAATTACGCGAAACGAGGTATTAAGCGGCAATGCGCACTGCCTTCAAATGTTTAAAACAAAAAAACTTAGTCAATTGATTGACTAAGTTTTTTATTTTTACCCGATTTTTTATTTTTTATTTTCTTTGTAACGCATATCCGGTGTTCCGTCTTTTTTCAGGTGTTGAGCGTTTTTGTAACGTTTGTCAGGGGTACCGTCTTTTTTCAAGTGTACGCCGGCAGGGGTTACCGTAGCTTTGGTTTCTTTTACTTCTTTCTTTACTTCCTTAGTTTCTTTTTTTACTGCTTTGTCAGCTTCTTTTACTTCTTTTTTTGTTTCTTGAGTAACCTTTACAGCGGTTTTTTCCACTTTATCTGCTGCTTTTTTAGTTTCTACTTTTGCCTTATCCGCTTCTTTTTTTACTTCTTTTTTAGCAGCTTTCGCTTCATCTTTGGCTTTTTCAACTTGTACTTTTACTTCTTTCTTAGTTTCTTTAGCAGTGGCTTTTACTTCTTTTTTTGTTTCTTTTGCTTTTTGTTGAACTGTAGAAACGGCAGTTTGAGCGTTTGCGGCTGTGCTCAATGTAAATAATAGAGCGAACAACCCGATGAGAGTTTTTTTCATTTTTAAATAAAAAATTAAATTGTTTTGCTCGTCGGCATATCAGCGAGCGTTACAATGTGAAGCGAATATGCTCGTTTTTGTTTAAAATCTTGATGTATATTCAAAAATCATACCGATTTAACATTCTATTCCATCAAAAAGTTGAGCAAAAATAAATCATTTTTTCAAAAATTGTACTTACAACCCTAATTTTTTTCTAATGTCCTGCGGAACAGCATTTTTATGTACCAAAATATTGATGGTTTTAGCAAGTACAAAAGGTTTGCTTACATACCAAATGCCTTTGTATTTATTGTCTGTTCCCCATGAATTTTTCACCATAAAATATTCCGTTCCGCTGTTATCTTTGGCTAAGCCGAAAATTTGCATTCCGTGATCATCGGTAGTTTGGTAATTGTCAAACCCAATCTGACGGCTTTCTTGTGTTACTTTTTCTTCTTGAACATGCGATTTTAGTTCGTATTTTCCCGTACTCGGCTGTGCGCCTAACCATTTGGCTTGATCGGTGCCCGGCAGGTTTTCTTTTTTCGTTTCAGGCAGCATGCCTAATCCGTTACGTGTAAATCCACGCTCACTTACATCCGCACCCCAAGCAATGGTATAACCGTTGTTTATGGCATTGTCAAAAACGCGCGCAAACTCTTCCAACGGTATGTTATAGCTTTCGCCCCAGCGCCAGTTGTCGGGAATTTCTATGGCAAATTTGGTATAAAACGGATGGTGCGTAAATGAGGTAATAGAAACGTAGTCATCCATATTTAGCCCTAACGATTGCGCATAGGTTAGCGGGGTTTGTTTTTTTCCGTTTACGGTAAATTCTGTGGGAAATTTACCTAAATACGCGTCCACCACTCCTTCAAAAGCGGGTTTCCAAGCGGAAGAAAGGGTTTTGTTCGGATTTTTCACGATATTGTCCATGAATGATTTGGTAAGCGCGTCCAGTTCGCTGTGGTTATGTTTTGTCGTGCCGTAGTTCAGTCCCGTCATTTCATTTTCAGGTACGATGCCGTAATTTTTCAGCACATACACTACATCGTAAAAAGAACCGCCGGGCGCAAAGTTAATATTTCCACCTGTGCGCACGTATTTATCCGCTTTGTCCTTGTACGAATGTGATACCACAAACATTTCAGAAAGGTCAGTTTCCGGTTTCCCTATTCGCAGTAATTCCGATTCAAAAAAAGCCAATCCTGAAAAAGACCAGCACGTACTGCTGTTTGCTTGATTTTTAATGGATGTGATTTTATTTTCTTTAATGACTGTAAAAGCCAACGTATCTTTGGACGACGTAGTTTGTGCCGAAATGTTTACTATAAAAATCAGCGATAAAATAAAAGTAAATTGTTTTTTCATTTTGATAATTTGTTTTTTTATTCAAATAACGCGGATTTTCGCTGAAAGTGAGCATAAATCCGCGTTATTTACGAGGGTTGTATGTTTGAATAATATGATTATCCGCAACTTGTCCTAACAGAAGAACGCCAAAGGCGTTTAACGTGAATAACCCCGTATGCAGCGCAGCGGAATGCGGGGCATAAACA
>MTLC01004510.1_pt1 | contig 11718 bp, 5 predicted proteins | sample 1982451 | NCBI WGS metagenome assembly MTLC01 (sample SAMN05710165, study PRJNA340218) | biofilm metagenome | isolation source: sample SPH anode biofilm adapted to +100 mV | place: USA | collected 2012-02-03 | reverse complement strand
AGAGTTTTTATTTAACTACCAAACAAAATAACAAAAAAAATATACAATAAAAGAAATAAGAAAATAACACTTTAATTTACAAAGATATAAGGGAAAGAAAAAAAACACTTTTTCCAGTATTAAAAAGCGCACTTCGGTATTATTTATAACTACAAATTACTTTTCGTGTTTTTTTGATGCATCTACTGTATAAAAAATTTGGTGTACAAAAAAAATATACTTGTTTTATCCTTCTGAATCTAAAAGAAAAACCGCGTGCCTCCTCTTAGATGCTTATTAACGTGTTTTTAATAAATGCTCTTTTACAAAAGCACTTCCTATCTTGCCAAGTTATAGACGTTTTAAATACTTTGAGAATACTTTGAGTATGCGAACGGCAGTGTGTACTACACGATTTCATCCTCGTCATCTTATGTTGCAAATGGCTTTTCCCTCATTCATCCTTACTTGTTCAATAAATTTATCCAATCTATCAAACCAGTGTTCATCCAAAATCAAAGGATAGTTGCAGTGAGAAGCCCGAAGAGAAGGGCGTTTCTGGCTCGGAACTTTTTAGCGTTAAACCCATGAGACGTATTTTTTTTGTTTCAATATCCGGCACATGCATGAGGAGTTCTTTTCCTAATTCCAGGATGGTTTCATACCCTCTTATCGGTTCATTGACAGTTTTACTTCGGGAAATAATGGTAAAATCAGCGTATTTTACTTTCAACGTAAGTGTTTTTGACGAAAAATAATGTTTCATAGCTCTTGCATCCACCTCTTTGGCTATGTGGGTAAGCTCATAAAGCAAATCATCCGTTTCGCATAAATCTTCCTGAAAAGTGTGTTCAGCCCCTAAGGACTTACGCGTACGATGACTAATAACTTCGCGGTGATCAATGCCGCGAGCGTAAAGATAGTACTCGCTTCCGACTTTCCCGAAAGCATTTTTTAGGTCTTTTTCACTCCATTTCTTTAAATCCGCACCGGTATAAATACCCAAATCGTGCATTTTTTGCGCGGTAACTTTACCCACGCCAAAAAAACGTTCTATGCTTAATTGTTCTACAAAACGCTCACCTTTCTCGGGCGGAATGATGAATAATCCGTTCGGTTTATTAAGATCGGAAGCTATTTTAGCCAAAAACTTATTGTAAGAAACTCCGGCAGAAGCGGTAAGTTGAGTTTGTTCCAATATTTTTTTCTTGATTTCTTTGGCGATAACCGTAGCGGAACTAATATCCTTACGATTTTCCGTAACGTCCAGAAAGGCTTCGTCCAAAGACAAGGGTTCTACTTTATCGGTATATTCTAAAAATATCTGCCTGATTTGAAGAGAAACTGCCTTATACACTTCAAAACGAGGCAGCACAAAGATAAGTTGCGGACATTTTCGTTTGGCTATAGACGATGGCACGGCGGAATGAACTCCGAATTTACGCGCTTCATAACTGGCGGCAGCTACTACACCTCGCTTGGCGCCGGAACCTACTGCCACGGGTTTTCCAAGCAGGGAAGGATTATCACGCTGCTCCACCGAAGCATAAAAAGCGTCCATGTCTATATGTAATATTTTACGAACCATTTTACAAAGATAGTCACGAACACAAAAAAGCACGAAAAATATCCGTGCTTTGTGAATTTTTTTTCAGAAAAAATCTCATTAAAAATTTATGACCAAGGCTAAACCGGCAGGAACTATACCTAAATGTACATCGTAGCTTTGGGAATGCGGCTTAGGTGAAAGTCCGGAATTATATGTGTCTACCGCTTTTTTCAACTTCTTTTCAGCGCTTTTCACCAAAGGAATATCGATAACGATTAATCCGGCTCCTATACCCGCTAATACCCAATTCGGTTTTCCACCACCAATAGCCGTACCGATAGGCCACCCAATCAAGGCACCCCCCGCCGCGGAAAGTATATAGGTTATCGCTTCAGTAGATTTTGCTTTATTAAAATAAACGATGGCATCAGGATTGGAACTTAGCTTATTTTCTAATTGTTGGATGGAGAGGGTGTTTCCGTTAGATAGGTATTTATTTCCCCAAAAGCCGGATTTAATAACTATACTATCAGAGTTGTTTTGAGCAAAACCGGAAGTTGCCCATAAAATTACGATACTTAGAAAAGTTAATTTTTTAACCATAAAAATAAATTTTTAAAAGTGAATTAAATTTATTTTTCAAAAGTAAACAACAAAAATGTAATTGACAAATTTTGGGCCTATTTTCAGTAATATGGCTTAGCCAAAGATTTTCAGCAATAATACCATAATCACTCTATTATTTTGATTTTATCTTATTGTTATAAACTAAAAAATTAACACTTATATTTTATCGAAAAACACATTTGAGATGGTTTTTATCAATAAAAAACTATTATATTTGCCGAAAGAAAATATAGTGTTTTTAACATTCTAATAAGGTGTTCCATTGTTTTTTTGAAAGTGTTTACTACACACAATTTGAGTTTCTTTATTATTATCAGAATCCGCCTTTATATTTTAATTTCTGATAAGAAGGTTAGTTAGTACTAGTCATATTAAATCTTAATACTTAAAATCATTTAGACAAAGATGAGATTCAGGTCTATTCTTTTAACTCTCTTGTTTACTGTTTCTAATTTTACAGTGCCCTTAATACAAGCGCAATCTAAACTCACCGTAAAGAAACAAAACAGTACAGCAGCCACTAACGCAATTACTGCTTCAATAACAGTAGATAATCCCACGGCTTGTAAAGGAAATAACTCACCTATAGTTACTTTTTCAGCAATAACGGGCGGTACCGCACCTTACAAATTCTATTACACCTTAAATGGGGGAAGTAATACAATATCATCATCGCCAACGGGAAACAGCGTTACTTTAAATATAAGTACAGCAGTTGTAGGCACAACGACGGTAATACTTGACAGTGTATCTTCTGGAACTTTACCGCCTGAAAAACAATTTAATAAAGAGGTTATCATCCACATTTATGAGTATCCAGTACCGGACTTTACTTTTATCAATGACAATGAATGCGCGGGGACAGAAGTTAGTTTCAAAGCGTCCGTTGATAAGCCGGAAGATTATACCTACCTGTGGGATTTTGGCGATGCAACTACCTCTCATGAACAGAATCCTGTGCATAGTTTTTTCCCTATTGGGATTGGCGGAACTCAAAATTACAATGTAACACTTACCCTAACGAGAAAAAACAGCAATTGCAGTAATTCTCTAACTAAAACGGTTATTGTAAAAAAGGGTGTGGATACAGAAATTACCTCCAATGTCAATATCACAGATTATAATGGATTCAAAACGTTGTTATCTTGCGGAAGTACCAACAAAGAATTTGAAATTTTTAATGCCTCTACCACCAAAGACACCAATACTTCTTATAGCATTGATTGGGGCGATGGCTCACCGGTTTTTACAGCTACCACCTGGAATAGCCTTAAACACACTTATAGTGCGGGACTTTGGAGTTTAAAATATACCGTTTTTTACAGTTCCGGATGTAACGTTACCAGAACCTATAAAGTGTTTGTCGGTTCCAATCCATCCGTGTCGTTAGGTAATCCCGGCAATACGGATGTTTGTGGAAATTCACCTTTAAAATTTCCTATTACCGGAACAGAAAAAAACCCTCCCGAAACCACTTACACTATCACGTTTAATGATGGTTCTAATCCCATCGTGTTCAATCATCCACCACCGTCGGAGGTAGAGCACACTTTTACAAAGACCTCTTGCGGAACTAACACACCCAATTACTCCAACTCTTTTTCTGCCACTATTATTGCCCGAAACCCGTGTAACGAATCCAGGGTGGTGGTAGAACCTATTTATGTAACTACGCCTCCGGTGGCTAAAATTGATTCTTACAAATCAAATGCCTGTATAAATGAAATATTCGTACTATCTAATTCCAATACTTCCAATACCATGGCAGGACCTACCGGATGTTCCGGTTCCAAAGTAGTTTGGAGCATTACTCCGAATACCGGATTCACCTTATATTATGGAAGCACATTGGGAAACGATTCTGGTTCAAACAATTATAATAGCTGGCAATCAGGCTCAAATTCCATTTACCTCGTATTTACCATTCCCGGCACATACACCGTTAAATTAAGAACAGGAAATAAATGCAATATAGACGAAGCTACATATACCGTGTGTGTAACTGCACCGCCCGTGCCCACATTTACGCTTGATAAAACAAAAGGCTGTTTCCCTTTAACAATAAATACCGACAATACTACAGTAGAAACAAACAACTGCGATAAACCGCTGACATACAGATGGGAAGTAGTGTCTTACACACCGGGCACCTGCGGAACAACCAGTTCATACACAATGACTAACGGGGGTACCACTAAAAATACCCAAATCATATTTAATAACCCCGGAACCTACACCCTAAGATTAGCGGCTACGAACAACTGCGGAACGTATTACAGCACCCCGTTACAAACCGTTACCGTTACCGCGCCGCCCAAAGTTACCATAAACGATATATCCGATATTTGTCAAACATTCCCCGAGACAACTATCACGCCAACAGCGCAAATGACAAACTGCGGAAACGACACGCCCACTTATGAGTGGAAATTTACGGGTGGTACACCCACAACTTCCACTAACGCTACGCCGGGCAACATTACTTATTCATCCCCGGGAACTTATACCATTCAACTAAAAGTAACCAACGAGTGCGGGGTTTCACAACCGGCTACTAAAACCTTCACCATTAAACCTACGCCGGCTCTGACCGAAACATTGGGAAACCAGAATAAATGTGCCGGACAGCTTTCGGATGCCGTAAATTTCAGCAGTAATTTACCTAATACGCAATTTCGTTGGACAAATAATAACACTCAAATAGGATTAGGCGCAAGCGGCACAGGAAACATCACGCCTTTTACGCTGAAAAATACAAGTACCGCGCCCATTACCGCCACTATTACCGTAACACCCACTCTGAATGGGTGCGATGGCGCGGCGCAAAGTTTTACCATTACCGTAAATCCTGCTCCGTATTTCACCTCGCAACCACAATCAAGCGCAGTATGCCTGAACGGAACGCCGCAAACACTATCCGTAACGTACGCCAACGGCAACGGCACAGCTCAATACCAATGGTATAGTAACACCGGAAACAATAATACCACCGGAACAGCTATTGCCACGGCAACCTCTGCCACGTATGTCCCACCTACAAATAACATCGGCACAATCTATTATTATTGTGTACTTACGTTGTCCGACGATGTTTGCGGGGCAATAACTTCCGATGTGGCAAAAGTAATCGTAGCGCCAAAACCAACCATGGATAAAGAACCGCAAGCCACGCAGCAAGTGTGTGTGGGAGGGGAGATTCAACCGCTGAGCGTTTCTGCCAAAGACGGTGTAGGAGCATCCACGTATCAATGGTACAGCAATAACACTAACGCCAATACCGGCGGAACAGCTATTGCAGGCGCCACGTCCGAAAGTTTCACACCACCCGCTTTTAACACGGCAGGAACCTATTATTTTTACGCGATTATTACCTTCCCGACAAGCGATTGCGGTATTGTAACCAGCAGCACGGCAGAGGTTAAAGTAGTAGCCGACCCCGTCATTGACACACAACCCATTGCCACACAATCTATTTGTAAAGATGTCGCGCCCGCGCCTTTAACTCTTACTGCTTCGGGTGGATTGGGCAGTTTTTTGTACCAATGGTATAGTAACACCGTTAACTCAGCCGCGGGCGGAACATCCATACCCACAGCCACTTCCGCCTCTTTCACCCCACTTACCAATGTAGTGGGAACCATGTATTATTACTGTGTAGTTTCTCAAAGCGGACTCGGCTGTGCCGCCACCTCTTCCCTGAGCAAAGTAAAAGTGATTGCCGGCGCTGTGATCACTTCACAACCACAATCACAAACTGTTTGTTTAGGCGACGCGTTTACTGCTTTATCCGTAGCGTATAAAGATGGATTAGGCACGCCCCAATATCAATGGTATCAAAATTCGGTCAATAATACTACTTCGGGGATGCCTATCAGCGGCGCTACCAATGCCACTTATACACCTTCCGCCAGGGTGGTGGGAACTGTTTATTACTACTGTGCTATTACTTTGCCCACAGGCGGATGCAACACATTGATTTCCAGTACCGCAGAAATGACAGTAAACCAATACCCGGTAATTTCTGACGTAACATTACAAATAGCCAGCGGCACTACTTTTACTGTTACGCCCGTAACGGCGTTGCCCACTGATATTGTTCCCGCGGGAACCACTTACACCTGGGCAACACCTGCCATAACACCCTCAGGCTCAGTTACAGGCGCTTCGACACAGACGTCTGCACAAACTTTCATCAGTCAAACGCTGACCAATACCACACTGTCTGCCGCCACGGTAGTTTATGCTGTAACCCCTGTTTCTAACGGCTGTACGGGAAGTCCGTTCAAGATAACCGTTACTGTAAATCCGCCTTTGATTATAAATGCTGTATCCTCAGACATTACGTGTTTTGCCGCCGCTAATGGTGACATCGCGGTAACTGTATCGGGCGGAAAAGCGCCTTATACGTTTCTGTGGTCGGGACCGGGTGGATTTACTGCCGCTACTGCTAATATTTCAGGATTATCGGCAGGAAATTATATACTGAAAGTAACGGACAGTCAGGGAATTTCCGAAACCCGCGTTTATACTATCAAAGAACCATTGGAAATCGGTTTAAAAACTGTTTCGGTCAAAAATGCAAGTTGTTTTGGAGCGGACAATGGTGAAATTAACATCCAAGTAAGCGGCGGTACACCGCCTTATAAATACGTTTGGACAAAAGATGGAAATCCTTTTGCCTCTATCGCCAACATATCCAATTTGACACCGGGCGCATACATTGTTTCAGTAACAGACAGTAAAAATTGTGGTCCGAAAACGCTTTCATTCACCATCAGTGAACCTCAGCCTATGGCTATTACGCTTTTGAACAAAAAAGATTTGAAATGTTTTGGCGATGCGACAGGGGAAATTTCAGTACAGGTACAAGGTGGTATTTTGAAAGAAAAATCGCCGGGCGTGTTTGACTATGATTACGCTTGGACAGGTCCCGATGGATTTACAAGCCACGTCAAAGACATTGCTAATCTGAAAGCCGGCACGTATATGCTGACTGTAACGGACAGCATGAATTGTACAAAGCAATTTTCTGCCGAAATCACGCAGCCGGTAAAAATAAACATTGGCGTTACCGTAAAGCAAGTTTCCTGCTTCGGTGCAAACGACGCTACTATCAAAATAAATCTCAGCGGTGGTACCGCGCCCTATCAGATTGAATGGAATAACTTTGCGCAAGGAACTTACCTTCAAGATTTAGGACCCGGTACATACACGGTAAAAATTACAGACGCCAACGGATGTGTAGCAGTAAAAGACATTCTGATTGATGAAACATCGTTCAGCATACGTCCCGTAGTGAAGCATATCTCTTGCTTTGGCGCGCAGGACGGAAGCATCGCTCTGAATCTTATCGGTACGCCTGCAACGGTTACATTGAAATGGGACGATAATCCTACTGCCGGAACCACGCGCAACAGGCTGAAAGCAGGCACATATACCGTACGATTAAGTGACGGAAGTTGCTCTATTACACGTTCATTTACCATAGTAGAGCCGTTGGCTATTAATGTAGGCGCAACTATTACAGACGCTTTTGACTGTATTAATCCAAACAGTGGCGCCATTCATTTAGTGGTTTCAGGCGGAACGCAACCATACAAATATGACTGGTCAAATGGCGCGACTACCAAAGATTTAATGAATATTCCTGCCGGAAATTACGTGTTGAACATTACCGACAATAACGGCTGTACATTTACCCAAGAATTTGAGATTAAAAGACCACAGCCACTGACCCTCTCGGTTAAAGCGACACCGGATTTCAATTGTATAACAGGCATATTAAAAATAATTTACACCGCGTACGCAACCGGCGGATTGCCCCCCTACTCGTTCGTGTGGTCAAGCGGAAACGTATCCGGCACACAAAAAGAAATCATGGAAACCACGCAAAGCGGCGTCGTTACGCTGCAAGTAACCGATAATTCGGGCTGCGTTACAAACACCTCGTTTACAGTGCAGATACCTAATGTAGGAATAGATTATCAAATGATGGATTGTAATAATCGAAAATATAGATTTTCAGCGCTTATACCTTACGGGCAACCGCAAGATTACACTTTCTCATGGAATTTTGGCGATGGTAAAACGGATACAAGTCAGTATCCTGAACATATTTTCGCTACGCCGGGCACCTATAAAGTAACATTAAAAATGAAAAACGCGGTATGTGAAACTACCTTTGAAAAAAACATCGAAGTGCTGGCTCCGCCCGCATTACGCCTTGATAAAGAACCCATTTTCTGCGCCGGTGATTCTATTTTATTACACGTATCCGGTGCGGATGCTTACCGGTGGTTTGACGGTTCCACCGCGGATAAAATCCGGATAAAAGACGCGGGAAATTATTCCGTAACGGGCATCAATAATAATGGCTGCACTTCTATTCTGAATTTCAGCGCAAAGCATTTCCCCCTTTATAATTACACCATCCAATCCGACAAAAATGAAGTTTCGGTAGATAGACCTGAGATTCAGCTGTGGACTCAAAATATAACTCATTCTGATTATTACTGGGATTTTGGCGATGGAAACTTTGCCGCGGGCGATAGACAGAAACATACCTACCATATCGTAACCGATGGATATTTCGATGTAACATTGAAAGTAAAAAATCCGAATGGTTGTTTTGAAACTATTACTAAGCGCATTTGGATTGTAGACAGCAAACTGAAAAACACTTTTTCGCCCAACGGCGATGGCGTGGACGACATTTACATGAAAGGCTGGCAAATCAAGGTGTATAACCGCAACGGGGTGCTTATGTACGAGGGGAAAGAAGGATGGGATGGTACTTACAAAGGCACACAAGTAAGCAATGACACCTACTTTGTGATACTTTACTACCCCACGGAATCAGGAACAAAGACAAGCACCGGGTATGTAACCGTAATACGATAAAAGAGAAGAAAAATGATGAGAAAGCTTTTTATATTTATAGGAATAAACGCGGTTACCATAATGCTTTTTGCGCAATCGGACGTTCGGCTGAACAACTATTGGTGGCGCCCTTCCATCATCAATCCGGCGTATATGTCCAAAGATTATTTAGCTGAATTTGATATGGCGTACCGAAACCAATGGACGCTTTTTCCCGGCGCGCCAAAAACGCTCTATGCTTCCGCGGCTTATTATATCGATGATTTACACACCAAAATAGGCGTGCGGGCATTGCAGGACAAAATAGGTTATACCTCTTCCACGGACGTGGATTTAATATATAGTTACGCTACCAAAATAGCCTATTACTGGCGCATACAGATGGGTTTGGCATTGAGTTATCAAAATCAATCCTACGATATTTCCAAGATTGACAGCCAAACGCCCACCGACCCCGCTTTACTTAATCTGCTGGTCAATGAACACCGATTAAACGCGGATGTAGGTTTTGAAATTACGGACAATGCGTGGCTTTTCGGGTACGCAGGACAGAATCTGGCTTCCTTATTTCGGGACGAAAATACTCGATTTCGGAATACAAACATCTTTTACGGTATGTATCGTCATCCTGTCAATGAGCGGGTGGATTTCAGTTACGGTATCAGTGGCATTCAGACTAAAAATGTATTTCAAGGGGAATTTCAGTTTACCAGCTATTTCAATATCGTACCTGATAAAACAGCGTTCCAAGTAGGCGCCTTCTATCGTACCCCCAATGAAATGGGTGTGATGCTGGGCATCGATTTAGGAAAAAACCTGCGCTTATTCTATAATTACGATTACAACGTGGGTGGCATCAGCAGGCGTTCCATAGGCTCACACGAAATAATGCTTACTTACAGTTTGGAAAAAGTGTATAAATGCCATTGCTGGTATTAAATTTTCGATTCTATTTCCTTTTATCAGATATTTCAAACGGCGCTCTTACCGATACGCCCCGTTTTATTAATTCCACTAAATTAGGATACAGTCGGCTTTTAAAGGACGTCCAATCTCTGTGTGTTTTTTGTGTCCATCCGGCTTCCGCTAACGCTAATCCACGCGGATAAGTCATATAATTGGCGCGGTTAATATCCTTGATAGCTTCGCCCCACAAAGTGCCCATTACCCCCTGAATATGAGTAGTTTGCTCAGGCGAAAAATTATAGGCAGGCTCAAACTCGTATGTTTTAGTAAGCGTAGTAATAGGCATTCCCCAATTATTAAACTCGGGCAGGTCATTTTTATATTGCGGATAATCTAAATAACAATGCTCGCCCGGCGCGAGGATAATGGGATTACCGGATTTTGCTGTGAGTTCAATGCACTTCTGTGTAAGTCCGCCGCGCCAAGCTACCAGCGTTACATCTTTGGGATAATCAAACAAAAAGCCGTTAGCGGGCGGGTAGATATTGTCCAATTCGCACCATAAAATGGGGTGCATTCCATACTTTTTGACCGACGCCAGCACGTTACCAAAAAAAACGTTCATCAATTGTTCCGGTTTGGTATAGCCTTTTTCCTTCATCAACTGCAAGTTTTCCGGGCTTTTTCCCCAATTATTTTTCACAGCCGATTCATCGCCGCCCAAGTGGATTTTTTTTGAAGGAAAAATAGCCGATGTTTCCCGAATTACATCGTCCAGCACCTCGTACACTTTCGGATTAGCTGCCGAAAGCATCATATCGAAGGTTTTATTGTTCATGTCAAACACCGAATCTTTCAAAAAATCACACCGAAGTTCCGGATAAGCGCTAAGCAACGCTACGGTATGCCCCGGCACATCAATTTCGGGAATGATTTCCACATTTCGCTGAGCGGCGTAACGCACCAATTCTTTCAATTCTTCCTGCGTATAAAAACCGTTGTCGGGCGCTTTTTTGCCCGCTTTCGGATTACGGAAAGCGCCTGTTTCAGTGAGTTTCGGATGACTTTTTATTTCAATGCGCCAACCTTGGTCGTCGGTCAAATGCAGTTGAAGCACATTGTATTTGTATCGCGTCATTTGATCAATGTAAAACTTCACGTCATCTAACGGCAAAAAGTTACGGGCAGGGTCAAGCATCAACGCCCGAAAAGCGTAAGCAGGCGCGTCATTAATAAAAACAGACCGGACTTTGCCCTGCCGGGTATTCGTTACATCGCCCAACAGCAGTTGATCTAATGTCAGCACGCCATACAGCACGCCTGCCGGTGTTTTTCCTTCAACAGTAATTCCTTTCGCGTCTACGAGCAATTTGTATTGTTCATTTCCGGCTATTTGGGGGTTAAGCAGCAAACGAATCTTACCATTTTTTGCTGTCTTCGGCTCAAAGCCAAAACGTTTTTTAATAATTTGCTTTAATTCACTTTGGGCAAATTCCAATTCGGCAGAATTAGAATAAACAGTTTCCGCAGGCAGAACACGAAAAACACCTTGCTTTTGCTCTATGTGATTAGGATAAGGCAACAAAGCGGATAAATTATCTTGCGCGTTTATATTCAGCGCACAAAAGATAGTGAAAAGAAAGAAGATTAATTTTTTCATGCTGTTTTGTTTTGTATTAAAACTTTGTCAAAGTTTTAGAACTTTGACAAAGTTGGGCGTTTATTTAGTAAAGTTTAAAAAATAAAGTATCAAAATTGGTTTCTCAAAACAGTACTTA
>MTLC01000417.1_pt1 | contig 11745 bp, 11 predicted proteins | sample 1982451 | NCBI WGS metagenome assembly MTLC01 (sample SAMN05710165, study PRJNA340218) | biofilm metagenome | isolation source: sample SPH anode biofilm adapted to +100 mV | place: USA | collected 2012-02-03 | reverse complement strand
CGAACCCGATGATGATCGAGTAAAGGAGGTAGCCTGCGAGGATGCCGTAGGTGAATCGCGCGAAGCGGGAGGGTTCTGAAGGGTCGAGCCACACGGCGAGGAGAAAGAATGCCGCCAGGATGACGCGCCCACTGGCGATCAGGTATTCCGCCCGGGTTTTCGAGTGGTATCTCTGCTGCGGCATCGACGTATCTCCGGCCAGAAAGGAAACGTCCTGCTGAAGGTAGGAATTCTTCACGCAGGCTCGTCAGATTAATTCCGGCGCCGCATTCTATACATGCCGTTTACGTTACGTCAATGATTTAGCGATGATGTGGGTGGGGTGGGGTCGATAATCCCCAGCGGGAACCTTGCGCCGCGGATTATCGACCACGAATTGGACTTCATATGGACCGACGCGTAGCTAGATCATCTTCTCAAGGATCTCTCCGGCGCTCTTCACGTAGTTGGGGCAGCGCGTCTTGAAAAGCCCCTTCCGTTTTGCTTCCTTCATCCCGTCCTTCGCCGCCATGTTCACGCCGAGAAGCTGCGAGCATCCAAGCTCGCCGTGCCGCGCCTTGAATTCCTTGTTGAACGCCTCGACCTTTGGAAAGACCTTCCACTCCTGCGGGCCGTGGGCGAGCCCCAGCACCATGTAGGCGGCGGTCACCGCACCGCACTCGTGCCCGGTGGTCATGCCGCCGGCGAAGCCGGTGGCGAGACGGCAGGCGAGTTCGGGCTTGATGCCGTAGGCGGGGGCGTAGTTTTCGAGAATCGCTTGCGAGCAGTTCGTCGACTTCAGAAAGTGCTTCCGCGCCGCCTCCGGGCGGTCGGCCACCTGCGCCGCCTCCGCGGAGGCCTCGACGTTCAGTGTCCCCTGCGCGGCAAGGCACACCCCCAGACATAGCGACCCCTTCAGCATGGCGCGCCTGCTGATCGGTGCGTTAACTTCTTCCTTTTTCATGACAACCCTCCGGAGTACAGGGAGGCCGTTACGCCACCCGTGCGAATAAATTAATAGTAGCAATATCATAATATTTGCATGAAAGAAAGATTAAGTGCGTTGTGCGGGGCAGGGCTACTCGAGGGATTTCTGGAAGCGCAGCACGCTCACGGTCAGCATGACAAGTGCGATTGCGGCCATGGCCGCCATCTGGGGCCAGAGAAGGTCGAAGCCGCCACCTTTCAGGTAGACGCTTCTTAGCACCACCTCGTAGTAGCGCAGCGGGTTCAGGTAGGTGAGGTGCTGCAGGATCTCGGGCATGCTGCTGATGGGGGAGCCGAAACCGGAGAAAATGACCGCGGGCATGATGAAGAAGAAGCTCGTCACCATGGCCTGCTGCTGGGTCGCGGAGACGGTGGAGATGAAAAGCCCCACCCCCAGCATGCAGAGGATGAAGAAGACGGTCCCGGCGCCGAGGACGAGAAAGCTCCCGTTCAGCGGCACGTGGAACCAGAGCGTTCCGGCGGCGCTGATGAGCGCGGTGTCCAAAAGGCCGATCAGGAAGAAGGGGATGGTTTTTCCGAGGATGAATTCGACGCGCCGGATCGGTGTCACCATGATCTGCTCCAGGGTGCCGATCTCCCGCTCGCGCACCACGGCGAACGCGGTCAGCGTCACCACGATCACGAGGACGAGGTTGCCGATGACGCCGGGGACGAAGAACCACTGGCTGGACATGTCCGGGTTGTACCAGGGGCGTCTTTCCACGACGATCTCCGGGAGCCCCCCGGCCACTGCTGGCGCCTGCCTTGCAAGCGTTTTGAGCCGGTACTCCCGGGCGAACCCCTGGGCCACCTGGTTCACGTAGCCAAGCCCCACGAGCGCGGTGTTGGAGTTGCTCGCGTCGACGACCACCTGGAGATGGGCGGTCTCGCCTTTGCCTAAGTCGCGGGCGAAGCCGGAATTGATCTGGAGCGCCATGATCGCCTCGTCCCGGTCGATGAGCTTGGGGATTTCGCGCCGGTCCGAGAGGTGCCGCACCTCGAAGTAGCGGCTTGCCTGGAAGCGTGAGACGAGGTCGCGGCTCACCTGGCTGTTGTCGTAATCGACGATGGCGACCGGGACGTGCTTGATCTCGAGCGTGGCGGCGTAGCCGAAGACGAGCGTCTGGATGACCGGCGGCGCGAAGAGGAAGAACCTCGCCCTCTTGTCGCGGATCACGTGCAGGAATTCCTTTATGAGCATCTGGCGCAGGCGGCCGAGCATGATTTCCCCCTAGGTCAGCTTCTTGCGGAAGATGCGCGTCGCCGCGAGACCCAAAATGGCGGCGAAGAGCGCAAGCCCGAAAAAGTCCTGCCACATGTTGAAGACCGACGACCCCTTCAAAAAGACGTTACGCAGGATGGCCATGTAGTAGCGGGCCGGCACGATGTGGGTGATCCCCTGCACCACCGCCGGCATCTGGTCGATGGGGTACACGAACCCGGAGAGGAGAAAGGCGGGCAGGAATGTGGCGATGAGCGAGATCTGGCTCGCCGCGAGCTGGGTCTTCGCAACCACGGAGAAGAAGTAGCCAAGCGACAGCACCACGGTGAGAAAGAGGGTGGTGCTCAGCAAAAAGACCCAGATGTGCCCGCGGAAGGGGACCTCGAACCACCACACCGCCATGATCGCGCAGACGCTGGTGTCGATGAGGCCGATGGCGACGTAGGGGAGGAGCTTGCCGAGCATGATCTCCAAGGGGGTCACCGGCGTGGAGATGAGCTGCTCCATGGTGCCTCGCTCCCACTCGCGCGCGACGGTGAGCGAGGTGAGAAAAGTCCCCACCACCGCCATGACCATGGCGACCACCCCGGGGACGATGGTCACCATGCTCTCCAGGTTCTCGTTGAACCAGGTCCGGGAGTCGACGCTCAAGGGGGGGCGCACGCTTCCCTGACCGCGGGCGCGCAGCCAATCGAGCTGTAGCTTTTGTGAGTGCGCCTGCGCCACCGCCTCGGTGTAGCTCATGCCGAGGCTTGCGCTGTTGCTGTCGGTGCCGTCGAAGATCGCCTGGATGCTGACTCGCTCTCCGGAGCTGAGCTTCGCGGAGAAGTCCGGCGGGATCACGATGCCGATCTGGCAGGTCCCGGCGTCGACGGCATGCACCAGTTCCGGGTAGTTGCCGACCGAGCGCACCACGTTGAAGTAGCGGGAAGACTGAAAGCGCTTCAGGAAGTCCCGGGAGGCCTGGCTCTGCTCCTGGTCGTAGACGTAGACCGGTATGTGCTTCGTGTCGAAGCTGACGCCGTAGCCGAAGGCGAAGAGCATCACGATGGGCATCGCGATGACGATGCCGATGCTGCGGGCGTCGCGCCGGATCTGGATCATCTCCTTGCGCGCCATGGCGCACAGCCGGTTCCAGTTCATGCCTGCTCCTTTTCCCTGCGCCCTTTCAGGCTCGTGAGCGAGACGAAGACGTCCTCGAGGGTCGGGCGGATCTGCTCGATGCGGGAGACGGTGATGCCGCGTTCCCCGAGATAATTCCGCACCTCCGGGATGGCCCGCTCGGCATCGGGCACAACGAGGTGAAGCGCATGGCCGAAGATGGCGGCGTCGGTGACCCCCGGCGCCTCCTGAAGCGCTTCGAGCGCTTTCCCAACCTGGTCGCATTCGACGAGGAGCAACTCCCCCTCCATGCTCTTGAGTTTAAGCTCCAGCGGCGAGCCGGAGGCGACGATCCTGCCGCGGTCGATTAGCACGAGCCGGTTGCAGTACTCCGCCTCGTCCATGTAGTGCGTGGTCACGAAGACGGTAACCCCTTCGTCCGCCATGCGGTGGATCAGTTCCCAGAAGAGCCGGCGCGAAATGGGATCGACGCCGGAGGTCGGCTCGTCGAGAAAGACGATGGGGGGGCGGTGCAGCACGGCGCAGCCAAGGGCCAGGCGCTGCTTCCATCCGGCGGCGAGCGTCCCGGTGAGGAGGTGCTCCCGGCCGGTGAGTCCGGCCATGTCGACGGCCCAGGCAATACGCTCGGCCGCGTCGGCCTGGTTGACGCCGTACATCCCCGCGAAGAAGCGGAGGTTCTCGATTACCTTCAGGTCGTTGTATAGAGAGAACTTCTGCGACATGTAGCCGATATTCTGGCGCACCCGTTCCGGTTCGCGCGCGACGTCGACCCCGGCGACCAGCGCCTTCCCCGAGGTGGGGTGCAGAAGGCCGCAGAGTATCCTGATGGTGGTGGATTTTCCGGCGCCGTTCGGGCCGAGAAAACCGAAGATCTCGCCGCGCGAGGCCTCGAAGGAGATGTTGTCGACCGCGGTGAAGTCGCCGAAGCGTTTCACGAGGTCCTGCACCACGACCGCCTGGGGCTGACCGTTCATGGCTTCTCCCCCTTGCTCTTTTGCACCGCCTCCACGAAAAGGTCCTCGATGCTGGGCGCGACCTTCTCGACGGAGTCGACTTTGAGCCCCGCCGCGGCGATGCGGGAACGCAGTTCCGGGATCAGGCGCTCGGGTTCCCTGACGACCATGTGCAGCCCGTCCCCGACGATCATCATGGTCGAGATCCCTTCCATGCCGGAGATGAGCTCCTTCACCGGGCGCGGTTCGGCGCAGACGATGGAGACCACGGCGCCGTCGAGGTTCCCCTTCAGATTCTCGGGCGTGTCGCAAAAGAGCATGCGCCCCTCGTGCAAGAGCGCCACGCGGTGGCAGCGCTCCGCTTCGTCCAGGTAGGCGGTGCTGGTGAGGATGGTGACCCCCTGGTCGAGGAGCGTGTAGAGGATGCGCCAGAAGTCGCGGCGCGACACCGGGTCGACCCCGTTGGTCGGCTCATCGAGGAGGATCACCTCAGGGGTATGGATGAGGGCGCAGACGAGCCCCAGTTTCTGCTTCATGCCGCCGGAGAGTTTTCCCGCGAGCCTGGAGCGGAACTCCGCCATCCCCGCCGCCTGCAACAGTTCCGCCGCGCGCGTCTCCCTCTCGGTGCGCGCAACACCGAAGAGGTCGGCGTAGAAGCGGATGTTCTCGTCCACGGTGAGTTCCTCGTAAAGCCCGAAGCGCTGCGGCATGTAGCTTATGTGCTGCTTCGCCACCTCCGGGTCGCGCGTCATGTCGTAGCCCGCCACGCGGGCGCTCCCCGCGTCCGGGGCGAGGACGCCGGCCAGCATGCGCATGGTCGTCGTCTTGCCGGCGCCGTCCGGGCCGACGAGGCCGAAGATCTCGCCGCGCGCGACCTTGAAGCTGAGCCCGTCCACGGCGCGGACGCCGGGAAAGGACTTGGTGAGCCCGTCGAGCTCTATGGTGAAATCGTCGCCCCCCATGTCACCTGGCCGCCACGTCGAGGAGCGCGTCCGCCGGCATGCCCGGCTTCAGCTCGTGCGCCTGGTTCTCGAGGTCGATCTTGATGCGGTACACGAGGGTGACCCGCTCCTTGTGCGTCTCGACGCTCTTCGGGGTGAACTCCGCCTGCGATGAGATGAAGGAGACGCGCCCCTGGTAGCTCTTGCCGGGGTAGGTGTCCGTTTTCACCGTGGCCACCTGCCCGAGCTTGACCCGCCCGAGGTCTGTCTCGCTCAGGTACCCGCGCAGCCAGAGGTGGTCGAGATCGGCGATGGTGACCACCGGCGTGCCGGCAGATACCACCTCGCCAAGTTCCGCGTGCCTAACCAGCACGACGCCGGTGATGGGGGCCTTGAGCGTCGCGTAGCCGAGCTTGATGCGCGACATCTCGAGCGCCTGCTCGGCCGCGCGGACCCCGGCCCGGTTGATGTCGACCTGCTCCCTGCGCACCCCTTCCTTGACCTGGTCGTAGTTCTGTTTCGCCCGCTCAAGCGCGGCGCTGCTTCGCTTCAGCGCGGCCGCTGCGGTATCCCTTACCTGGGCCGAAACCTCGTCCTTCTCGTAGAGCGCCTGGTAGCGCGCGAGGTCGTGCTTTTTCAGCTCGAAGTCCGCCTGGGCGTCGAGCACCGACTGGTGGGCCGCCTGCTTCTCCTGGGGGCGGCTGCCTGCGGTGGCAAGCCCCAACTCGGCGCGCCGGGTGCCGAGGTTCGCCTCGTCGATGCGCAACTGCTGCTGGTAGTCCCCCAAGTCCAGTCTGGCGACGACCTCCCCGGCCCGGACCAGTTGCCCCTCCTCCACGGGGAGCTCGGCCACGCGCCCCGGCACCTTGAAGCCGACCACGCTCTCGTGCGCCTCGATGTTGCCGGAAAGGGTGATCGTGTTGGCGTCGGCCCGGTTCCGGTTGCGGTTGACGAAGAAGACGGCCGCGGCGACGGCCGCTGCCAGGATGACGATGGGGATCAGTTTACGTTTCATAGGTTCATGTCCTCGTTACGGTTCGATGCCCAGGAAGAGCCGGTACGCCTTTTCGGTGTCGCCCAGGGCACGGGCGAGCGCGATCTTCGCCTCGACGTGCTGCGCGAGGGCGTTCAGCTCGTTGTCCCGCGCCCGCGCCAGCGCGTCCTGCGCCGTCACCACCTCGATGTTGTTGGCGATGCCGTTTTTGAAGCGGTCGCTCGCGTACTGCAGTTCCTTCTCGGCGAGCACGAGCCCCTGCCGGGCGGTGAGCACCTGGTCGGTGGCGGAGTTCAGGTTTAAAAGCGCCTCGCGGATATCCTGCTCCACACCGAGCTGCAGGTCGGCGATCTGCTCCTCGTTCCGTTTAAGCCGGCTGTCGAGCTCCAGGCGCTCACCCTTGCGGTCGTGATCGAAGAGGTTCATCACCATGTTCACCTGGATCATGCCGGAGGGATCGAGCTTGCTCATCTCCTGGCCGCTCGTGCCGTAGTTGCCGCTCAGGACAATCCTCGGGAGGTAGCGCGAGCGCGACGCCTTCATCTGCTCATCCAGGGAGGCGCGTTGGGCGAAAAGGGCGCGGTAATCGGGGCGGCTCTCGAGTGCCGCCTGCACCGCCTGCTCGATCTGCGGCCCCTCCAGCTTCTTGAAGGCAAGCGTGTCGGTGATGGCGATGGGGGTGCCGAGATCGAGGCCGATGCCGCGGGCAAGGGAGAGACGGGCCAGTTCCGCGCTGTTGCGAGTGACGAGAAGGTACTGGCGGTCGTTGGCGAGTTGCACCTGGGCGCGCAGCACGTCGAGCCCGTCGGCGATTCCCGCGGAGCGCTGGTCGCTGGCAAGCTTTTCCAGTACCTCCGAGGTCTCCACCCGGCTCTTGGCGGTCACGACCCGCGCCTCGGCGTACGCCGCGTTGATGTACTGCACGGCGACCTGGCGGATCACCTGGCCGCGCACGTCCCGGTAATCAAGCTGCCTCGCCTTTTGCTCCTGCTCGGCCGCCTTGATGGCGTGGTAGCTTTGCAGGTCGAGGATGTTCTGGTCCGCGTAGATGCGGAAGTCGTAGCTCGTGAAGGGGCCGACCACGGCGCGGGCGTTGGGGAGGGTGATCCCCTGCGCGCTGAGGTTCCTTGTCTGCCAGGCGAACGGGGTCTCCAGGCGCAGGTGCGGCAGGTAGTTGGCGAGCCTGCGTTCGCGCGTCCCTTCGGCTTCGTCCGCCCGTGTCTTCGCGAGCAGCGCGTTCAGATTCCTGTCGAGTCCCCGGGTGATCGCCTGGTCCAGCGACAGAGGCAGGGGAGGGGGACTCTCGCCGTGCGCGGCTTCGGCAGCCGACCAGAGCGCCAGGAAGACGGCCAACACTTTCATGATCTTTGCAGTCATGTCGTATCCTTTGTTGCCTGTCGCTACTTGGGCAGGACTCCGTTCACGAACAGTTCGATGCTTCTTTTCATGCTCTCTTCCAGCGGGTCGACCGGAGCGAGAGACCAGGTGATCATGGTACCGAAGATCATGCGCTGGAACCCTTGGGCGATGTCGAAAGCGGAGAGGTCGCTGCGCAACTCTCCACGCTCCTGACGGTGCCCGACCAGCAGCGCGAGCTGTTGCACGTTGCCTTCGATCGCCTCCGCCATCCGTTTTTGTACCGTGTCGCTCGCAAACACCGCGGTGAGCAGGCTTTGGATCAGGCCCGGTCTCTGACCCTGCTCGATGGTCAGCGTGAGGGCGAGCTCCAGCAGCAACGGGGCAAGCGGTCGGTCCGACTCGCGGTTTGCCGCCACGAAAGCGGCCACCCTCTCCATCTGCAGCTCGCGGTAGTTGAGGAGCACGCTTTCCTTGTTTTCGAAATAGTTGAAGAAGGTACCCTTGCCGACGTCGGCGGCGGCGGTGATCGCCTCGATGGTGGTGGCGTTGAAGCCGCGCTCGGCGAAGAGCTTGAGCGCGGCCCGGAAGATCTTTTCCCTGGTCTGCTCGCTCCTCTTGGCCCTGCGCCCGGGCTGGGCCGGGTTGGAAGGAGTCACCTGTTCCACATTGTGAGTCATTGCGGTCTCCTCGTTTAAAAGTGACCATAGGTCAAAAATGACTGTAGGTCATGTTTAGCCCTTTGTCAAGCAGTCGGGAAAAAATTGCAGTGAGGTTGCGGCAGAGACGGAAGGGGGGAACACGCGTGGCATTTGGAAGAGCAGGGGAGAACGAAAAAAGAAAATCCTGGACGGGTGTGATCGATCGCAGAGAGAAGCGCTTTTTCGTACAGGCCGGGAGGAGATAGGACTCAGCGGATGGTGTCGCTAGGCAGAAAATGAAAAGGGCTTACAGTGATTAGCTGTAAGCCCTTGGATTTTGTGGCTCCCGAGGTAGGACTCGAACCTACGACACACGGATTAACAGTCCGCTGATCTACCGACTGATCTACTCGGGAATATTGGGTTCTCCGCCCTGTGCCGCGAAGAGATTACGTGTATAGCATAGTGGTTTTTGACTGTCAATGATATTTCTGCTGCTCTTTCCGTCCAACCGGCAACTTTTTTTGAATACAACAAACACCTCTCTGGGAGCCGCGGCGAAGGGACTGGTTGCATAGCGCGGCTCCCCCGGATGACTCAGATAGTGTCGAAGGAAGTTAACCGCCTCCCTGTTGACTTCAAGCGGGCCAACAAGATATATTCAGGTTCTATTATGCATAACCGATGACTGACTTTCAGAAGGATTTCCATGACCTCGCAAACAGAAAGACTCTACCGCACCGCAGCTATCCTCGCCCTCATCACCATTTTCTACAACATCCTTGAAGGTGTCGTGTCGGCGTGGTTCGGCGTCGAGGACGAATCCCTGGCACTTTTCGGCTTCGGACTGGATTCCTTTGTAGAGGTCGTCTCGGGCGCCGGAATCTTGCACATGGTGCGCCGCCAGCGGAACAATCCGGACAGAAACCCGGACGAGTTTGAGCAACGGGCGCTCAGAATCACCGGTTTCAGCTTCTACGTGCTGGCGGTCGGGCTGCTCGTCACCGCCGTCTACGATACGCTCCACCTGCATGCTCCCACCACCACCTTCTGGGGGGTGGTCGTTTCTTGCGTCTCCATTGCCTCAATGTGGCTGCTGATCCAGCAAAAGGTCAAGGTCGGCAATGCTCTTGGTTCCCAGGCTATACTCGCCGACGCCGCCTGCACCCGTGTTTGCCTCCTCCTCTCCGTTATCCTGCTCGTCTCGAGCGTAGGCTACCAACTAACCGGTATCGGCTGGCTCGACTCGGCGGGCGCGTTAGGCATCGGCTGGTTCTGCTTCAAAGAGGGAAAAGAGGCCTTTGACAAGGCGAGAGGCATTCTATGCGCATGTAGTTGAAGTAGTGCTGGTTAGCCGGTGGCTAACCTCGTTAGAGTTCTAGGAAGTAGCCGCATTGTCAGAAAAAAAATGACATCTCTTGCAGATCATGAGAAAGGGTGCTACCCTTTTTTAATGTGTAAGCTGATGCTTACGTTTTTAATGTTTTCAACAAAAGGAGGGGCAAAATATGCTTGAGGAGTTCAAGAAGTTCGCGCTTAAGGGAAACGTCCTTGATCTCGCCATTGCCGTTGTTATCGGCGCGGCCTTCGGCAAGATAGTCAGTTCTTTCGTTGCAGACATCATAACCCCCCCCATCGGAAAGCTTCTGGGCAACATGGATTTCTCCTCCCTGTTCCTAAACCTCTCCTCAACGCCGGTCCGTTCCGTTGCGGAAGCAAAGGCTGCCGGTGTCCCAGTGATCGCCTATGGTCTTTTCCTAAACGCCATTTTCGATTTTCTCATCATCGCTTTCGCCCTTTTTCTCGTCGTGCGCCAGATAAACAGGCTGATGCCAGCTCCTCCTCCCCCGGTGACCACCAAGGAGTGCCCGTACTGCTGCTCGATGATACCAGTCAAAGCTACCCGCTGCCCCAACTGCACATCAAACCAGGACTGACTGCTTTAGCCTGCGCTGCCTGGAAATCTCAAGGAGGTACCTGATGAAAAAAACTTTGCTGCTTCTTCTTGCCCCGGCGTTGATGCTGGGTGTCCACACCGAGGCTCGTGCCGCGGTCAAGGCGGAAACTTTCTCCCTCTCGCCCTACGTCGGCGGCTTCACCTTCATCGGCAAGGAACACCTGGAGACGGCGCCGGTGTACGGTCTGCGCGCGGGGTACAACTTCACGAAAAACGTGGGTGTCGAGGCCGTGTTCGATTACGTCAGCACGGAAGGGAAGAAAAACAGCGGCATTGGCGATGGCGTGGATGTGTACAACTACCATCTCGACGCCCTTTACCACTTCATGCCGGATTCCCAGTTCGTGCCGTATATTGCGGCAGGCTTTGGAGGGCAATCGAGGGAGTATCCAGGCTCTGACAGGGACACCGACCGCACCGCCTTCAACTACGGCCTGGGCGCCAAGTACTTCCTGAGCGACGCGCTTGCCCTCAGGGGGGATGTGCGCCACCTGGTACTCAAGGACGACGGTGAGAGGTTCCACAACCTTGAATACACTGCCGGTTTGGACTTCATCTTTGGCGGTGTCAAAGAAGCCCCTGCTCCTGTAGCAGCCCCGGTTCCCGCTCCCGCACCCGCTCCTGTAGTTGTGCCTCCGCCCCCGGCGGCGCCTACCGACCGATTGACCATCTCCCCGGCTTCGGTCACCAAGGGAGAGACGGCAACCCTTTCCTGGAACTCTGAAAACGCTACTAAGTGCGCCATCGAGCCGGGGATTGGTCCGGTTCCGGTTTCCGGTACCATGACCGTGACTCCGGATTCGCCGGTGTCCTACACCCTCGTTTGCGACGGGGCCGGTGGTACTGCCAAGAGCCTTGCCAAGGTAGACGTAGTAGCTCCGCCGCCTGCACCTGCGCCGGCCCCTGTCGTCGTCCCTCCCCCGGTCGTTGTCCCCGCACCGGAACCGGCCAAGCTGTGCAAGCCGACGGTGATCAACATCCACTTCGATACCAACAAGTCCGATATCAAGGCGCAGTATAATGGCGAACTGAAGGCGCTGGCCGACTTCCTTAAGGAATTCCCGAACGCCAAAGGGACTATCGAAGGTCACACGGACAACGTAGGGGACAAGGCGGCCAACATGAAGCTCTCGCAGCGCAGGGCGGAGAGCGTGCGCAACTACCTGATCAAGAATTTTGGTATCGCACCGGATAGGGTTAAGGCCGTTGGCTACGGCCCGACCAAACCGGCAGCCAGCAACAAGACCGCGGCAGGAAAGCAGCAAAACCGCCGCATCGAGTCCAACTTCCACTGCGACTAGACAGCAGCGGCTGAACACGTAAAAGGGCGCCCCTTGCCGGCAAGGGGCGCCCTTTTTTATTGGCTCAATACCGCGGATCTGATGGAAGAGTAACATGCGCAGACTGGCAGTGCACGTTGATGAAGCATGTGAGGTGCGGGATAAAGGCACCCTTGCCGCTTAGCCTTTCATACGGAGTCTGTGCCGGTTCTTTGTTGCACGTCGCGCAAAGGGTGATAGCCTAATCCATGTCTTTTTCCGGGGGTGAAATAGAGGAGGAAGGCGAAATCAAAGCCTAACAACATAGGAGGTG
>MTLC01004237.1_pt3 | contig 11775 bp, 13 predicted proteins | sample 1982451 | NCBI WGS metagenome assembly MTLC01 (sample SAMN05710165, study PRJNA340218) | biofilm metagenome | isolation source: sample SPH anode biofilm adapted to +100 mV | place: USA | collected 2012-02-03 | reverse complement strand
AGGCTCGCATGCGGAAGGGCCAGCGCCCCCTGCCGCGCGCCGGTCACGGCGCGGCCCGCGTCAGCGGGCAGGGCCTGGGCGGCATGGGTCGGCGCATTGGATCGCGAAGCCACCTCGGCGTAACTCTGCGCCTCGGCGTGCTCAGCGTCGATGTTTTTTACCCAAAGCCACCGAACCCTCCAATTCAATCGAGACGGTCCCACAAATCGCCTTCCTCCACCCCCGGCGCCGCCCAGGCCCGCACCATGCGCCGAAGCGCCGGATTGGCCACCCGCGTCGCCGCCAGCAGCCGCTCCTCCTCCGGAAGGGCCTTGATCCAGGGCGAGGCCATGCCCAGCACCAGCCCCCCGTCCGGGTTCTCCAGCCCCCGGTCCAGGGCCACCAGTACCTGGTGGGCCACGGGCACCACCTCCAGCCACCGGGAGGCCTGCAGCGCCTCGGCCTGGGGGGCGGTGAGGGGGGGCTGCACCAGGGCCACCAGGTTCTCCACGCCCAGGCGGGGGTGAAGGAGGAAGGCCTCCAGGACGCGGCGGTCGCGGTTCCGCCAGATGAGGGGCCACAACGGACGGGGCGCGGCCATGGCCAGGCTGCGGCGCTCGCCCATGGTCAGGCCCGGCCACAGGGCGTTGAGGCGCTCGGTGGCATGCTGGCGGGCCTGGGGGTGGGCCGAGGCGTCCTGGGCGATGCTCGCCAGTGTGCGCCAGGGGAGGGTGGGTAGCAGCCGTGCCCGCAGATGGGCGCCGATGCGGGGGTGCTGGGCGATCCACCGCAGCAGGAGCGGGCGCCGGCGCACCTCGTCGAGATCCGCGGCGGCCTCCAGCCACCCGGGGGGAGGGGCGGGATGCCGGAGGCGCCGGCGGAACTGGGGCCAGGGCATGGCGGGGGGGAGGGGCCAGGTCACGGGACCATTCTCGGCCATTGACGGCCGTTGGGATACCCTAGGGGGATGGAAGCCTGGACATCCTTCTCAATCCTCGGCCGGGGGCGCGCGGGACGGGCCCTGGCGGAGGCCCTGGGGGCGCGGGCCACGCTCCTGCCCGGTTCCGCGCGACCCGCGGGTCCGGTGCTCCTGGCAGTCCCCGACGACGCCGTGGAGGCCCTGGCCCGGCATTTCCCCGGGCGCTGCGTGCACCTTTCCGGAAGCCTTCACCTGGAGGGCGTTCCCAGCGCGCACCCCCTGACCAGCTTCGACGGCGCGGCCGCGGACTGGAGGGGCACCCCCCTGGCCCTCACCGGCGCCGTGCCGGCGGGCCTGGTGGCCGCCTTCCGGGACCTGGGCTTCGCGCCCTTCGACCTGCCCGCGGACCTCAAGCCCCTCTACCACGCCTGCGCCGTCCTGGCGTCGGGCCACGCCGCCACCCTGTGGCTCGGCGCCCGGGAGCTGCTGGCGCGCCGGGGCGTGGCGCTGCCGGGCCGGGGCCTGGCCCCCCTGGCGGAGGCCACCCTGCGCAACGTGGAGGCCCACGGCGCCGCAGGGCGCACCGGCCCCTTCGCCCGCGGCGACGCCGCCACCGTCGAGCGGGATGCGGCGGCCCTGCCCAAGGGCTGGAAGGACGTCTTCCTGGAACTCGGCGACCTTTGACTGGAGCGACCATGGCAGTGAAACAGATCCCCCTGGAGCCGGTGCTGGCCACCCTCCGCCCCGTCAGCCTCACCATGCACGAGATCGAAGTGGAACTGTTCTTCCCCGCCGAGGCGGTGGAGGGGGGCGCGGTCCTGGCCCTCCCGGTGTGGACGCCGGGGTCGTACCTGGTGCGGGACTATGCCCGGTTCCTGGACCGCCTCGAGGTGGTGGACGGCGCCGGCCAGCCCAGCCCCTTCCGCAAGGCCGACACGCATCGCTGGCGCGTGGAGGGCTCGGCCCGCGGCGTGAAGGTCACCTACCGGCTCTTCTGCAACGACCTGACGGTGCGCACCAACCACGTGGACGCCCACCACGCCCACCTGGTGGGCGCGGCGACCTTCCTCTACGTGGAGGGACAGCCGGCGCGGCCCTACGAGGTGCGGTTCGAAGGCTGGCCCAAGGGCTGGCGCGCGGCCACCAGCCTGCCCCGGCGCGAGGGGAGCTACCTTGCGGAGGACCACGACACCCTGGTGGATTCGCCCTTCGAGCTGGGCACGTTCCGCATGCACACCTTCCGCGCCCGGGGCTGCGAATTCCAGGTGGCCATCACCGGCCAGCACCCCGGGGACGAAGGGCGCATCATGGACGGCGCCGAGGCCATCGTGGGCGCGGCGGCGCGGATCTTCGGGGGGTTCCCGTTCCGGCGCTACCTGTTCCTGCTGACCTTCAGCCCGAAGGTGCGCGGCGGGCTCGAGCACCGGGACTGCACCTCGCTCCTGGCCGACCCCCAGCAGCTGGAGCGGGCCGAGGGCTACTACGACCTCTTCACCCTCATCGCCCACGAGTTCTTCCACGTGTGGAACGTCAAGCGCATGCGGGACGCGGTGCTGGGCCCCTTCGACTACCAGGCCGAGAACCCCTCGCGCCTCCTGTGGTTCCACGAGGGTTTCACCAGCTTCCTCCAGTACGACCTCGTGCTCAAGGCGGGCGTGGCGCCCTGGTCCTGGGTCTCCCGCAAGCTCGCCGCCTCCTGGACCGACAACACCACCCGGGCCGGGCGCCTGGAGCAGAGCCTCGAGGAGGCCAGCTTCGACGCCTGGATCCGCCACTACAAGCCCACCGAGTTCTCCGCCAACAGCACCGTGAGCTACTACGACATGGGCGCCATGGTGGGCTGGATGCTGGACGCCGAGCTGCGCCTGGCCACCGGCGGCGCCAAGGGCCTGGATGGGCTGTTCGCGCTCCTGTGGGAGCGCCACGGGGACGGCCCCGTCACCGACGCCGACGTGCGCGGGGCATGCCGCGACCTCCTGGGCCGGGATCCCCAGGCCTTCTGGGCCGCCCACATCCAGGGCCGTGCGCCGCTGGACGCGGCGGGAATCGAGAAGGCCTACGGCCTGAGACTCAACGCCCGGGCCCCTTGGGAGGCGCTGCCAGGCGCCGAGGCCGAGGATCCCGACGCCCTGCGCCGGGCCCGCGTGTGGGCCGGCCTGACGTTCCAGGGCGGCGCCGCGGTGGTGCAGAACGTCGTCCCGGGCTCCCCGGCGGCCAGGGCGGGCCTGGGCTACGGCATGGAGATCCTCGCCGTGGACGGCTGGCGCACGGCCTCGGCCCAGGAGGTGCAGGGACGCCTGGGCGACGCCGGCCCCGGGGACCAGGTGCAGGTCCTGGCCGCGGAGCGCGGACGCCTTGAGACCTTCCCCATGACCCTGGCGGAGAACCCCCAGCGCGCCGTCCACATCACCACGGACCCCAAGGCCACCCCGGCCCAGAAGGCCGCCTTCCAGGCCTGGACCGGCCAGCCCTTCCCGGCGCGGCGCGCATGAACCCGCTGGACTGGGACCTGGGCAACCTTCCGGGAGGCATCCCCTGGGGCGGCGTGGACGAGGCCGGGCGCGGCGCCTGGGCCGGCCCCGTGGTGGCCGCCTGCGCCGTCCTGGACCGGGAGGCCGCGGCCCGCTGGGGCCACGTGCTGCGCGAGGCGCGCGACAGCAAGCTCGTCCCCCCCGAAAAGCGCGCCGCCATGGCCTCCGAGCTCAAGATGGTCCTGCCCTGCTGGGCGGTGGCCGAGGTGGACAACATGGCCATCGACCGCGAGAACATCCTGGAGGCATCCCTCATGGCCATGCGCCAGGCGGTCTCCCAGTGCGAGACGAAGCCGCGCATCCTCCTGGTGGACGGCAACCGCGCCCCCCGCACGGGACTCGCGGAGCGGCTCGTGGTGGACGGCGACGCCCTCAGCTGCGCCATCGCCTGCGCGTCCATCCTCGCCAAGACCCACCGCGACGCGCTCATGGCGGGAATGGACGAAGCCCTTCCCGGCTACGGCTTCGCCCGTCACAAGGGCTACGGGACCGCGGGCCACCGCAAGGCCCTGGCGGAACTGGGACCCTCGCGCGCCCACCGCATCAGCTACGCGCCCGTGGCCGCCCTGCAGCGTCCCGAGGAGGGCCTGCGCGCGCCCCTGGCCGAGGCCATGGAGGCCTGCGGCTCCGTCGCCGAGCTCCAGGCCTGGGTGGAGGCCGCCCTGCGCCCCGCCTACGGCAGGTTGAAACTGGAGTGGATCGAGGCCCTTCGTTCCCGGTACGCCGAGCGCCTGGCCTTCCTCGCCGGACCCGGGGAATGACCCCGGCGCGGGTCGCCATCGCGGCCATCGCCCGGGAGGGAAGGTTCTTCCTCCAGCGCCGGGACCCAGGCTCCAGGCGGTTTCCCGGCTTGTGGGAATTCCCCGGGGGCAAGGTGGAACCGGGAGAAACCGCCGAGGCCGCCCTGCGGCGGGAACTGCGGGAGGAACTGGCGTGGACGCCGGAGCGCGTGCTGCCGCTGGCCGTGGTGGAGCACGACTACGGAAGCTTCCGGGTGCAGCTCCACGTCTTCCTCTGCGCGGCCCCGGAGGTCCTTCACGTGCCGCTGGCCTGGGGGTGGTTCACCGCTGGGGAAATGGCGCGAATACCCATGCCCGGAGCCAACCTGCGGCTCCTGCCCCTGCTGGATACGGCGGCGGAACAACGTTAGAAATGAATTGAAATAAGCAGGCAATGTGCAAATTTGCGCCGTAAAGCACGACGTGTGGGGGTATAGTGGGGGTATGACCTGTTCTGGCTCGATTGGAAACGTGGTTTCGCGGGTGGTTCTCGGCCTGGGGCTGATGTTCTCCCCAGTCGCCCGGATCCAGGCCCAGCAGGCGCAGGAAGTGGTGCTGGAGGCCTCCGCCGGGTCCAAGCTCGGCATCGCCGTCCCCCGGCCCCAGGTTTCAGGCCTGGCCGAGGCCAAGGCGACCGGGGACTTCCATGAGGTCCTGGTGCGGGATCTGGACGAAGCCGGCTCCTTCGCCGTCATCAAGGGCCACGTCCCCGCCGCCACGGACCCCTCCACCTACAAGGGTTGGGCCGACGCGGGCACCGAGTGGCTCCTCACCACCACCCTGACCCGGGCCGCCGACGGCTCCGTGGAAGTGGTTGCCCAGGTGGTGGACGTCAAGGCCGCCCAGGACCGGAAGGCCCGCACCGCCGTCTTCAGCAAGCGCTACACCGGCAGGGAGGCCGCGCTCCGGCGCATGGCCCACAAGCTCTCCGACGACCTCATGTCCAGGCTCACGGGGCAGCCCGGGGTGGCCTCCACGTCCGTCGTCTTCGTGCGCCAGCTCAGCCCCGGCATCAAGGAGATCTACCAGATGGACCGGGATGGGGCGAACATCACCCCCATCACCAACTATAAGAGCCTGACCATTTCGCCCACCGTGGCTCCGGACGGCCGCATCGCCTACGTCACCTACAAGGGCGGCGCCCCCGAGATCTGGGGCCAGAAGGTCGCGGGCGGGCCCCACGTGCGGCTCTACCCCGTGGCCGGCAAGGTCGAGGGGCACTGCTTCTGCCCCGTGTGGTCCCCGGACGGCAGGCGCCTGGCCCTGGTGCAGGGCGACCGGCGCGGCAACACCGACATCATCGTGCTGGACGTGGCCACCGGTAAGGTCCGGCGCGTCACGGACAGCAACTGCATCAACACCGACCCGTCCTGGAATCCCGCCGGCACCCAGATGGCCTTCACCTCGGATCGCGAGGGTGGTCCCCAGGTCTACCTGATGGAGGAGGACGGTTCCAACGTCCGCCGCCTGACCCGGGAAGGGTCCTACAACGGCAGCCCCGCCTGGAGCCCTTCGGGTTCCATGGTCGCCTACGTTTCCCGTTTCGAGGGAAAATTCGATCTTTTCGTCTACAAGCTCGGAGATGGGAAGTCCTATCAAATCACCACCGGCGTGGCCAGTTCGGAATCCCCCTCCTGGTCCCCCGACGAAAGGCGGATCGTTTTCACCAGTGGGAGCCGGGGGGGGATGCAGCTCTACACCACCGATCTATCCGGCAACACGCTTAGAAAGCTCACTGCCTTGGATGGTTGTCAAAGCCCTAAATGGACGCGGTCCAGATAAGGAAATATTTCGTGCCCGGATGTTCCGGGTCGCGTTAAACTTAATGCGTGTTGGAGGAACCTATCATGCGCTTCGTTCGAAACCTCATTCCTCTCTCCGTGGTGCTGACCCTCGGTATCGGCGTGGCCTGCAAGAAGCCCGCGCCCGCTCCGGTTGAGCCTCCCAAGCCTGCCGCGCCCGCCGGCCCGACCCAGTAAGAGATCGACGCCCAGAAGCGCGCCGCTGAGGAAGCTGCCCGCCGCAAGGCGGAAGCCGAGGCCGAGGCCGCCCGCAAGGCCGCCGCCGCCGCCGAGGCCGAGAAGGCCGCCGCCTACCAGCGCGCCGCCGCCGCCGCCCTCAAGAACATCAACTTCGCCTTCGACAAGTCCGAAATCCGCGAGGCCGACAAGGCCAAGCTCCAGGCCATCGCCGACTTCATGAAGGCCTATCCCCAGGCCAAGGTGCAGGTCGCGGGCCACTGCGACGAGCGCGGCACCGTGGAATACAACCTCGCCCTGGGCGAGCGCCGCGCCCATGCCGCCCAGGCCTACCTGGTGGGCCTCGGCGTCGCCTCCGACCGCCTCACGACCATCAGCTTCGGCAAGGAGAAGCCCCTGGTCGTCGGCAAGGACGAAGCGAGCTGGCTCGAGAACCGCCGCGACGAGTTCAAGCTCCAGTAGCGGGAACCAGACCATGTGACATCCAAGAGCGGAGGAACGCGTTCCTCCGCTCTTTGCCTTTCAGGAGATTCCGATGACGAATCGGGCCATGCTCTCCACCCTGTCGCTCGCGGGCATGCTGCTGTGCGTCGGGTGTTCATCCGAGGAACGCCTCAAGAGCGTCGAGGACCAGGTCACCGACCTCAAGGTGGAGATCTTCAAGCTGCGCAGCCAGATGGAAGATGCCAACAAGAAGGCCGCCGAGGATCGCCAGGCCTCGGAGGTGTCCCGGACCCAGGACCGGCGTTTCCAGGCCGATCTCCAGGAAACCATGCGCCAGCTCCAGGACAGCACGCGGGTGCTCAACAACCGCCTGGGCGACGCCGCCGCGGCCCCGCGGCGCCCCGCCGCCCGGCCCCAGACCGCGGAGGAGGCCCCCGCCGCCGCTTCCTCCGACGACGAGAAGGCCTTCAATTCGGCCGTGCTGGACTACAACCGGGGCAACTACGCCCTCGCCGCCGACGGCCTGGCCCTGTTCATCAAGGCCCACCCCCAGAGCGCGCGCACGCCCGACGCGCTCTTCTACCTGGGGCTTTCCTCGTACAACCAGAAGGCCTACGACAAGGCCCAGCCCTCCTTCGAGCGGATCCTGAAGGAGTACCCCAACTCCAACCAGTTCCTCCCCGCCAAGCTCAAGCGGGCCCAGTGCCTCCTCAAGCAGGGCCTCAAGCCCGCGGCCATCAAGGCCTTCAAGGAGATCACGGACAGCTTCCGGGGCACGCCCGAAGCCCGGACCGCCAAGCAGGAACTGGACGACCTGGGGTTCTGACGCCCCGGGCGTCTACCCGGTCCGGTCCGTCCAGCGGTAGCCCTCGCCGCCCACGGTGGCGATGTGGCGGTTCTTGTCGTCATCGCCCAGCTTCTTGCGCAGGTTCGCCACGTGGACGTCCACCGTCCGCGGGGAGGGCCTGGCATCGGCCTCCCAGGCCAGGCGCAGGAGGTCGGAGCGGCTGTGGGTGCGGCCGGGGTAGGTGACCAGGATTTCCAGGATCCGCATTTCGCGGCTGGTGAGCTCCAGGTTGCGGCCGTCCCGGGTGGCGGTCATGGCAGCGAAATCGAAGCGGTAGGGGCCGCTGGTGAGGACCTTGGGCGGCTCGGCGGCGCGGGTGCGGCGCAGGATGGCCCGGATGCGGGCCACCAGCTCCAGGACGGAGAAGGGTTTGACCAGGTAGTCGTCGGCGCCCACGCTGAGCCCCTTGACGCGGTCCGCCTCGGCGCCCCGGGCGGTGAGCATGAGCACGGGCACGTCGTCGTTGGCCTTGCGCAGCGCCTCGATGACCTTGAAGCCGTCCAGGTGGGGCAGCATGAGGTCCAGAAGGATGAGGTCCGCCCGGCGCCGGTCGTGGGCGGCCAGGGCGGGGATGCCGTCGTCCGCCACCTCGACGGAGAACCCTTCGAATTCAAGATTCGTGACGAGCAGTTGTTGAAGCTCGACTTCGTCCTCGACTACAAGGAGGTGTGCCAAGGCATGTCTCCGGAACCATGAAATTTTAACATGCGAGCTGAATCTCCAAGGTCGCGCAAAGCCCGCGTCCCGGTTCCGAGGCGAAGGTCAGCCCCCAGCCCTCCCGCTCCACGACCTTGATGAGGAGGCTGAGGCCAAGGCCCTGGCCGTCCTTGCGGAACCCTTCCTTGCCCTTCTCCCGGAGGCGCATGAAGGGGCGCCCCAGGGTCCGCATGCCCATGGAGTCCAGGCCCGTCCCCTGGTCGCTGACCTTGATGAGGAACCGCTTCCGGGCGCGGGCGGTCTCCACCGTCACGGTGCCCGCGCCGTGGTACAGGGCATTCTCCACCAGGGTGAAGAGGGCCGCCCGGAGGGAGGGCAGGGCGGCCTTGCCGGCGTGGTCCGAACAGGTGAGCACCAGGCGCCGGTTCTCCGCCTCGAAGGCGGGGGCCAGGTCCTCGGCCACGCCCTGGATCCACTGGGGGCTGACCTCCTGCTGCGGGCCCGACTCGGCGGGCCCCTGGATGGCCATCAGGGCGTTCTCGATGATGGTGGAAAGGCGGTCGGCCTCCTCGCCGATCTGGATCAGCTGGGAATCCAACTGGTCGGGGGGGAGGCGCCCCAGCCGCAGGGTGTCGCACCGGAATTTAAGGATGGCCAGGGGGGTCTTGAGGCTGTGGGTCATGGAGGCCATGCGGTCCGCGTCCAGCGTGGCCTTGCGCCGCGCCCGGGCCCGCAGGTAGAGGGCCAGCACCAGGGACAATCCCACGAACAGGGCCACCAGCGAGGCCAGGGCGAACTGCCAGCGCAGGCTGAGCTGGATGGCCCGGCCTTCGGCCCTGAAGGGGATGACGGTGAACGTCCATCCCGGGAATTCGTTGCTGATGAGCTGGATGGAAAAGGCCGAATGGATGCCCCAGTAGGGATCGCCCTGCAGGTGGGGCTCGGCGCCCCAGGGCTGGGGCGAAAGGTTCTTGCGGGCCTCGTCACCGTCCCGGAGCATCACCACCCGGAAGTTCCGGGTGGGACCGAAGTGGTTGCGGAGGAACTGCTCGACTTCGGGACTTCCTTCCCGCCACGCCTTGGCCACGGCCCACCGGTCCCCCAGCAGGACGACCTTGGGGCCGCTGCGCTGCTCGCCCGGCAACATCTCCGTGGGGAGGGTGATGAATACCTGGTCCGCCTCGGCCTTGGAGAACCAGGTGTTCAGGAGGGCGGCCTCCGGGACGCTCTCCGCCCGCACCAGGGCGTCGCCCCGGCGGATCCATAGGGTCCGGGGAGCCGACCGGCTGCGCAACGCCAGCACGAGGGGTTCGGTGCTGAGGAATTCCTTCACGGCGGGTTCATCCCCGTGGGTGAAGTCTGGCAGGCGGGGCAGGGTCATCCAGTCCTTCTCCACCCGGGAGATCTCGCTCATCATGGGCTGCGACCAGGCGTCCACCACCTTGTCCGCCTTCCACTTGCGCCACACGAAGGGCGCCATGACCAGCAGGATGGCCATGGAGACGGCCACCAGGTCCAGGAACCGGAGCACCCCCTTGCGCAGGAAGGCCCAGGCGCCGGAATTCCGGTTGTCCTGTTCTCTGGTGGGGCGGAAGCGGGCCACGCGCCGGACCGTCATGGGGTTCCTCGGGATGAATCCTCAAGCATAGCGGACTGACACCCCGCCCGGCAGGTGTGACGAACGACCAATGGAGCGGCGATAGGATGGTCTCATAAGAAATTGCGGCATGGCCCACGGGCGCACCTTCCCTGGCCAGCCACCCGTCCTTTTAACGGCGTCCCCCGGACCCCGCAGGAGTAGCCATGGCCTTCGTGACCCATCTGCTCGCCCACAACCCTCTTTTGATGCTCTTCGCGGTGGTGGCCCTGGGCTATCCCATCTCGAAGATCCGGGTGGCCGGGGCGTCCTTCGGCATCGCCAGCATCCTGTTCGCGGGCATCGCGCTGGGCGCCGTGGTGGTCACCCCCGGGCTCGATCCCGCCGTCAAGAAGGACCTCTCCCGGGAGATGAAGCTGATCTACGAACTGGGCCTGGCCATCTTCGTCTACGCCATGGGCCTGGCCATCGCCCACAGCTTCTGGGCCTCCTTCAGCAAGGAGGGCCTCAAGAGGAACGCCGTGGTGGCGGTGGTCATGGTCGTCAGCACCGGCGTGGTGGTCGTCCTCGCCAAGGTCCTCCGCTTCGACAGCCGCTATGCCGCGGGCCTCCTGGCGGGCTCGTTCACGAACATGCCCGCCCTCGCCGGCGTCATCGAGGCCCTGAAGCGCACCACCTCGGACGCCCTGGTCATTGCGCAGCCCACCGTGGCCAGCGCCATCGCCTACCCCATCGGCGTCCTCGTCCCCATGCTCAGCATTCCGCTGAGCCGGCGGATCTTCAAGGTGGACCTGGCGCGCGAGGCCGCCTCGCTCCACGGCTACAGCTCGGGCTCCAGCCACCTGAAGGCCCGGACCATCGAGGTGGAGGCCCGGGCCGCGGGGCGCACCCACGTGGACCTGCGGGAGCAGGCCAACTGCAAGGTGGTGTTCAACCGCCTCAAGCGCGGGGACGACTTCATCATGGCCCCCCTGGATCTGGCCCTGGAGGCGGGCGATCTCCTCGTCGTCGTGGGCACGCCCGAGGACGTGGAACGGGCGCAGGCCTTCCTGGGCCGCAAGTCCGACATCGCGCTCCAGCACGACATCAGCGAATACGACTCCACCCGCGTCTTCGTGAGCAACCACGACCTCATCGGCCGCCCCCTGCGGGACCTGCAGCTCCCCGAGAAGCACAACTGCATCATCAGCCGCCTCCGCCGCGGCGACGTTTGGTTCGTGCCCGACGCCGACACGGTGCTGGAACTGGGCGACCGCATCCGCGTGGCCACCGCCCGGGACAACATCGCCGCCGTGGAGGAACTCTTCGGCGACAGCTACCGGGAGCTCTCCGAGGCCAGCTTCCTCACCTTCGCCATGGGCATGGCCCTGGGCCTGGCCGTTGGCCAGATCCCCATTCCCCTGGGCCACGGCATCATCTTCAAGCTCGGGTTCGCCGGCGGGCCCCTGGTGGTGGGGCTCGTCCTGGGCCGCTTCCACAAACTGGGCCACTTCGTGTGGAACATCCCCTACAGCGCCAACCACACCATCCGCCAGTTCGGCCTGGTGCTGTTCGCCGCCGGCATCGGCGTGATCTCCGGCGAGGGCTTCCGCCAGATCCTTTCGCGGAACATCAGCTGGCTGCCCATCTTCATGGCCGCGGCCCTGGTGGTGGCCACCCTCGCCGACACCCTGGCCTACTGGCTGGGCCACCGCGTGCTGCGGATCCCCCTGAGCCTCCTGTTCGGCATCGTGGCCGGCACCCACACCCAGCCGGTGGTCCTGGGCTACGCCACGCAGCAGTCGAAGAACGACCTGCCCAACGTGGGGTTTGCCGCGGTGTACCCGTTGGCGACGATCCTGAAGATCGTGCTGGCGCAGGCGCTGCTGGCGATGACGCTCTGAGGCCTCAGCGGCCTTGGAGGATCGCCCGCAGCGCCTCCAGGCCTGCGCCGGTTAGCGGGCCCCCCGGCGCGTCCACCGCCCCCCTCAGGCGCTGGTCGCGCCGGCCCATGGGGAGGCTTGGGAGCCGCGCCTCCGGGACCCACTCCAGGCCCGGCGGCGC
>MTLC01002346.1_pt1 | contig 11783 bp, 7 predicted proteins | sample 1982451 | NCBI WGS metagenome assembly MTLC01 (sample SAMN05710165, study PRJNA340218) | biofilm metagenome | isolation source: sample SPH anode biofilm adapted to +100 mV | place: USA | collected 2012-02-03 | reverse complement strand
CTTGTGGAATTTTAAGAAAATAAATACATTAATTTAATAATTTTTGCACGTCGCCCGAAGAAACGTATTTGGAGGGAGTTTATTGCGGAAATTATGGCAGATTTTTAGCTGTTTGGTTCTGATTCTAACGGCTTTCGCCATTTGGCAAGAAATAGTTGTTGTGCGAGCGGAAAATGTAGAACAAAAACGGGTGCTGGTGTTAAATTCCTATGGGCAAAGCTATAAATGGACGCGCAGTATTGTGGACGGAGCCTCTTCGGTGTTGTTGGGACAAGGGGAGCGTATGGAGCTGACCATAGAAGACATGGACAGCAAATACGTCAAAGAACCGGCTTATTTTCCTTTGCTCAAAGAGGTGTACGCGTATAAATGGAGGCAGAAGCCTTTTGATTTGGTTCTTGCTTCTGATGACACGGCGCTGCAATTTTTGCTGCAGTATCGACAGCAGCTGTTTCCGCAAACGCCAGTCATCTTTTGCGGCATCAATGACTATGTGCCGGAACTGCTGCAGGGCCAAGAAGAATGGTATACAGGCGTGGCGGAAGTAAGTGATTTGAAGAGTACGCTGGAGACGGCGCTGCAGGTACAGCCGCAGGTACGGCATGTATATGTTATCAATGATCAAACCAATACAGGCAAGGCCATTGAGAAAGAACGGGAAGTGCTGCAACGCCAATTTCCTCAGATGCAGTTCCACCCCTTAGAAGGCAAAACGATGGCGGAGCTGGAAGAAACGGTTTCGGTGTTAGGCGAGGACAGTATCGTTTTGCTGCTGGTTTTTTTCGAGGACGCCCAAGGTCAAGTTTTTTCCTATCAAGAAGCGGCTGCGCGCTTGTCCGCCCGGAGCAGCGTACCCATCTACGGGGCTTGGGATTTTTATTTGGGACATGGAATTTTAGGCGGTAAACTTGTTAGCGGTTTTGATCAAGGCCGTGTGGCGGCGCAGATGGCGGTGCGGGTTTTAGAGGGAGAATCTCCCGCTAAAATTCCTGTTGTGCGGGAAAGCATGAATCGTTTTCAATTTGATGATGTGCAACTGCGGCGTTTTGGCATTGCCAAAGAGCAGCTGCCGCCGGGCAGTTTAATTGTCAATCGTTCCTATAGCGATCAAAAGCAGGTTCTGGTGCTGTATTCGTATGATCCGGATATGATTTGGGAACAGCATGTTGAGGAAGGTCTGAGCAAGGAGCTGGCGGGAGACGAGTCGATCAAGTTAGTTCATGACTATATGGACGTACGCCGCAATATTATGCCGGAATACCTGCAGCATTTGTATGAGCTGTATCGGACCAAATACAGTCAGAAGCATTTTGACGCCATTGTGGCAGTGGATGATGCGGCGTATCAATTTGTGCAGAACTATCGGCAAGAGCTGTTTCCGGGGGTGCCTCTTATTTTTGCAGGGGTCAATGACGTCGGTTCAGTGCGCGCCTTGCGCCCGGGAGACCCGGTAACAGGCGTAGTGGAAAACATTGACTTGCGCGGTACCCTGGAAACCATCATGGCGGTACAGCCGGAAACTAAACGCATTGTGGTTATCCAGGATACTAGTGCGGTAAGCATGCTCCATAGGCAGCAATTGGAAGAGGAGTGGCCGACGTTTGCGGGACGTCTGGAAAAGGTATACTTAGACGATCTGAACATGTGGGAATTGCAGGAGCGTGTAGCAGCTTTGAAGCCGGAAGATGTGGTGCTGCTGCTGACTTTTACCCAGGACCGTTCGAATAATGTCTTTACCATAGAGGAAAGCTGCCGTTTGTTGGCGGAGAAGTCCAGTGTGCCTATTTATACGCCCTGGGATTTTTATCTGGGCTATGGGGCTCTCGGTGGTGAAATCAGTCGGGGCAGCGAGCATGGAGAATTGACGGCGCAGCAACTGAAGCGGGTTTTAAGCGGTGAAGATCCCCGGGATATTCCGGTGCTCTGGGAAGCTCCCAGCCGGCATGTTTTTGACTACCAGGTGATGAAGAAATTTGGCCTTGCGAAAGAGCGCTTGCCTCAAGGAAGCGTGATTCTTAATCGACCTGAGTCGTTTTACGAACAGCATCGCCAGTTGGTCTGGGGCACGAGCGCGGTTTTGACATGTTTGCTGGCGGTTATTTTTTCTTTATATATCAATATTCGTACTCGCAAGAAAGTGCAAAAAAGTTTGGCGGTCCAAGCGGATACGGACCAGCTTACAGGCGTGTTCAATCGGCGCAGAGGGTTAGCAGAGTTGAAGCAGATCTATGCGCGTTCCCTGGAACGCTCTAAGGCGATGACCATTATCTTTGCGGATGCCAATAATTTAAAGAAGATCAATGACCAGTACGGTCATACTGACGGTGATGCGGCTATTATCGCCATTGCCGAGGTTCTGAAAAGCTGTCTGCGCCAAAATGATGTTCTTTGTCGGTTCGGGGGCGATGAGTTTTTGATCATTTTGGAAGAATGTACCTTGCAGCAGGCGGAAGTTTTTTGGGAGCGTGTAGAAAAAGCCTTGCGGAAAAAGAATTGCGAACGCTTGGAGAATATGATTTTGAGCGTCAGCCGAGGGATGGCGGAGCTGAATCCTCAGGAGCCGGTTTCGGTAGAAACACTGGTGCATACGGCGGATCAGCGGATGTATGAGAATAAGCGCGAATATAAACGAGTCATAGCAAGAATTCAGTAAGACGTGAAAACGGTGTCGGCCTTAAGGCTGGCCCGTTTTCTTTTTGCTGACGCCGTCGCAGCCCTCAAGCGCACCCTCCGGTTCTCTGATTCTCCTGTTCAAAATCTTATGTTCCTTGCGATCCCAAGCAGGATAAATGCCAACCGGTGCGAATAGTATTAGGTAATTGTTTGTTAAAAATAGCAGTTATAAGCAGGAAAGCCATAGTGGAATGATGAGGAGTGATGGTCGTGTTGCAGCAGCTTTGGGATTTGCGGGAAAAAGTGCGCCAAGAGCGCCCGCTGGTGTATAATCTGACAAATAATGTTGTAACCAACGTGACGGCGAATATTTTGCTGGTGGCTGGCGCCAGGCCGATCATGTCGGAAGGGGCTGCAGAAGCGGAGGCGTTGGCCAGGGCGGCGGATGCGTTGGTGCTGAACATTGGCACGCTGCATACCCGACAGATTACATATTTTCTGAAAGCGGGTTCCTACGCCAATGAGTATGGCAAGCCAGTCGTGCTGGATCCGGTGGGAGTGGGGGCTACGCCGTATCGGGACATTACGGTCAAGCAACTGCTGGGGGAACTCAAGCTGACGCTGATTCGGGGAAATTACGGCGAAATCTCTTATTTGGCCGGCAGCGGCGGTATCGTGGACGGCGTGGATACGGCCAGCACCGAACTTCCGTTAGAAGCGTTCAAGAAATTCTCCGTAGATACCGGCGCCATTGTGGCGGCTACAGGCAAAAAAGATTATGTAACGGACGGGCAGCTTTTACTGGCTTCGGAAACAGGGCACGAGTGGCTGCAATACGTTACAGGCGCCGGTTGTGCGCTGACCTCCCTGATGGCGGCTTTTACGGCGGTTGCGCAAGAGGAAACCTTGCTGGCGGCAACAGCAGCCATTGCTTTTTATGGCGCAGCGGCGGAAAAAGCGGCCGCGAAGAGCAAGGGGCCCGGCTCCTTTGCCGTGAAGTTTATTGACGCCCTTTATAATTTGGATTTTAAGGATTTCCGTCACTATAGCGCGGGCAAAGTGCAGCCTGCCTATGAAGATACTGCTAAAACGGCTGTAGAAGAGGAACCGCAGGCGGACGAGAGCGAAGCGGCGGTCGACGAAAAATGGATGGAGGATTGAAGATGGAATTGATCCTGATGCGTCATGGGAAAGCGGAGCCGGCGATTCCGCCGATGAAAGATGAAGAACGGGATTTGACGGAGCCGGGCAGGGAAAAGGTGATTGCAGCGGCCCAAGGCTTGGCCGGAGGCTTGGTGGATGCCAGCCGCCTGCAAATTTGGACCAGCTCGTTGGCCCGCGCCTTATCGACGGCTAGTATTGTAGCGGAAGTTTTGGGCGTGGAGGAACTGCGTCTTTTACCCTGTCTGGAAGAAGGGAAGCTGCCGGAGCTATTGCAGGAACTAGCAACAGTAGAAGAGGACGCTCAAGTTCTAGTTGTAGGTCACGAACCGTATTTGAGCCTGTGGACGGAACATTTGGCAGGTTCAGCTCTGCCATTTAAGCCGGCGACAGCGGCGTGCTTGACGCCCTGCGCCGGACGCAGCGAACGGTGGCGCTTGCGTTGGTATGCTCAGGCAGGAATCTTAGGCTGTCTGAGCAAGAAATAAAGAACCGGAGGAACGCTCATGGAAACCGAACTGAAGCTGCAGGTGGCGGAACCAAAGTGCTGGCAGGCCATTTTGGATTTTTTGCCGACTCTGGACGGTGGCGGTGAAATACAGAGCGGCCGCTTCCGAGCCATTTATTACGATACGCCAAAAGGTTCTTTGCGCAAGGCGCGCATGGCGCTGCGTATTCGCCAGGAGAACGGGAGCTGGATGGCGACGCTGAAAGGCGGCGGCACCAGTCTGGGCGGCTTGCATCAGCGGCAGGAATGGAATGTGCCGTTGCCGCGTAAGCAGGCGCCGTCCGTGGCCTTGTTTGAGGATGAGGAAGCGGCGGCATTATTGAAGGCGGCCTTGCAGGCGGAAGAGCAGGAACTGTCCTGGCAAGCTCTGTTGGAAACGGACTTTGAACGCACTTTTTTGCGTGTAGATCTTCCAGATGGAAGTTGTGTAGAGATTGCCGCTGACAAAGGAAAAATTCTAGCTGCGGGACGTCGGACTGCGATATTAGAACTGGAGCTGGAATTGGTGTCCGGTCAGGAAACGGCTCTCTTTTCTTTGGGAGAAGAGCTGGCTCGGCGGTTTCCGCTTCTGCCGGCCAGCGGCAGCAAGTTTCATCGAGGGTTGTTGCTGGCGGGCTTGGCGGAAGCAAATGAGGAAATTTCACCGAGCTGCGCGGCGGGGACTCGCTTGGCCATGCTGCATTTGCTGCGTACGGCGATATATTGGCAGGAGCAGTTTTTACAGCGTCCTGAGGAAGTGCGGCCAGTCCATCAACTGCGCGTGGCTTTACGGCGGATGCGCTCGGTGCTTTCTTTTTGTCGGCCTTTTTTGGAGGCCGAGGCGTGCCGGCATTATCAAGAAGAACTGCGTCATTGGGGTGAACAACTGGCTGGCGTGAGAGAAACCGATGTGCTTTTGGCAACTCTTGCCGCCAGCGGTCTAGATGCCGGCTCCGGAGTGTTAGGGGAGTTGGAAACGGATTTGGCCGCCCGTCGGCAGGTGCTGGCGGAAGATGTGGCTCGTGAATTGGCGAAGGGCTGGTCAACGCCGTTAGTGCTTGCGCTGTGGCAATGGCTGCTGTCGCCGGACTGGGCGGTGGAGCCAACCGCGTCCGAGCTGACAGAGCGCCTTTCAAAGTGGCTGATCAAGCTGCGCAAAGTAGGCGACGCGGCGGATCTTGCGCTGCAGGATGAACTGCATGACTGGCGCATTCAAGGGAAAAAAGTGCGGTATGCCTTTGAATTCTGCTTGTTGCAGCGGCTGCGTCTGGCTCCGGAAATGATTGAAACGCTGGTGGAAATCCAGGATGCCCTAGGAGAACTCCATGATATTCAAGTGCAGCATCAATTGTTGATGCAATGGCGGGATGTTCCGGGGACGGCATGGGAAGCCGGCTTTTTAGCCGGCTGGCAGGAACATGAGCGGCGGCGCATGCTGCCGGATCTAAAGAAGCTGCGGAAGGATTTTCGCCGCTATGTCCGACGGTGGCTGCGAGAGCACGCCGGTTAGTAAGATGGAGTGACGAAAATGAATCTTCAACTTTCGACACAATTAAAACAGCAGCTGACGCTGACCCCTGCGTTGTGCCAGTCTTTGGCGGTGCTGCAGATGGCTGCGCTGGAATTGGAACAAAATTTACAGCAGCAGGCGGAAGAAAATCCGCTGTTGGAGTGGGAAGAAGGCGCGCCTCCGGATTATGAGGCTTTGGCTCGTTATTTGGATACTCCCGGAACGGCGGCGGGAACGGCGCCAGCCGGGGATGACGAGGAAATGCCGCCACCCTGGGAACGCGCTGCGGCGGAGCAGGCGCTAACCTTGGGGGCTTTTCTGGAAAAACAGCTCGTAGAAAGCGGTTGCCCCCAAGAACTGAAACCGTTAGTGCGTTTTTTTATCGGCTGTCTGGATGAACGAGGGTATTTGACCGTCAGTATAGAGGAAGCGATTGCTTGTTTGGAGCGCGACGCCGAAGAGGTACAGGCCGCGTTGTTTTGGCTGCAGTCGCTGGAACCTGCCGGCGTAGGGGCGTTCGGGTTAGAACACTGTTTGCTGCTACAGTTGCAACGTCAAGGAGCGGGCGCCTCGCTGGCTGCTACGTTGATTGAAAAAGAGCTTTTGGATGATGTGGCTCAAGGGCGTTGGAAGCGGCTGACGCAGGCCCTGTCCTGTACGCAGGAAGAATTGGATGCGGCCTTGCATCGCTTGCGGTCGTTGGATCCGCGGCCGGGACGGGCTTTTGCCACAGAGGAGACCGTCTATGTGTTGCCGGATGTGCGCATTGAACGGCAGGGGGACGAGTTTCGGGTGGAAGTGGCGATGCCTTGGAAAGGGCTGACCATTAGCCAGGAATACCGGAAAATGGTTTCTGGCGGCGGCGCGGCGGTTAAGGAATTTGTGCAAGGACGCCTGAATGCGGCGCTGCAGCTTTTGAAGAGCTTGGATCAGCGGCGGCAGACGCTGCAAACGTTGGCGGAAATCTTGGTGCAGCGTCAAGAAGAATTTTTCTTGCGCGGGCGGCGGCATATGAAGCCGCTATCCATGCGCCAGATGGCGGATGAACTGGGTGTGCATGAATCGACGGTCAGCCGGACGGTGGCGGGGAAATACGCCTTGACGCCTCATGGCTTGCTGCCGTTGCGCGATTTTTTTCCAGCTGCGGCTTTTGCCGTAGGCGGAGAAAATGTGGCCGCCGATGGCGTCAAGGAGCGCATTCGCGCCTTGATCCAAGAAGAGCCGCAGGGAGAACCGTTGAGTGATCAAAAACTTTGTGAAATGCTGAGCGAAGAGGGAATTCCTATTTCCCGCCGCACGGTTGCTAAATATCGCGAAGAAATGCATATACCGTCTTCTTCGAAGAGGAAGAGAAAATAAAAAGACCGCGCGGTTGCGCGGTCTTTTTGCGTCCAAAAGAGAATATTACGCTTCGCTTTTAAAGTTCCAAGCCTCTTGAAGCTGCGAGGCGAAGCCGCGAACTTCTTCAAGATTGTGCGTGGCGGCAGCGGAGACTTCTTCTTGCAGCGTGGGTACAATCCACTCTTTTTGCTGAGCCAGAAGATGCAAAGAAAGCAGAGAGTGAACAACGATTAAAACATCGTCTTCTTGACGAGCCCATTTTACTAAGAGCTGCACTACCTGCTGTAGGTCCCACTCATCCCAGAAAACACGGCCGTAAAATAGAGCAATTTTGGCTCTCACCGTCGGTTGGGTGATTTTAGAAAGCTCATATACTAAAAGGCGCTTATAAGGAGAGAGAAAAAGAGGGCGCTCTTGGGTAACGCGATCAACGAGCTCTGCGGCCAGCGTGCGGATATGCGCTTCTTCATGCGTTAAGCCGCGCATGATTTCATCCATAACAAGGGGATCGGCGGCCGCCACTTCGGGGAGCCGTTCAAAAAGATCATGCGCTTCTGCGGTATTTTCGGTGAATAATTCCCATGGCACTGACAAAATAATAGCCTCCTTATAACTGGGCTGTATAAATTTTACACTAAAAGAGGATTAAGGCGATATGGTTGACGAAATTAATAAAGTTAGCATAACACGACTTGGGCGCAACTGCAAGAGAGACCTTGAAGCATTGTAAATGCTGGCGAAGCATTCCTTAAAGTGATGATTTTAAAAGCGTAATTAGTTGCTGCTGAAGCAGGAAGAAAGTGGTTCCTTGCTTTCAATCCGCTAGAAAACAAGGAATTGAGCGGATAAACACGAATGTATTTTTAAATAGCAGGACGAAATATGGAGGGTTCAGTAATGAGTGTACGGAAAAAAATGGTTCTGTCCTTTTCAGGTTTGTTTGCCTTGATACTGCTGCTTGTTTCGGCAGGCGGATACTTTTTTGTTAAAGAGCAGCTTTCAAGGCAGCTCGAGCAACGCTTGGGAGCCTCTGTTGAGGCTCAAGAGCATCGCATAGAAGGCTGGCTGAATGCGAAAAAAGCCGTCGTAGAGCTAACAGGAAACATGGTTCGAAAATTATCGGGCAACGCGGCCGTTTCTCCCGCGTGGCTTGGCGTATATCAAGGGATGGATAAAGACTTTGTAGATATGTATTTTGCGGATACCGCAGGGAAAATGGTCAGCGCCAAAGGGTGGGCGCCTCCGGCTGGCTTTGATTCACGCCAACGGGTTTGGTATCAAGCGGCGTCTAAGGCGAATAAGGTGGTATTTAGCGACTTTTACATAGATGAAGGCTCTCGTAAGTTGACAGCCACGATCTCGATGCCTGTGTTTACCGAAGCCGGTCAAGTTAAGGGTGTCTTGGGAGCGGATATTTTCCTGACGGCCTTGTCGGAGTTTATTAAAGACCTTCACTATGAAGGAGAGGGGCAGGCTTTTTTAATAAACCGCCAAGGCATTATCGGAGTGCATCCGTCGGAAGAAATGATTTCCAAGAATGCGCTGAATGCAGAGGCAAACCCGGAGCTGGCGGCGGCGTTGCAACTTGCGTTGCAACAGGAAAATGGCCAGGTTGTTTATAAAGAGCAAGGTGTAGAGCGAATACTGGCATATCGAGCGATTTTAGGAACACCGTGGGTGTTGTGTTTTCAAATGGAAAAAAGTTTAGTCTATCAGCCCTTGCAGCAGCTTTTGCTTTTCTTTGCGGCCTTGACCATAGGAGCTATTTTCTTGGTAGTGTTTGTGACGTATCGCCTGGCAGGACGAATCGTTGAACCGCTGCAAGCGCTCAATGCAAAGGTAGGGAATTTGGCGCAGGGCGACTTGCGCGTTCGCGCGGCAGCAGAAGGCGGCGATGAAGACGAAGTGGCGGAATTAGCGGCGGGCTTCAATCAGATGGCGGATGATTTACAAGGCATGTTGAAAGATGTTCATAAGGCGACGGAGGAGCTGCATACGCAGGCGAATATTCTTGTTGACACGGCGTCACATGTAGCGGCGAATACCCAAGAGTTAAGCGCGACTATGGGCGAAGTCAGCGCGGCAGTGGAAGAGATTACCGCCGGCTCGGAAGAAAATGCCAGCTCGGTAGTGCAGGTGGAGAACCATGTCGCCAAAGTCGATGAAAAAGCGCACCAAGTATTTCGAGCGGCGACAGAGGGCGTCGGCGTTTCACTGGAAGTAGCCAAACAAGTGACCCAGGTTAGCGGCTGGATGGAAGAAATGTCTCAAAGCATTCAAAGAATGAGCCTATTGCTGCAAAAAGTCTCTGTTTCTTGCCGCCATTCTTTGCAGATTGCAGGGCAGGCGCAGGCGCGTTCTCAGGAAACAACTGCTATTATGAACGCGTTAAACGGCTCTTCTAAACAAATCAATAGTATTGTCGGCATCATTCGAACGATTGCAGAACAGACGAACATGTTGGCTTTGAACGCGACCATTGAAGCGGCAGGAGCTGGAGAAGCCGGTAAGGGCTTTGCCGTAGTCGCTAGAGAGGTAAAGGAGCTGTCGAGAAGAACCTCCGAAGAAGCAGGGCGCATTGCGGCGCAAATAGAGAGCATGCAGGACGATATGGCCAGCGCGGTGAAAGCGGTGGAAAACATAAACGATGTTATTGGGGAAACAAGAAAAATCACCCGTTCGATTGCAGCCTCTGTCAACGACGAGGATGTACGAGAGTTGGCGGAAGAAGAGCGGCCGGAAACAACGCTGCGTCAGGAAATGGCCTTGATTGTGGCCAAAAGTTCGCATGTTGCAGAAAATGCGGTAATGGCTGCGCAAGAAGTCAAAAACCTATCGCAGACCAATGAACAGATAGCGCAGCAAGCTGAAGCGGTGGCCCAGAGTACGGGGGAAATGGCTCACATGATGCGGAATATGGCGGAAGCGACCCATGAGATCGCGAAAGGAACCCAAGCTATTTCTTGCAGTTTGCAGGAGTCGGAAAAAGCCATTGTTGATACAGCCGCCAAGGCGAGCACGGTTAGCGGCTGCGCCTATGAAACGGAAGGCATGTCCGATAAGCTCAAAGAACTGGTAGCTAGATTTAAAATCTAATTTTTTGCCGTTGTAGAGGCCGGATAGCAGGTGAATGACAATGGAAACCGATGAGGAATTGAGACGAGAATTCGTGCTGGAGGCAAAAGCTCATTTGGCAGCGATGGAAGAAGCCTTATTAAGGCTGGAAAAGCATTCCGCCGATGAAGAAGCTGTACGAGTTATTTTGCGCGGGGCGCATAGTATAAAAGGAACGGCCGGCTTTTTTTCAATGGAAGCGTTGGTGCGAGTGGCGCATAGCTTGGAGTCTTTTTTGGGAGCCCTCAGAGAGCGGCAGGCAATAGTGACGTCCGCTATGATGGATGTGCTTTTGAGTGTATTGGATGCGCTTCGCAAGCTTCTTCAAGAGCCGCCTGATATTGTTTTGCCCCCGGATATGGAGGAAACGCTGAAAAAGCTTCATGGACAACTGGAGGCTGAGCATTCTTTAGCGCCTTTCCATGCGGCAAAATTTGCGGAAGAAAAGGCGGAAGCCGGCATACTAGGCGAGGGGCCGTCTCTTTTGAACAACTCGGATGAGTATGTGCGTGTGAATAAGAGGATTTTAAACGATTTGCTTGCGTTGACTGGCGAAATGGTTTTGCGCCGCAATCAACTGCTCAGGCTTTCGCAGCAAAGGCAGACATTGCCGCAATTAGAAGCGGTTTCCAATGGGATTGACGAGTTGACGACGCAATTGCAGAAAAAGGTATTGCAGACGCGCATGCAGCCTATGGGCGGGATTTTGAATAAATTTCCGCGTATTGTCCGCGATTTGTCTCGCAAACTGGGCAAAGAAGTGTCTTTGCATCTTTCGGGGCTGGAAGTAGAATTGGATCGTTCCATGATTGAAGCGTTAATGGATCCAATGAACCACTTGATACGAAACGCCCTAGATCATGGCATTGAAGAGCCCGGTATGCGGCGAAAAATGAAAAAATCCAGCCAGGCGTCTTTGACAATTCGGGCGTATCATGAAAGCGAACGCGTTGTGATTGAGGTTAGTGACGACGGCAGGGGCATTTCGCTGGAACGCATCAAAGAAACAGCCGTGCAAAAGGGGTTTGCGACGGAAAAGGAACTGGAGCTGCTGGGGCCTGGGCAACTGCTGCGCTTTGTTTTGCATCCCGCTTTTTCTACGGCGCAAACGGTAACTGACTTATCAGGGCGCGGCGTAGGCTTGGATGTAGTAAAAGCGAATATTGAAAAGATCGGCGGAAAAATCGAAATTGAATCCTGCGAAGGGCAAGGGACGACGTTTCGGCTTGTGCTGCCGTTGACTCTGGCTATTATATCCGCCTTTATCGTGTTGTCCCAAGGGCAAACTTTTGCCATTCCCCAAGCGAATGTGCGGGAATTAGTCCTGATTTTGCCTGACAGCGGGCGAGATAAACGTTTGGAAAAAGTGAACGGAAAACCAGTGCTGCGCCTGAGGGGACAATGTATGCCTCTTTTATACCTTAGAGAATTATTAGGAGAGGACAATGCCGGCGAGACTCTTTCAGCCGATGAATATGTGCGGATTTTAGTGGTTAAAGCGGGAACGCAGGTCTACGCTTTGGCGGTAGATTCCGTCTACGATACGGAAGAAGTGCT
>MTLC01000230.1_pt2 | contig 11810 bp, 15 predicted proteins | sample 1982451 | NCBI WGS metagenome assembly MTLC01 (sample SAMN05710165, study PRJNA340218) | biofilm metagenome | isolation source: sample SPH anode biofilm adapted to +100 mV | place: USA | collected 2012-02-03 | reverse complement strand
TGGGGTGAGTAACGGGACTCGAACCCGCGACATCCTGGACCACAACCAGGTGCTCTACCAGCTGAGCTATACCCACCATGCGCCACTCGGGCTGGCCCAGCTTAGCGGCTCGGCGGTCGACAGCAGAAATCAGTGGTCATCGGCCGCGACTGCCTCGCCGGTGAGCGAACCCTGATGTTTGGCGGCAAGCTCGCGCAGCACGTCCGTGTTCGGCCCGGGCGGCGCGACGAACAGCGCCTCGCGGTAGTACCGGAGCTCCTCGATCGACTCCCGGATATCGGCCAGCGCCCGGTGGTTCCCGGACTTCGACGGAGTGTTGTAGTAGGCGCGCGGGTACCAGCGCCGGGCCAGTTCCTTGATGCTGGAGACGTCCACGTTGCGGTAGTGGACGTGGCCTTCGAGGGTGGGCATGTCCCGGGCGAGGAATGCGCGGTCGGTGCCGATGGTGTTGCCGGCGAGCGGGGCCCTGCGGGGCTCCGGGACGTGCTCGCGCACGTAGGCGAGCACCTCCTCCTCCGCGTCTGCCATGGTCATGCCGTTCTCGAGCAGCGGCAACAGCCCGGAGTTCTCGTGCATCGTGCGGACGAACTCGCCCATCTGCGCGAGGGCCTCTGCGGGTGGCCTGATCACCACCTCGATGCCGTTGCCGAGCACATTGAGTTCCGAATCGGTGACCAGCGCCGCCACCTCGATCAGGGCGTCCGCCTTCAGGTCGAGGCCGGTCATTTCGCAGTCGACCCACACCAGGTGTTCGTTCACGGGCGCTACTTTACGGCGTTCGGGATTGGCGCCGGCCACCGGGTGGTCATGCGGTGCCCGACCATCCCGAGTCGATACCGCGGCTGCGTTCCCGCAAGCCACGCACGTATCCGGCCTGGCCGATGTGCTGGGCGGTCTCGACCAGCACCGAGACGAGGCGGACGCCGACCGTGACCGGCGGGGTGTAGCGGGTGTCGATCACCTCGTCGAGCCGGTCCTCGGCGATCGAGGCGAGCACGGCCCGGGTCTGCTCCCAGGTCGCCGCCGAGTAGCCGGCGAGCAGGTGGGCATCGGTGACGTTGAAGGCGCCGACTTCGACCGGGGTCATCCGGAATCCGTGGGCCTGCTTGAGGTAGGGCAGCCCGAACCGCTGGTACCAACCGTCGGCGGTCCATGCCTGTTCGACGCCGCCCAGGTGGGCGAGGTGGTCGTCCTCGACCCGGGTGAGGTGCCAGATCAGCCAGCCGATCGAGTTCGCCTCCGGATCGGCCCGCCAGAGCAGGTCGTCGCCGGTGAGTCCGTCCAGCACTGCCGGGATGAGTTCATGGACGCGGCCCAGCGAGTCGCGCACGACGTCGAGAGTATTCATGCTGCCATCCTGCATCGCGGCTCCGACAAGGGCCAGATACCATCGATTCTGCGTCGGCCCCCGTAGCTCAGTGGATAGAGCAACAGCCTTCTAATCTGTCGTGCGCAGGTTCGAGTCCTGCCGGGGGCGCCAGACGCACATCGGGCGGCGGTCGCGATCTGACCGCCCGAGCCTCGAGGTGTGACAGGTGGGGCAGGGGTGATGGGGTGGGCGGCCAGATGGCGACAACCGCCAGGCTGCCGGTCTGGGTCCGGGCCCGGCGGTTCCGGTCCCCTGCGCGCCGCTGGCCTATCGTGAGCGGGTGACAGCAACCGAACCGCACGGCGAGGCCGGGGAGCAGGTCGACCCGGGCCGGCTGCGGCGCACGGTCCTGATCGTGGCCGGGTTGAACCTGGCCTACTTCTTCGTCGAGTTCGCGGTCGCGCTCTCCGCGGGCTCGGTCGCGCTGCTCGCCGACAGCGTCGACTTCCTCGAGGACACGGCGGTGAACGCGCTGATCTTCCTCGCGCTGGGCTGGCCGCTCGTGCACCGGTCGGTGATGGGCAAGGTGATGAGCGTGCTGATCCTCGGCCCTGCGCTGCTCGCCGGCTGGGAGGCGTTCGAGAAGTTCCGCGACCCGACGCCGCCGGAGGTGCTGCCCGTGGTGCTCGCATCGCTCGGCGCGATCGTCGTCAACGGGACGGCGGCCTGGCTGCTGGCGAGAGTCCGTCAGCACGGCGGCTCACTGAGCCGGGCGGCGTTCCTGTCGGCCCGCAACGACGTGCTGGTGAACACCGCGATCATCGTGATGGCCGGCGTGACGGTGTGGACCGGGTCCGGGATACCCGACCTGGCATTGGGCTGCTTCATCGTCGCGCTGGCCCTGCGCGCCGCGAAGGAAGTCTGGGAGGTCAGCGAGGAGGAACGGCTCGCCGCTCGCGCGCTGGCCGGCGAGGACCTCGACTGATGCCAACCCCGCGCGCGAGGCGGTGCATTGCTCAGACGGGGCCTGGACGGCGGTGACCCGGCCGTCGAGTCCGACCAGGAGGCCCGCGTGGCGGGGGAGTGTGGCCAGCCAGCCCACTGCGGTGGGGCCCTTCACGAAGGCCGCCGTGGCGTAGACGTCTGCCCAGGTCAGCTCGGGGCCGATCACGGTCGCCGAGAGCAACCCCGTGGCCGGGACGCCGGTGGCCGGGTCGGTGATGTGGTGGCCGCGGGCCGCCGTCCCCGAGGTGGCGACGGCGCCGGTCCGTAACGCCGCCGTGCGGAGCAGGCGGCTGCGGTCACGGGGGTCCTCGACGGCGACCCTCCAGGCGGGCGTGTCCGTCCGGGCGCAGTGGACGGCGATGTCGCCGCCGGCGTTGATCAGGGCGTCGTGGGCGCCGAGGTCGTGCAGGCGTCCGACCAGACCGGTGAATGCCTGCTCCACCGACCAGCCCTTGACCAGTCCGGTCGGGTTGAACCGGGTCGTGCTCTCGCCGTCCGGGAGCCAGGCGCAGAAGGCGCCGCCGGTGCGCTGGCCAGCGAGCTCGCACAGCGAGGCGACATGGCGGATCCGCGGATGCGCGTCGCGCAGCGAGTCGCGTCCGTCCCGGATCCGGCTGACCGGACTGTCCGGCCGCCAGATGCTGAACATCGCCTCGTCCGCCCGCAGCTCCGCGTACGCCTGCTCGACCGCCTCGGCGACGGCTTCTCCGCGGGCGTGCGGGCCACGGACGTGGACGCTCATCGGCAGCCCCATGATCTGGGCGACGAAGGCGCGGCGAGGGAGTCCGGTGGGGGAGGGCCCGTCGGGGCGCCACTCCCGCTCCTCGGGAGACTCCCCCGGGAGCGTGAGCGGGTGCATGGTGCTGGTCACAGGTGTGCGTTGTCGATGGCGGACTGCAAGGACTGGAGGTAGCCGTCGCTGGTGACCGTGGCGCCGGAGATGGTGTCGATGTTGGCGCTCTGCGCGTCCACTGCCTCCGCGTTCAGCAGCGGGATCGCGTAGGCGTTGATCTGCTGGTCGCGCCCGTTCTCGTTCGGGTACTGGATCGCGTCGGCGGCGGTGATCTTCCCGTTCTTGACCGTGATCTGGACCTGCACGGTGCCCCAGCGGGTCTGGACCGCGTCGCCGACGTACGTGCCTGAGGTGGAGCTCGAACCGGAGGAGGAGGTGCTGGAGGATGACGGCTCGGCGGTCGCAGAGGGTGCCGGGCCGGAGCTCTCGCCGGCGTTGGGCGTGCTGGTGGCGGACTGGTTGTCGTCGGTGTTGCCGGTGTCGGTTCCACCCGTGACCGTGGCGGCTTCGTTGTTCGTGCTGGTGTGGTAGCTGAACAGCAGCACGAGGCCGCTGATGGTGCCCATGATGGCGGTGACGATCTTGCGCATGAGTCGATTCCTCCTCGGGTGCCGGGGTTACCAGCTGAAGCGCTCGGTGTGGATGTGGTCGGCCGGGACGCCGCAGACGATCGCGGCCGCGGTGGCGGCGTCCATCCATGCGGTGGCGCCGCACAGGAACACGTCCGCCTCGGCGATGTCGGGGACGAGCTGGTGCAGCGCCTGGGCGTCGGAAAGGCCGGCGGCCGTCTCGGGCAACCAGGTGTCGCGTCCGGCGATCCGGCGTCCGAGCACGTAGAACAGCCGGGCTCCGGACTTCGCAGCGAGGCTCTCGATCTCGGCCTTCAGGGCGAGGTCGGCCTCGCGGCGGGCGCGGTAGATCAGGGTCACGTCGCCGGGTTCCTGCGGCAGTGCCTCGAGCAGCGCCCGCATCGGACTGATCCCGATCCCCGAGGCCATCAGGACGACCTTGCGCCGGGTCCGGACCCCGGTGTGGAGCCGGCCGTAGGGCCCTTCGAACCACACCCGGGTGCCCGGCTTCACTGCGGCGAGCGCATGGCTGCCGTCACCGAGGTCCTTCACCGTGACCCGCAGCGACAGCCCGTCCGGGGCGGCCGAGACTGAGTAGGGGTGCGCGCGCATCCAGCCCGGCCCGGTGAGGAAGCGCCAGTTGAAGAACTGGCCCGCGACCGGGTCCAGCCGGTCCAGCCCGCGGCCGCGCATGGTGACCGAGACGATGTCCGGGGTTTCCCGCACGACCTTCTCGACCCGCAGGTCGTGGGTGAGGCTGCGGTACAGCGGCAGTGCGACCCGCCAGATCAGGATCGATCCGGCCGCTGCGGCCCACAGCGTCCACCAGTACACGGTGGCGACCGGGTTGGTCAGGAACTCCTGGCCCGTCCACAGCTGGTGCGGCAGCGCCAGGCCCACGCCGAGGTAGGCGTACAGGTGCAGCAGGTGCCAGGACTCGTAGCGCAGCGTGCGTCGCGCCCGCCGGATGCTGGTTGCGACCACCAGCACCAGCAGCAGCGTGCCCGCCAGGCCGAGCAGCATGCCGGGGTAGTCGACGACCAGCTCCCAGAACTGGACGAACGGGTTCAGGCCCGCGCTCGCCGCGTAGCCGATGGACACCGCCACGACGTGGGCCACCATCAGCCAGAACGACCAGAACCCGACCAGCCGGTGCCTGGCGACCAGTTCGTCCTGCCCGTAGACCCGCTCAACAACCGGGATCCGGGCCATCAGCAGCACCTGGACCAGCAGCAGGTCCGCCGAGACCAGGCCGGTCAGCCGGCCCACGCTGGTCACACCCGGCGCCCAGCCCGCTAATGCCTGGACGCCGCCGCCGGCCACCCACAACGCGACCACGACGAGCATGCTGGTCCAGGTCGCCACACCGATCGCGTCGCGCCACCAGCCCGGCACGTGTGCCCTGCCCTGCGGCCGGAAGGCTGCGGGCACCGGACGCGGGTGCGTGACCGGCGCGGAGGTCGGCGAGTCGGCCAAGAGAGTCATCGGGGTCCTGTTCAGTCGGGCTCTGGACAGGACTCTTGCGGGTCGCCCCGTCAGGGTCGTGAGGGGTGCCTGTGCGGGTCCTGTGAGACGGTGCGGGGCAGCGTGATCCGCACTTCGCCGGGAGCGCCCGGGGCGGAGGTGGTCAGGCTGCCGTGGGCGTGCTCGACCAGGCGGCGGGCGATCTGCAGCCCCAGCCCCGAGGTGCCCGGACGCGGTTCCGAGCGCTGGGCGGGGAAGCCGGCGCCGTTGTCCCGCACGACCAGGGTCACCGCGTCGCCCTCACTGGCCAACTTCACCGAGAGCCCGGTGCCCTCGGGGGTGTGGGCGAAGACGTTGTCGATGCAGATGTCGACCACGTCGCCGAGTTCCAGCGCGCTCAACCCCACCCGCAGTCCGGAGGTGGGCAGGCCGACGTCGAAGACGCGGTCCTGGTCCTCCGCGAGCGGGCGCCACCATTCGGTACGGGCGGCCACGACGCCGACGGCGTCGCAACCACCAGGCAGATCCTCCCTGAGTGGACGGCGGGCCTCACGCACCACCGCGTCGATGGCTTCCTGCAGCTGGCCGACGAGTTCGGTGAGGTCGGCCTGGGTCTCGGGATCGTCGACCTGCTCGGCCTGCAGCCGCAGCGCGGTGACCGGGGTGCGCAGCCGGTGGGCGAGGCCGCGGACGTTGTCGCGCTCGGCAGCCAGCAGTTGCTCGATCCGGTCGGCCAGGCCGTTCAGGGCAGAGCCGACCTCGATCGTCTCCGGGGTTCCGGCCAGTGGTGCGCGGGCCGCCAGGTCGCCCTCCCTGAGCCGGTGCGCGGTGTCCGCCACGGCGAGCAGGGGGCGGCTCACGCCCCGTCCGGCCTGCGCGGCGACGAACACGGCGACCCCGCTCAGCACCAGGCCGAGCGCGATGATGCTCACCCAGGCCAGCGGCACACCGTCAGCCAGTTGCTCGCTGGTCATGGTGGCACGGACGACCGCGACGCCGCTGTCCAGCAGCACGGGCACGTACACCCTGCCGCCGCTCTCGTCCCGCACCGAGAACGCCTCGCCCTGTTCGGCCCGCTGGTAAGCGGCGTCCGCGGTCGCGTTCGGCCAGGGTGTGCCGAGCACCTGGCCGTCGGCGAGCACCACGCTGGTGGCTGCGGGGGAGGTGCTGAGGCTGGGCCCGAGCAGGTCGTCCAGGCGCGGGTCCTGGTTCAGGCTGGAGACGAGTACCGCCACGGTGTTCGCCTGCTCGTTCGCCACCGCCATGCCACGATCCTCCGCGAGGGTGCGCACCAGCAGCAGCAGCGGGATCACGAACGACGCGACGATGGCGGTGCTGATCACCGCCATCAGCAGGCTGACCTGACGACGCATCAGGACGCGTCACCAGGCGGAGCGAGCCGGACCCCCACCCCGCGAACGGTGTAGAGGTAGCGCGGCTCGGCTGCGGTCTCGCCGAGCTTGCGGCGCAGCCAACTCAGGTGCACATCCACCGTGCGGTCGCCGCCGCCGAACGGCAGCCCCCACACCTCGGCCAGCATGTCGCGCTTGGTGATCACCTCGCCGGGGCGGCTGGCGAGCAGCCAGAGCAGGTCGAACTCCTTGCGGGAGAGCTCCACGGGCTCCCCGTCGACGAGGACGCGGCGTGCGGCCGGGTCGATCTCCAGCTCGCCGATCCGCACGGTGGCGTCCGTTGCGGAACCGGGTCCGGATCGCCGCAGCACCGCGCGGATCCGGGCGGCCAGTTGCTCGCTGCCGAACGGCTTGACGAGGTAGTCGTCGGCGCCGGCGTCCAGCGCCTGCACGACGGTGCGGTCGTCGTCCTGGGCGGTGACCACGATCACGGGCACCTGGCTGACCGCCCGCAGCATCTGGAGGACCTGGCGCCCGTCGAGGTCGGGCAGGCCGAGGTCGAGCAGCACGACGTCCGGCTTGTCGCGCATGGCAATGGTGAGCCCGGTCGCTCCGTCGGACGCCACCTCGACCGAGTCGCCCCGATCGGTGAGGCTGCGGCGCAGCAAGCGGGCGATCGCCGGATCGTCCTCCACCACCAACACGCGGGTCATGGCCGTAACGTACTCCGGCCCTTGCCCGCGCGCAGTGCAATCATGGGTCAGTGAACGGACGCCGGATCCTCCTGATCGCCCTGTTGTGGCTGGGCACGGTCGCCGGCGCCTCTGCGCTCAGTTGGGGAGTGATCTCCGCGGCGGGCGGGGGGGTCGGGCAGCCGTCCCGGGTGACGGTCACCAGTACCGAGTCGCCGAGCGCCGCGCCGGCGGTGAGTTCCCGGACCTGGTCAGGCACCGGCGGCCGGGTGACCGCGATCTGCACAGGGGAGGCAATCTCGCTCGGTTCGGCGTTCCCCGACGTCGGGTACACGGTGAGGCCCTACGAGAGCGGCCCCGATCGCCTCCGCGTCGACTTCGAGTCGAAGGACTCCGACGACTACGGCGAGGTGAAGGTGTTCGCGTCCTGCGTGGACGGGCGGCCCGAGTTCCATCACGAGTGAGGCGAGCCGGCACGGGTCTTCCTCGCGGCGTCCACGCCCGTGCGCGGGGGTTTGCCGAGGCTTGGCACCGGCTTGAGGTTTGCTTGAGGTACCCCCCGGTACGTTCGGTGACATGCTGACGCCCCTTGAGTCCGGTTTCTTCGATGTGATCTCCGGTCTGCCTCTCCACCCGCTCGTCGTCCACTTCGCTGTCGTGCTCCTGCCGCTGGCCGCGCTAGGGCTGGTCCTGCTCGTGATCGTGCCCAAGTGGGCCGATCGGTACGGCCTGCTCACGCTGCTCGCGCTCGCGGGCGGGACGGCTGCGGCCTTCGTGGCGAAGGAGTCGGGCGAGGCGCTCGCGTCCCACATGGGGATGCCGGCGACACACGCTGCGTGGGGTGACCAGCTGCCGTTCCTGTCGGTAGGGCTGCTCGTGCTGGCGGTTGCGTGGTACGTCCTGCACCGCAGGAACAGCTCGGGGGGACGGCCGCGTTCGGCGGCGACGACCATCCTCGGTGTGCTCGCGGCGCTGATGGCCCTGGTGGTCACCGGGGTCACGGTGCTCGTGGGGCACACCGGCGCCGAAGCGGCCTGGTCGGGCACGGCTGTGGCGGGTGGCCAGGCGTCGGTGGCCGCTGCGCCGACGGCGTCCGGGTCGGCGAAGACGCCGTCCGCCTCGGCGAGCGCCAGCGCCAGCAGCTACACGATGGCCGACGTGGCCAAGCACGCGGACGCGTCCTCGTGCTGGAGCGCCATCAACGGCAACGTGTACGACCTCACCAAGTGGGTCAATCAGCACCCGGGCGGACCGCGGGTCATCCTCGGGCTGTGCGGCAAGGACGGCACTTCCGGGTTCGTCGGCCAGCACGGTGGCCAGTCGCGTCCCGAGACGGTGCTGAAGGGCTTCCTGCTCGGCCCGCTCTCCTGATCGCGCGACCGGCGACGACCGGCGAGGGCTAGGCTCTCGGCTGTTCCAGCCGAGAGGAGTCTGAATGCCGACGACCGAGCCACTCGCCGGGGACGACCCTGCCGCCTACCAGGCCGCCGAAGCCGCCGACGGATCCCATCACGCCCGGCTGAACAGCCTGCGGGCTGCGGTGCTGGGGGCGAACGACGGCATCGTCTCCACTGCCGGCATCGTGATCGGCGTGGCCGGCGCCACGATGGACCCGTTCCCGATCCTCACCGCGGGCATCGCCGGACTCACCGCGGGCGCGTTGTCGATGGCCGTCGGGGAGTACGTGTCGGTCAGCGCCCAGCGCGACACCGAGCGGGCGCTGCTGGAGAAGGAGCGCCGCGAGCTTGAGGAGATGCCGGAAGAGGAGCTGGCCGAGCTGGCGGGCCTGTACGAGCAGAAGGGGCTCGACCCCGACCTTGCGCGCAAGGTGGCCGAGCAGTTGCACGACCACGACGCTCTTGCCGCGCACGCCGAGACCGAGCTCGGCATCGATCCGGACAACCTGACCAGCCCGCTGGTGGCTGCGGTGTCGTCGGCGGTCTCGTTCACGGTGGGCTCGGTCCTGCCGCTGCTGGCGATCGTGCTCTCGCCGACCGAACTGAAGATCCCCGTGACGGTGGCGGCGGTCACCGCGGCCCTGATCCTCACCGGCTACCTGAGCGCCCGCGCGGGTGGGTCACCGATCGCGCGGGCCATCCTGCGGAATGTGGTGGGGGGCCTGCTGGCGATGGGCGTCACCTACTGGATCGGACGCCTGGTCGGTCACGCCGTCGGCTGAGGTTCGCTGGCCGATCCTGCCCAGCATCGGAGCCAATATCCGGTCATGGCCGATGATCGAGTGTCTTCGTGCCACGTGGTGGTGGTTCTGGCGTGTGCTGTGTGGTCGCTGGTCGTCGTGTGCCATCTGCTGGAGGTTGCACGGCCGAAGGTGGTGTGAGTCGGGTGTTCGCCTGGACCTGTGCGGTCAGCCGGTGCCCGCCGAGGAGCTGGTTTGCCGGCCGACGCACCCACCCGCCCCAGAGTCGTGCTCGTTCAGGAGTTGTCGGTGAGGGGAACGTCGAGGTCGTAGGCAAGGATGATGGCTCGGGCGAGCAGTAGGTCCTGCCCGGAGGTGAGGTAACCGACGGTTCGCCCGAGGGCCGTCGCGGGGATTGTGACGACGTTGTCGGCCGAGATCACGCTGTCTTGGTCGAGCCCGTTCTTGGGACCCACCGCGACTTCGCTGCTGAGCCCTTTGATGGTCGAGGTGATTGGTGCGACGGTGACTTTGGTCATGGCCGCGCGAGCGGGCTCGCGGGTGAGCACCACGACCGGTCGGGTCTTGTCCAGTCGAGCCAGGCAGATCTCGCGCACGCTACTCGGCGACCTCGACGTTGTGCATGGTCCAGTCGACGAGGGCGTCCAGGTCGTCGGCGGCGCCTCGCTCAAGGAGAATGGTGGCGTCGGCTTCGGCGGCTTGTCGACGCATCTCGCGCTCTAGCGCAGCGGTAACCAGGGCGGCACGGCTCGCAGCTTTGCCCTGGGCTACCGCATGGTCGAGGAAGGCCACCATGTCGTCGGGCAGCCGGACTGCGATCTGAGTGCTCATACGTCGATGATACTCTCTTGAATCCCAGAACGGGATTCACTGTCGTGCCGAAGTGCACGCGCCACTGACCCGTCCGTCTCGAGCATGGTTGGGCTGTCCGGCCCAGGCCGAAGGTACTCCAGCCGGTGCCGGAGCGACTCGGTAACCCCAAACACGCCCGCGATGACCGCCAGAGAGCCGACGTCGCCGCGGCCCGCGCGGTTGAAGGTGCCGATGAGCGGTTCGGTGGGCTGCGGACCCGATTGTCACCACCAGATGCCGAGGGCGATCGCCAGCACGGTCAACACGACCATGGCGAGCACCATCCAGCGACGCCGTGCCCGGCGACCACGATCCTGTGACGGCTGCGCGTCGGGTTCGGCGAGTTCCGGGGGGACCGGACCGATCAGATTGACCTGCTGGCCGTGGTCAGGATCGACGCTGTCCCGCTGCGGGTCGTGGAGCGGACCGCCGGGAACCAGCCAGCGCGCGGTGATCGGATCAAAACGCTCCGCTGGCGGCGGAAGAACCTTGGCCATGGCCCATCATGGCACGCGCGTCGCACAGGTTGCCGGCCCCAGCGCCAGGCACAACATCGGCCTCTGCCGCGGTGAGCGGGCGTAGCCCCCGGCCGCGCTCACCCGAGCACGACGTCTTCGGTCGCCACGTCGATGAGTGCTGGTGCTTCAGGCGGGCTGATGGTATTGACCAATCTCGGTGTTGGGTGGAAGCTGTCGGGTTGCCCACTACAGCGACCGCGGCAGGCAGGCGATGCCTGCCCCGACTATTCGCGGCAGGAGGGCGTTGCGGTGATACGTCGAAGGCGCCGAGAACGAGAATCCGGACGTGCTCGTGGAGATGCTGTCGGAGGCTCAGTCGATGCAATGCAGCGAGTCCTCGACTCGCTGGAGGATCACGTGCGCGAGCTCGCTGGCAGCTGGGCGTCCGTCGAGAGATCGGACTGCTACGAGGGCGCGATCAGCATGGTCGAGGTGCAGCCGGGCAACCCGGGCAGTGGCGCGCTACTGATTGTCGGGGAATCGTTGCTCGAGGTAGGGGAACCTTGGCTCGAGGTAGAGGTCGGGGGGCTCGGCGCCACGTGGCTGCTCGGGTACGGCGACGCGGACATTCAGCGGGCCCGCCAGATCATCGAGGCAGTGATCAACGGGCGCGTGACCGAGCGCATCTACCGGTCCAGATCCGAGGTCGTGGTGAAACTCTCAACCGGAGAGGAGCTCACGGAGACTGGCGTCGGCACGGGACGGGGCCCGAAGGGTCTCCGACAGACCGTCGCATGGGAGTCATACCAACCACCCGCCATCAGGAGTTGAACCGGAACGTCTGCTATCAGCGCGTGCCGTATGGGCCTGATGCGTCTCTGCGTTCGTGGCAGAGTGGCTCTCCTGCCTGGACGAGGTGGACCACGAAATGGAAGAGGCTCATCCCGGCGCGCTCCGGGAGCTGACGCCCCTTGCCCGGGAGCAGACCTCACCGTCGTCGAGCGAGAACTCACCCTCGTCGGCGTCAACCCCGCCATGGACGGCCTCGAGGAGTCAGCGGCAACCGCGAGGACCCTCGCCCAGGAGCAGGCGAAGGCCGCAGGGCTCGCCCTCGCCGCCCGGCTGGCGGCCGGCGGCTTCGCCGCGGCCTGAGCCCCG
>MTLC01001106.1_pt1 | contig 11826 bp, 9 predicted proteins | sample 1982451 | NCBI WGS metagenome assembly MTLC01 (sample SAMN05710165, study PRJNA340218) | biofilm metagenome | isolation source: sample SPH anode biofilm adapted to +100 mV | place: USA | collected 2012-02-03 | reverse complement strand
TGCTTGCTTACTCCTCCATCGCGCATGCGGGTTACGCCCTGGTAGGTTTCGCCGCCGTCAACGCCGAAGGCGCAGCAGGCATCCTGTTCTACATGCTCTCCTACGCGTTCATGAACATCGGCGCCTTCGGGGTGCTCGTGCTCATCACCAAGAAAGGCGAGAGCAACGGCAACGTTCAGGACCTCGCGGGCTTCGGCCACAAGAAGCCGCTTCTGGCCCTGGTGCTCAGCATCTTCCTGTTCTCCCTGGCCGGCATGCCGCCCACCGCCGGTTTCATCGGGAAGTTCTACCTCTTCAGCGCCGCCATCAAGGCAGGTTACATCTGGCTGGCCGTTATCGGCGTGCTGAACTCCGCAGCCTCCCTGTACTACTACCTGCGCGTCATGGTCTTCATGTACATGAAAGACCCGAGCGAAGACTTCGAGTGGGCCGGTGCCACACCGGCAGTCGCCGTCTGCCTGCTGGTAGCCGTCGGCGCCACCCTGGTACTCGGCATGGTTCCGGGCACCGTCCTCGAGCTGGCACAGAAGGCCGTGCAGTTCTAAGACAAGCAGGATAGCAAAGCAAAAAAACGAGGGCACCCGATTCGGGTGCCCTTTTTGCGTCTGAGGTTGTAACCTTCTATAAAAGTCTATAAATGCTTCTTCGAGCAGCACGCGTAACACTGCTCCCCTGGAACACTGCAGGTGCCCTAACGTCCCCCCCTTTGCGAAGGGGGGACAGGGGGGATTTGCTTTGGTTATTTAGAGCCCTAGACCTCATCCCGATTAGTCCCCCATTTGACACCAGCCCCCCCTTTGCTACATTTCCACCTTCACTTCCCCTCCCACAGGAGGTTCCCAGATGGCCACTTCCCGTCAGTTGCACCTCCGCCGAGATCCCTTCGCGCCCCCCACCCTAACCCCAGGCCCCTTAGGCCATAACGATTCAGCTGCACCGAACGCGCGGAGAACGCTTGTCGGTGACACCCCGGGCCCATTAGGCATGAACGACCATGCAGATCCGCGCACTAAAACAGATACAAGTACACTGAAAAAGAACCCGGGTGGTGGTGCGCTTTCCTCCTTTACTACAATCAACGAGACCTCGTCCGAGGAATTGCTAGCCAAAGATGCTCGGGTAAAAGCCCTACTTGATGTTGTGGCTTATGCAGAGGGAGCTGACTACGGCACGATGGTAAGGGGGGAAGGTAGTGTCCCGATCACAGATTTCTCCAAGCACCCTGACGTAATGGTTACCCTGAGCAAATCACTAAAAAGTACGGCAGCTGGACGGTATCAGTTTCTTTATAGTACATGGGTTGGATTGAAGATGCCGGACTTTACGCCTGATTCTCAGGATAAAGCCGCAATCAAACTTTTCAAACGAAGAAGAATATTGAAGCCTCTGTTTGCAGGTGATGTTGAGCAAGCTATCCGCCTAGGGAACAAAGAGTGGGCCAGCTTACCCGGTTCTCCCTATGGACAGCCAACACGCAAGATGAGTGAATTGCTCAGAGTCTATTCAACTAGCTTAACTAAATGGAGTAGACCATGAAAATGTTAACAGGAATTATTATATGGCTAATGTGTTCAACTGCTGGTGCTGTTTATGCTGGTGAAATCACAGTAGGTATCAACGGCAAATGGGTGAAGTTGAACTCAAATCCAACTGAATGTGAATGCAGAGACTGCATAGACATTCAGCTTGGGGTACTTCAATCATTTTGTGTGGAGTCAAACCAAATATATTTGAATGTTCGTTACCTGCTCGACGCCAAATTAAAGAGAGTGTATTTGTTTTGGGAAAGCGTAGTTGAGGTGGGGAGTGGAGGGGCAGCTTTGCCTTGGGATAAATTCGACAAAAGAAAACCTTTAGCTGAGCTGGATATCTCCACAATAAAACAGGGAACAATAAGAATGAACTGGTTTGGACTCAGGCGATGGGACAATCCCTCGAAAAGATATAGCTTGGGGGACGGCTATGCGGGGACTTATACACAGGCGAACCGTTGATTTCCTAAGTTCTACGGCATAATCAGCTGGACAACTCCAGAGAAAACAATTTAGGCTGGTTTTGGCATGGTTGTGCCTCCACCGTGAGGAGTAGCAGGCGGACTGGGAGCTCGCAGTTCGTGGAGAGAACCCATACAAAATCGAACCTGTGAGGAAATGATGTACTGGGACGTGAAAGCCGTTAAACCGATGACCGACTACCGCATTTACGTTGAAATTAGGATGGCCGCAAAGGTATCTTCGACCTGAAGCCATATCTGGAACATGGTTGTTTCAGGGAGCTTAAGGACGTGAGCTACTTCAATAAAGTTGGCATCTTCCTGGGGGCAGTGACTTGGCCAAACTATCAGGATATCGCTCCGGAGACCCTTTTGGCGGGCCTACGACCTGAGGCGGGTTCGACATGGCTCCAACGGAGCTCGAGGACTCGCTGGAGCGTGAGCGCGCTTTGCTGTTGAAGGGAGCGAAGGAAGCTCTGGAGAATCTTCGCAGGTACAAGAAAACCCTCAAGAAATAACGAGCGCGGGCTGGGTGGGAAATAGGGAGCTACTCCCGCATAGGTTGCAACTCAGCCGCGATGGTGTCAGGGCCGAAATCCTGTCCCTCCGGCCATCCTATTCCCGAAAAGAAGAGGCGCACTTGGTTGAAATACGCAGCGTCGTTGAGGCGTTCAAAAAACTCTGTCTTTATGTAGGGCGCGACGTCAAACACCCCTGATTTCCCGTCAGCGAAAACCACGGCGACTTTCTTGTCAGTTAATGCCTTTACTGAAACCACCTTGTCCATTGTCACTCCAAAGGTTTGATCGGCAGAGGATTTTGCCCATTGACGGCGAGACGCCAGTCCGCAAGCAGATCCTCTCGATGTATCTCGATCCAGGCCTGAACAAGCTTTTGCTTGTTCCTTGGCAAATTACCTTCCAGCAAATCGCCATCCTCAATAGAGTAAATAGCGTCATGGTCGCCATAAGTCGCGTGGAGGTGTGGCAACGAATGCCGCTTGTTGTCGTAGAAAAACATGTAAATGACGATTCCGTAAAACATCGAGATTGTCGGCATCGTATGCACCCCAATATACAACACAATACCTAAAATATTAACCAATAAGGGCGTCCTAGGACGCAGGCCTACTCACCTAGGCGTACACGCCGGACTCCTCCGTGTCCCACCGAGCCCCTCAGTGCCCCTCAGTGCGCTCTGTGGTGAGGCATTTTAAGCCCCAACTTCAAGCGACACCGCCCTTATCACACCCCCATCGACAACCACCCGTGGATCCTTCCCGGTGAGAAACAGCGCCGAAGGCTTGAGGATGATCCCTTCCTTCTCGCAAGCGGCCAGGAATTCCTTCTTCGGGACACAGCCGCCGTGCTCGGTCAGCAGAGTGCGATAAAGAAGGTCGTTCAGCGTTTGTATGCCGTGGGGGTTGTCCACCGAAACGAACAGATCCTTCTGCCTGCCGATCTGGACGAAGTTTGCTCCGGATACCAAGAGCCCATGGAGCAGCACTGGGGTCCAGGCGACCCTGTGCGCGAGTTCAGGTAACTGTCCCGAATGGTCCGTGTGAATCGCGCGACACGACCCGTAAGGCTTGCCGAGCCCGGCTGCGCGCTCCAGATGCATCAGGGCGAGTGTCTCGAGGGCGTACTGTTTTTCGTCGTCCCACTCGAGGGCCTTTCGTGCGATCACGCTATCCCGCGAGTACCACAAAACCCTCTCCGTCTTTCTGAGCCACACCTTATAGAGGTTGTTTCGCAGCGGGTCAGCACGGAATGCCTCGAAAAGGTGCTTCGTAAGGCAGGGCTTACCCAGATCTTCCAGGTAGGCGTACACCCAGTCGGCGGGGGGAGGCGCAGCGGTGGTCCTCTTAGCAGGCGGCTCGGGTGGAGGCGACTTGTGTCGGCGCGACTTGGATTTCGGCTTTGCCTGCACCTTCTCATCTTTAACCGCTGCCTGTTTCCAGAGCGGATACTTCCGATGAGGCTCCAGATGCCAATTTACCGTTCCGGGTAAAAACCGCTCCACGAAACAAAAAAGCTCCTTTGGCGCTGCTATGCCGATTGCTTCGCATGCGTCCTGATGCTTTCTGAAGAGTGCGACCTCCGTGGGTTCGCTCCCGTCTTCCTCCAATGGAGGTGTCTCGACCATGCGACGCAACTGATCTGTTACATATTGCGCGTGGTCGATATGAAGCAGGATGTTCTCAATCTTCAGGACGTTGCGCGACCGGTTCAAATGGCTGTGCATATGCAGTATGTGGCCGCCGAGTATGCCAACCTCGAAATCTTTCAGTTCCTTATAGGAAACCGCTCGACGCGCCTTGAGGAGGAACTGCTCGATCAATAAGGAAACCGGGGGCCTGGGGCCAACGTGACTTTTCCTCAGGACATACGGGTATTCCTCGAAGCTCATGGTGGGGCTTCCCACGATTTTCATGCAAGAGTAGAGGGCGCGTGACGTAGGTATGTCCTGTGCCCGGAGCCGTTCCGCGTATCGATCAAAATGATGACCGTTGGCACACAGGTAGGGAACGTCGTATCTCTCTAATTCATGGGCGAAGTCTTCGAGAATTTCAGTGATGAGTGGGACGGGGATGGTCAGCAATGCACGATGCTTGAAGGTTCCCATGCCCCACAGCAACGCCCACTTGGCGTCCGTCAACCGGCCGTGAACCGATTGAGCGCTGGTGGTAGTTTCCGGGTCCATAAGCTTCAAGCGATGATACGCCTCTTTGTAATGCATCCCGTCCGGGGCCGAGAGCATGACCTCCTCTAGCTCCTGAATAAGGGTGCACTTATGCTGCGGCAGCTCAAGGTGCACCTCTTGGTCGTGGACGCTGAGAGACGGTGACGGGTCCGCTATGAATTCAACGAGACTAGGGGAGAAGGAGGTGATCTTACGCAGCTCCGGGCACTGCATCCTGACGCAGGCACCCCGTACGACATCGAGTGCGTGATCGTAGGTAAAGGCGGCGGTTTTCGAGGCCATGAGAGCCTCCGAAAGGGCGTCACTGGCGGCTGCACAACCGACGCAGCAAGCGGTGGTGAGGGATATCCGGACAGGGGATGAATCCGGATCCACGCGATACCTCGGCGAGAGGCCCATGAGGACGCAAAGCGTCTCCTCTGAGGGAGGAGCATCCCAGCCATGCGCCGTCTGCAAAGAAAGACAAAGTTCGTAGGCATAGCGCGCGCCGCCACCTGAAGACAAAAAATGGTCCAGCAAACGCCAGAGGTAATCCAGGTGCAGTAGATTCGTCCGGTCCGTCAGTTTTTGCAGCAGCTTGGCTTCAACCTGTCGAACCCGTTCAGTGGTGACGCCTATCTCCTCCCCCAACTTCCGCAAGGAAACCTTGTCGGCGGTCGGACCAAACCGCTTCCTGGCCAAACGAGGATACCAGTCCCAGTGTTTCGGTGGCTCGGTACCGCCTCCGCTTGTTCCTGCAGTCAGCGTGTATTGGTCGAGCAGTCGGTCCAAGTCGAGATACAAAGCGGTGGGCAGTCCAGCTGCGGCGGACTCAACGAAAGCCTCGGCGCGCTCCTTGAGCTGCCACAGGTAACGGATGGCGCGCAGGGCCGTGACCGAGAAGCCGAGTCGTTTGACAACGGAACGTTCCGTGATCTTCGCAACGACGCTCCAGGGAACTGCGTCAGTTGGGGAATCCACAAAGCCAAGGAGGGCGGGGAAGGGGAAATCGTGGACGATAAGCGGATCGAGCTGGTCCTCAGGAAGCCCGGTGTATAAAGAGAGATCCTGGACCTCTTGGGTAATTGTGGGAAGGGTGTCCCCCGGCAGCTGTGAAACGCGCGCAATAGCATGCAACATGGAGGACAGGGCAGTATCGCTCAAGCCCGCTTCGAGAAGGTACTCAATGGTGTACGAGCAAAGAAGGTACGGGGCGTCCTCCGGGAAGATGCCTACTGCACGAAGCCGCACGAGGTCCGCAGGGGGGAGCTTGATCGTTTCGGGCCAAGCACACTGCGAAGGCGAAGCGGCCGCAGTGGATAATTCCATAAACGTTCTATTCAGGATGCTCCATTTTGAAGGGACGGCAGCCATTCGGGGAGCGGAAACTTCGGAGGCAGCAGCACCCTCGGCGCAGCCCGAAGGTTGCGCCAAAGAGGAATGCATCGGCACGTAATCTAGCTGAACTCCTTCAAGCAGCCGTGTGAGTTCAGCCGTAGTTTTGGTGCCGCACCATCGGATCTTGGGGAGGCCGCGCTCGCTCAAGGCGATGAGGTCCTGGTGCGACTCGACCTTGAGATTGATGAGCACGTTACGCGCCCTGGTGGAAAGGTTTTTGAAAAGATGTGGCGGTACGGGAGCAGGTTCAGTCATGAGTGGGCAGGTCCCATCGCGAGGAATTATGAGCCGAATGAAACCCATTGTATTAGATATTTGTAATATTGCAAGGGGGGTGGTGAGCTCCCGCACTCACCTGCGGACCGAAGCCTACGGAGGGTGAAGGCAGGGAGGACCGGGCTAGGAAGGGGGCACGTATGGTGTTTTTTGAGTGGTGGAGGGAAGGCGTCACGCGGGGGAGAACAGCGCGGGACGCCCTACGTTTCATACGGAGTTTGGAAAAAAACGCCAGGCAACGCTTGACTAAAAATTGGCGCAGGCTAATATTCATCGCGTCTGCCGATGCGAGGCAGGTAACCCATGAAAGGAGGCCATTATGTCGGTACCGAAGCACGAACTGTCGCATCTCTGGAAGCTTTCTGACGGCGACCTCATGCAGGAAGCTCGCATCTTTGGGCGAAGGTTGAGGGGGCACGCCGCCTTCCAAAATGTCGGACCTCATGTGCCAGTGGGTGATACATTCGACACGCTGGCGGACATACTTGGGGAGAAGTCGAATGCGGCGAAGGGTGGCGGCAAACGGATGGTCGAAGACAGGGACAAGGCACGCGAAAATATATTCACGGCCTTTACCTTTGCCGGTCAGCACTCAGTGATGGTCGCCACGCATGAAAACAATCCCTCGCTGATGGACATTGGCTACGAACTGCGCCACAGGACCTATACGAGCAAGCCGGCGACCACCATCCTGCCGGGGCAACCCGGTAAAGTGGACCTGAAACCGGGGCCGAAGGGGTCCGGGATCTTCTATGTGGTGGTGAACAAGTGTCAGGGCATGGGCAGTCTCGAGGTCCAGTACACGGACAACCAGAATGACGAGTCTTCCTGGAAAAGTGCAGAAAGGTCCTATAGGTGTAAAGTGGAGCTGAAAGGCGAGTTGGTCAAGCGGTACTACATCCGGACGAGGTACCACAACAATGCCGGATACGGTCCTTGGTCCGCAGTAGTCGACATCGTGCTGAGTTAACCCGCATTCCTGGTGCGGCTGCAGAGACCGACCTGCAGCCGCACACCTGCCTCGCTACTTCCAAACGATCCACACTTCTTGCCGCCTCACCTCGCAGGATCTCCCAGCAGCAAATGAAACGCCGCGGGCACTCCAGGATCTCGGCATCGCCCAGGTTTTCCTCAATGAGTGCCTTGTTTCCTCCCTCTCCCTCCGGGAGAGGGTCGGGGTGAGGGCGATCCCACCTCTGGCCCACTTGCTGAACTCAAAACTTAATTCCTTCAACCTCCAACCTCGGCAGTAAATTGGAAACCCGCGACATTGAACCTCCGGCGCCGGTAGTAAATTGAGAGCGCCAGAGGTTGAACCTCCAGCGTCGCGAGTAAATTGAAAACGCCAGAGTTTGAACCTCCAGCGCCGCGAGTAAATTGAGAACGCCAGAGGCTGAACCTCCAGCGTCGGGAGTAAATTGAAAACGCCAGAGGTTGAACCTCCAGCGTCGCGAGTAAATTGAAAACGCCAGAGGTTGAACCTCCAGCGCCGCGAGTAAATTGAGAACGCCAGAGGCTGAACCTCCAGCGTCGAGAGTAAATTGAAAACGTCAAAGGTTGAACCTCCAGCGTCGGGAGTAAATTGAAAACGCCAGAGGTTGAACCTCCAGCGTCGTGAGTAAATTGAAAACGCCAGAGGTTGAACCTCCAGCGCCGTGAGTAAATTGAAAACGTCAGAGGTTGAACCTCCAGCGTCAGGAGTAAATTCGGAGCGCAAAAGGTTGAACCATCAGCAGCCTCGGTCATAGGTAGTAATCCCCGTTCATCCCCTTCATCCCTGTTAATCGCATTTCTTTGCGTCTTGGCGTCTTGGCGTGAGTAAATTGGTTTGTGGTGTTGAATTTTCTTTAACAATGTTTCCGCATGTGTTAATGATGTTTACGCTATCCCGCCTAAGGAGTTGCGCAAAGTCCCATGGCCCGCAAAATCCGCACCAGTCCCCTGGAAGACATCGTCATCATCGCCAGCAAGTTCCCCTGGTGGATCTCGGTCATTCTCGCCCTTGTCTCGTACGTATTCCTCCACGCGCTGGCCGCCCGTCCGATAATGCCCGCAACTGCTGCACCCGGACAGATGGGCGATGCCGCGGTCAAAGGTCTTTATACTGTTCTCAGCATGTTCGGGCAGATAATCTTTCCCATTGCATTCCTCTTCGCGGCAAGCCTCTCCGCGCTCAACTCCCTTAAGCAGCGCAGGCTTTACGAGACGGTAAAGTCGCGTGCCGATGTCGCATCGCTGAACGAGATGAGTTGGGGAGAGTTCGAGACGTTGGTGGCCGAGCATTTCAAGCGGAAGGGATTTGAGGTCGCCCGAGAGGGTGGTAGCGGGCCGGATGGCGGCATCGATCTCGTTCTACGCAAGGGAAGAGAGAAGCGCCTGGTGCAGTGCAAGCAATGGAAGGCCTACAAGGTCAGCGTCCAGCCGGTGCGAGAGTTCTACGGAGTCATGGCCGCCGCCGGAGTCGCCAGCGGCTACTTCGTAACCTCCGGCACCTTCACCGAAGACGCCAAGGCCTTAGTGAAGGGACTCAATCTCGAACTGATCGACGGTCAGAAGCTGAAGTCGATGATTGGGACAGTCGCCAACGTAGCACCAAAGTCCTTGTCTGCGAATGTTGGGACTTCAACCGCACCCCGATGTCCGAAGTGCAGCGCAGAGATGCAAGTCCGAGTAGCCCGAAAAGGTGCCAATGCAGGCCAGAAGTTCTGGACTTACCCAAAATGCAACGGGACCCACATCTCCGCCGTTTCTGCGCCGATATTCTACGAGTGGTTTCAGTGTAAGAAGGACCGGAAATGAGAGGGCCAGTAGGAAGCTAGTCAAGGCGGTAAACGTCCGAATGATACTGAATCAAAATAGATGAGGAGATGACATGCAAGTTGAGGTGCACCGAAAGCAGTGGCCAGTTGGGCATGGTGGCTTTGCCACCGGTTCATTGATGACAAACGGAGAATCATTTCATTACATTTATGATTGCGGGGCAATGAAATCAGATGTCATCAAAAAACGAATTCAGAAATGGTGCAAGGAGAATGGTGAGATAGTAGATGCCCTATTTGTATCCCACTTTGATCGCGACCACATTAATGGCCTCGATTATCTCTTAAGCAAAGTAAAAGTCAGAAGGATTTTCTTGCCTTACCTTACCGATCTCGACACATTTATGTTGGGAGCCAAACTCTTAATGGATGATGACATAACCAAAAACAGTGCTGACATATTGGCTGATCCTGTTAGATGGTTCAAGGAAAGAGGTGCGACGGAGGTAATTGGTGTTAAGAGAAAATCCTGGCCTTCCAATGATGTAATATATGCGGAGGACATAGACGAAAATATGCCTGTAGCTGATCGTCTCAATATGGGACGGAACCCGTCCCACGATCAGAATATAAAAACAGGGTCCCGGAAAGCACCCTATCTATATGACAGGATCCTTCCTACAGAGAGCTACCAAGCTTTATTGTCCGGCAATTTGCAAATAATATGGATTTTAGCGCCGTTTGTCCCTCCGTTTGGTGAAGAATATGAAATTGCTAAAATGGTCAGCGACCTGAAAACTACATTTAACATTCAAATTGGGGAAGGAAGCTTAAATAGTGGTGTGATTGCAAAAATACTCTTAAAAAAGGAAAATCATCCAAAGATCAAAAAAATATATTTGGACTATGCTAAAAACATAAACAGTTTGTCAATGTGCCTCTACTCCGGACCCCGAGGAGTTTGCAAGTCTTCTTCAGATTGGAGTGCCGCTTTTGTCAGGGATGAGCCTATTCTCTTGACCCAAGGCACCAAATGTGGATGGATAGGGACAGGGGATTATAACCTTAAATCAGAAAAATCATTAGACACATTCAGTAATCACTTTTCACCCTTCAAGGATGATGTTGCCTCATTCATGGTCCCCCACCATGGCTCTGGTAACAACTTCTCACAAAAGGCGGCAGATGACTTTGCTCCAGAACTGTTTTTTGTCAATTGCCCTACGGGAAGCAGCAATCATCCCCATCAAGACACTCTCGACATAATCAAGGACACTGGTAGACCTTTGGCACGTGTCAAGGAGACGGATAAGTCCTCACTGACCGAAGTGATAAAAATCACCATACCGCATTCTCATGGAGCAATACTGGAATTAGTTCCAATGCCGCCCGTTATGAAAAAGAAGCAGGTGTGAAATTTGCCAATGCGCAGCTAGGGAGGATGTAGGAACACAATCAATGTTTCCTTGAAATATCAAGGAGTACATAATTAGAATCTTAAAAAAGTTACAACAGCAGTGCCATTCCGAAATACAACGGTACGGTTGCTTCACTTGAGCAAACTGGTTATGGCCCTTTGGTATGGTACACTCTCCGACCCTAGCTGCCTTCCATAAATTAATACCAGAGACAAAAGAGGGATCATGACATTTGACTACAATGTTATTGCGACAGGGCTTGTTGCACCCGTCGCAGTTTTACTCGTGAAGACTGTACTAGATTTCAGTTTGGCCCATGCATTCGTCAAGTATTGCTGGTGGGTGCCCATCCGTGGGGTATCCAGGGATAATCCACCGAGAATTTCCGGCAAGTGGGAGCAACTCTGGGGGGCAGCAGGGAGTGGTGATTTTGAGAAGGATATTGACAGGCATGGCCACACGACAATCCGCCAATTTGGCCGTTATTGCTACGCCGAGTTTTATGCTAAAGAAACCAAGTATTGTATGTTTGGGAAAATACAAAACTCTTATGTAATCGGGGAATGGTACGACAAGGAAGACAAACGTGCATATTTTGGAGCGTTCCAACTTCGAATAATTGACGGGAAAACTTTGGAAGGGAGATATGTGGGACATTCCAGGCGAAAGTGCATTGTTCAACAGGACGAATGGATTTGGACAAAGGCAAATGATTGATGGGGTTGTTATTAGAACAGTTTGACTCAAACGACATGAAAATGATAAAATAATAACGTTAAATAGTGTGGTGTAACTTTCCGCTAACTCCACTGTGTAAATATAAACAGGGGATTGAATTGCCAAAATGATAGAAATATGTAAAAAAGATCGCTTGTGTTAGATCATAACAAGTATGAAAAAGGTATGGGGGAACAATGGAGTGGTTCCATTTTACTGACTTTCACATAGGGAAGCCTAAAAGTCCGCAAAAGACGGCAATGGCATCAATCATAGATGCGGTAAAACTTGCAGCTGGAACTGGGTCAGGTCATGTTGATGCAGTATTTATAACTGGCGATATAGCTTACTCAGGAAAAACTGAAGAGTATGAGGAATTTGCAACTAATTTCTTAGCGCCGTTGCGGAAAATTCCGGCCTTCGGAAAGGCAATAATATTTGCTGTGCCTGGTAATCATGACGTGGATTGCGACGCGTGCTTGCCTATTAATTGGGAAGGCATCGGTGGGAATCTGGGGTCAGGCTTGCAAAGTTGCAAAGTTAGGTTGGCTTTGGCTAATGGCTCGCCGGCAGCGGATACATT
>MTLC01003119.1_pt3 | contig 11841 bp, 13 predicted proteins | sample 1982451 | NCBI WGS metagenome assembly MTLC01 (sample SAMN05710165, study PRJNA340218) | biofilm metagenome | isolation source: sample SPH anode biofilm adapted to +100 mV | place: USA | collected 2012-02-03 | reverse complement strand
GGCGGCTCGGGGCCGGTGAGGAGGGTCACCCCCAGCCACGCCGCCGTGGACACCCCCACCGAGATGAGGATCTGGATGGCCAGCTCCCGCGGGTCGCCCGCGTCGAACCTGAAGACGTGCTGGAGCGCCATGCTGGACAGGAAGCTGGCCGCCATGGCCGTGATCTCGCTCCAGGCGTTGATGCGCCACCAGAACCAGCGGAGGATGAGCACGCTGCCGGTGCCCGCGCCGATGGCCATGAGGAGCTTCCAGGCCCCCTCGATGTCGGTCTGGAACCAGGTCACCACGCAGCTGGCCACCATGAGGAGCAGGGTCGCGGCCTGGCCGGCCCGGACGTAGTGCCTGTCCTCCCTGCCCGGATTCAGGAACCGCCGGTACACGTCGCTCACCAGGTACGAGGCGCCCCAGTTGAGCTGGGTGGCCACGGTGCTCATGTAGGCCGCCGCGAAGGCGGCGATCATCACGCCCCGGAGCGCGGGCGGGAAGACGCCGGGATCCATCAGGAGCTTGATGTAGCCGGATTCCTTGTCCGCCAGCGTGGGGTAGAGCACGAGGCTCGCCAGGGCGGTGAGGATCCAGGGCCAGGGCCGGATGGCGTAGTGGGCGATGGCGAACCAGAGGGTCGCCAGGAGGGAGTTCCGCTCGTCCTTGGCGCAGAATATCCGCTGGGCCACGTAGCCGCCCCCGCCGGGTTCGGATCCGGGGTACCAGGTCGCCCACCAGGTGACGGCGATGTAGACGAAGACGGTGAGCAGCGGCATCCAGGCGCTGTCCATGGCGGGGACGAAGTCCAGGATGCTGCCGCCATCCCTCGCCGCGTCCATGGCCCTGAGCCTCGCCACCATCCCGCCCATGCCTCCCGCGGCCTTGACCGAGTCGTACGCCAGCACGATGACCATGCCCATCTTCAACACGAACTGGAACAGGTCGGTCACAAGCACGCCCCAGAGGCCCGACAGCGTGCTGATGCCCGCCGTCAGGAGGATGATGCAGAACACCAGGCCCAGGGCGTGGAGCTTGTCCAGGGCGGGGAAGATCACCATCAGGATCTTGACCATGGCCAGGTTGACCCAGCCGAGGATGATGCAGTTGATGGGCAGCCCCAGGTAGACCGCCCGGAATCCCCGCAGGAAGGCCGCGGGCCGTCCCGCGTAGCGGATCTCGGCGAACTCCACGTCCGTGAGCACCCCCGCGCGGCGCCAGAGCCTCGCGAAGAAGAAGACCGTGAGCATGCCGCTGAGCAGCAGGTTCCACCAGAGCCAGTTGCCGGCGATGCCGTGCTTGGCGACCAGGCCGGTGACGGCCAGGGGCGTGTCGTCGGCGAACGTGGTGGCCACCATGCTGGTGCCCGCCAGGAACCAGCCCACCTTCCGGTCGCCGGCGAAATACGCGTCCGTGGAACCCGTGGCGCGACGCCGGTAGTACAGTCCGATGGCCAGGTTGAAGATGAAATAGGCGGCGATGACGACCCAGTCCAGCACCCGCAGTTCCATGGGAATTCCTTGCTCACCGATTCTGGTTTCCAGCGCGTTGATCACGCGGATACGGACGGGGACGGCCTTCCGGATCGTGGGCATTGTAGACGCCCGTGGGCGTCGCTGCGGGTGGAAATGGGGCGTCGCCCGGGGGACGGAGGTCCGTTCAGGCGGATGCGGCGTGCAGGGCCCAGGTGAGGGCCATGCAGTCGGCCACGCCTCCCATGGTGAGGTTCATGCGCCGGTAGTCCTCGTTCAAGGCCGCGAGGAAGGGTTCGGGGTCCCGGCCCAGGTCCAGGAGCGCCTGGAGGTCCTGGCCGTCCTGGCGAAGGCGCTGCAGGCCTCCGGGGCCGCAGCGGCGCACGGCGGTGGTGTCCTCCACCGCCACCATGAGGGCGGCCATGAGGTGGAAACCGGCGAGGCGGGGCTCGAGGCCGGCCTCCAGGGCCCTGCGGTAGGCGGGCCAGCCGTGCTCGAACACCGCAGGCAGGCCCTCGAGGGCTTCGGCCTGGATGCCGCCCAGGCCCTGGCGGGCCCGGAGGTCCGCGCCGTGGGTGCCCCGGGGCGGGCAGGTTGCGAAGAACCGCGCCGCCAGATCCCGGATGGATGGCCGGAGCTGGTCGAACCGGCCCTTGCATTGGCAGGCGGCCAGGAGGGTCAGGCCGGAAAGGAAGATGTAGCCCTTGTGGCCGTTGGTGCCGATCTCGCGCAGCATGCGGTCCTCCGCGTCGCGGCCGGCCTGGGTGAGCTCGTCCAGGGACCGGCCCTCGCCGAAGCGCTCCAGGAGGTCCTCGTAGTACCGGGGGAGCAGGTCCGCCGAGGTCCGCATGGCCTCGAAGGTGAGGTCGGGGTGCGAGCCCGCGTCCCGGCGGTCCACGAGCCCGGGCTTGGGGGTGAGGTCCAGCTCGCGCAGGGCGCCCTGGTGGAGGGCGGCGGCCAGCGTCCCGGGCGGGAGCCGCCGGGGCGTGCCGTGCTCGCGGAGCAGGGCGTCAACCTTGGCCAGGAGTTCGGCCTGGGGATGGCGCCCGGCGCGGATGCACTCCCGGGCGGGCTCGTCGCAAAGGAGGCAGGGGCGCTGGGGCAGGCCCAGGGAGGCCCGGTCCACCTGCGTTCCGTCGGGGCGGTAGACGTCGATGTCCAGGATCCGCCCGGAGGGGGTCAGGGCCTCCAGGGCCACGGCGGCGGCCTTGATCCGGAGCGGGTCCCCGTCGGAGAAGGCGATGTGGAAGGGGCCCAGGGCGTCGAAACCGGAATGGGCGGCCGGGACCTCCAGTCCGTCCAGGGCCCCCTGGGCCAGGCGGGAAAGGCCCGGACGGAGCTTGGCGGGGCCGGGGACATTGCAGCCCACGAACAGGATGGAAGCCGCGCCGCCCCGCTGGGCCAGGGCCCGGTGGAGCTCGCGCTCCCGGGCGTCGCGGGCCTCCAGGAACACGCTATTCATGGACCTTCCGGACCACGTCGATGATGGACCCGTCCCGGTATTCCACGAGCGCCACCACCTCGTCCTCGAACTCCACGGGCCGGGGCTTGCCGGTCACCCGGGTGATCTCCTCGTGGAACTGGTGGATGTCCTTCACCGGCAGGTTGCGGCGCTTCAGTTCGGCCACCAGGTCGGCGTGCTTGGCGGAGACGCAGATGCCGCGCTCGGTGACGATGACGTCCACGGTCTCGCCGGGGGTGGTGACGGTGGTGACGGAATCCCGCACCACCGGGAGCCGGCCGCGCATTGAGGGGGCCACCACGATGGCCAGCTTGGCGCCGGCGGCCACGTCGCAGTGGCCGCCCGTGTTGTGCAGCAGGTAGCCGCTGGACTCGGTGTTGACGTTGACATTGAAGTCCACGTCCACCTCGGTGGCGCCCAGGATCACGCAGTCCAGCATGTTGGCCACGCAGCCGCGGTTGAAGGGGCTGGCGTACAGGTCGGCCGAGATCTCCCGGTGGCAGGGGTTGCGCCGCATGGAGTCCACGGCCCGGGTGTCGAAGCACTGCACGTCGAAAAGCGTCTCGAAGTAGCCTTCCTCGAGCATGTCGACGAAATAGCCCGTGATGCCCCCGCAGCCGAAGCTGCCCTTGACCTTGTTCTCGGCCATGAGGCGGCGCACGTTGTCGGCCACGGCCAGGGAGGTCCCCCCGGCGCCGGTCTGGAAGGAGAACCCGTCCTTGAGCAGGCCCGAGGCGTGGATGACCTCGGAGGCGTACTTGGCGATGAGCAGCCCCGCCGGGTCGCGGGTGACGCGGGTGGTGGTGGAGACGATCTTGCTCGGGTCGCCCAGGGACTCGATCTGGACCACGTAGTCCACGTCGGACTGGGAGATGCTGATGGGGGCCGCGGGGTAGCGTACCAGGTTGTCGGTGACGGCCACGACCTTCTTGGCGTAGCGGGCGTCGGTGTAGGCGTAGCCCAGGGAGCCGCAGGCCGACTTCCCGTGCACGCCGTTCATGTTGCCGGTGACGTCGCAGCAGGGTGCGGCGATGAAGGCGGCGTCCACCTCCACCTCGCCAGTGACCAGGGAGCGGGCCCGGCCGCCGTGGCTGCGCACGATGATGTCGCACTTCAGTTCGCCCTTGCTCACCATCTGGGCGATGAGCCCGTTGACGCCGGTCTCGATGCGGGTGATGACGCCCTTGCGGATGTAGGGGATGATCTCGGCGTGCACGTCGTGGATGGAGCTGGAGGCGATGCCCATGTCCTTGAGGCCCATGGCGTCCATCTCCTTCACCAGGAGGTTCAGGAGCAGGTCCCCGTTGCGCAGGTGGTGGTGGGTGGAGATGTTCATGCCGTCCCTGAGCTCGCACTTCTCCAGGGCGGCCCGCAGGCTGGGCAGGAGCTTGGAGTCGGAGGGGTGGCGGCGCACCAGGGGCCGGGTGGCCCTCAGCACTTCGGGCTTCTTGTTCCAGGGGTCCACGTAGGGGTCGAGGGTGCGGCCCCTCCACTGGGCCGGGATCTCTCGGCCGAGGCTATTTTTCGCCATGGATCACCTCGTCGGTCAGGTCAAAGTCGATCATCCCGAAGGCGATGGCCGTCTTCAGGACGCGGGCGGCGCGGGTGACGACGGGCGCGTCCACCATCCGGCCCTTCAGGGAGATCACGCCGGTGCCCATCTCCCGGGCGCGCTTGATGGCGTCCATGACCTCCAGGGCGTGCTCGATCTCCTTGGCGGAGGGGCGGAACACCTCGTGGATGATCTCGATCTGCCTGGGGTTGACCAGGGACTTGCCCGTGAAGCCCAGGCGCTTGATGAGGGCCGTCTCCGTGCGGAGGGCCTCCATGTCGTTCACGTCGGGGAAGATGGTGTCGATGACCTGGAGGCCCGCCGCCTTGGCGGCCCAGACGATCTGGGTGCGGGCGGAGAACAGCTCCTCCCCGGTCTTGGTGCGGTCGATCTCCATGGAGGCGGTGAAGTCCTCGGCGCCGAAGGCCAGGGCCACCAGGCGCGGGGAGCTGACCGCGGTCTGCACGCAGTTCAGCACGCCCTCGGCGCTTTCGATGGAGGGGATGATCTTGAAGTGGCCGATCTCCAGGCCCAGCTGCTCCTCGTGCTCGGTGAGCAGGGTGTCGAGCCGTTCGACCACCTCGGGGTTGTCGGCCTTGGGCAGGCGGATCCCGTCGGGCAGGGCGGGGAGGATCTCCCGCAGGTCGTCCAGGGCGTAGGGCGTGTCGAGCCCGTTGATCCGGACGAACATCTCCTTGTTGCGGTCGGTGTAGGACCGCAGGAAGTTCCGCGCCAGGAGGCGCGCGGCGTCCTTCTCCTGGAGGGGGACCGCGTCCTCCAGGTCGACCATGACGACGTCGGCCTCGAAGACGGGGATGTTCTGGAGCATCCCGGGCATGTTGCCGGGAACGTACAGCAGGGAACGGCGGAGTCTCATGGGTCCCCTACCTTTCTTCGAAGAAGAGGGTGTCCACGCCGCTCGAGGTGGAGTGGTAGCGCTCGATGCCCGTCACCAGGTACTCGGCCAGCACGATTTCGCAGGTGGCGAAGACCTCGGCGTCCAACAGCTGGCCGCCCACCACTTCCCCGCCCGCCTTGGAGGCCAGGATGTGGAACCGGGCGCCCAGCTTCTTGTCGGCGCACGGGGCGATGTTGCCGGAAAGCCCGAGCATCTCCAGGGGGCCTTCCACGCGGTGCTTGCGGGTCCTGGGCTCGGTCAGGGGCAGGTGGGCGCCGGTCTGGATGTCGCGGAACTCCACCTCACGCACCGAACCGATGGCCGACACCATGGACGCGAAGGAGATGCTCTGCTCGCTGCAGAATTCCAGGAGGGTGGGAACGATGCGCGCACCCGGCTGGATCTTGATGATGAAGCGCCGGCCTGTGACGCATTCGCGGGACCATACCTTGTCCATGACTACTCCTGGGAAGCTCTGTGAATGGCGGTTTCCACCCGGGCGGCGATGGCGTAGTCCAGGGCGCCCCGGTCCGAGACCCGGACGTGGCCCGTGGCCACGCCCAGGTCCCGCAGGGTCGTCTCGATGCGGGCCCGGATCAGGTGCTCGAACTGCTTCTTCACGGTGGATTCGATGTCGATCTGGAGGGTTTCGGCGGGCTCGACCACGACCATGAGGTCGCTGGACTGCATGGTGCCCGCGGTGGACTTGCGGTGTATCTGCATGGGCTAGGCTCCCTTGAGGCGCCCGGCGATGGGCCGGGCTTCGTCGGATCTGAGAAACTGGAGGGTGGATGGGGGGACGAGGGTCGCCAGGGTCGCGAAGTCGCCGGCCGCGAAGGCCGCGCGCACCCGGGTGGCGCTCACGGGGGCGCCCCCGGCCTCGATGCGGGGCACCTCGGTGAGGGCGATGCCGGCCGCGGGCAGGACCTCGGCCATGGCGGCGTTGTAGGCCCGGGTCGCGGGGCAGAGGGGCTCGGCCCCCGCGAACCTGTGGACGACGTGGAAGGCCGGGGCGATGCGATGCGCGAAGAGGTCCAGGTCCAGGCGCATCTGGGCCTGGGCGGCCTCGTCCTGGCGCTTGAGGAAGTAGGACGGGAAGGTCCCGGCGGACACCGCGTACCGGGAGGTCTCCAGGACGGTGACGCCGGGAAGGTGGGCCGTGGCCTCCCGGGCCAGGCGCAGGCGCACCGCGAACGGGAAGGCCGAGCAGTCCTCGCTCACCACGAACAGGAAGAGCCGGTCCACCTCCTTCGCGGCCCGTTCCACCAGGTGGAGGTGCCCGAGGGTGAAGGGGTTCCCGTTGACGACGATGGCGCCGTTCCGGCCCGGGGCGGCGGGGTGGGAGGCCAGGTAGGCCTCCAGGCCCGGCCCGTGCTCCAGCAGGGCCGCGGTGCCGTGGGTGGCCAGGAGCCGGAAGTTCAGGGCCTCGAAGATCCCGGCGTTCTGGGGCCGGGTGAAGAGGAAGACGGTCTCGTGGCCCGCCGACAGGCCCGACAGCACGAGCCGGGTCACCAGGGCGCCCAGGATTTCCGTGCCCCGGAATTCTGGAGCTATGGCCAGCATCTTGAGCACATAGCCCTTCCGTGCGCCGCAGGCCGCGAGGCGCCCGTTTTCGTACCAGCCCACCCGCTCATCCACCCCGGCCTCGTAACGCAAACCCTGGGACTCGATGAGTTCCCGGACTTCGCGTTCCGTGGGCTGGTCGAACAAGACGTGCTCCGTGAAGGGTCCGCCCGCAGTATAGGACCGGCGGCCTTTCAACTACCTTACAGTCTTCTATTTGTGGAAACCGTCACGGAGCGGTCAGTCGACCTGACTTGTGCAGAACTTGCAGCGCTTGGCGGCCAGGGGAATCGCCTCCAGGCATTGGGGGCAGGGCTTGGTGGTGGGGGCCGCGGGCTCCTCCTTCTTCTTCATCAGGGCGCCCAGCAGCTTCACCAGGATGAGGAACACCACGCCGGCGATGATGAGGAAGTTCAGGGTGGCGCCCAGCACCACGCCGATGCGCAGCTTGCCCACGGCCCACTGCTCCCAGACCATGTTGGCCGGCAGCACATAGCTCACCAGCGGCATCACGATTCCGTTCACGAAGGCCTTGACGATCTCCCCGAAGGCGCCGCCGACCACGACCGCAACGGCCAGGTCCACCACGTTTCCCTTGGCCACGAAGGCCTTGAACTCCTGGATTAAGGACATGCGCTGCTCCTTGGTTGGGGCCCGCGTCGCAGGCCGGTTTCAGATGCCTCGAATCAGTCGTTCCCGGATTTCGGCCTCCAGTCTATCAAGCAATGCGGCGTTGGTCGGCGCCGCGAAAATGGTGTCGTCCCCGGCCAGGGTTCCGGCCAGGGAGGGCAGCCCGGCCTGGTCCAGCGCCAGGGCCATGGCCTGGGCGTAGCCGGGGGTGGTCTTCAGGATGAGCAGGGTGGGGGGGATCTTCTGAAGCGTGTAGGGGTGGGAGGGGGGAAGGGCCGGCTGGGCGCGGCGGTAGCGGCCCTCCTCCTTGCGGATGTTGAGCTTTTTCATGTGCCGGGAGAGGGTGGAGAGCGTCAGGTCGAAGCCCTCCATCCGCAGGCGTTCCAGGAGATCCCCCTGCTCGGTGATGTCCAGGTGGGAGAGATGGCGGAGAATGGCCTCGTCCAGGTTCATGGGCCTAATTTGCATTGATTTGCACAAATTTGCAAGTGTCCTTGACGGATTCATGACAGGGAATTCGCTGTACCGTCACAGCATTTCCCCTTGACCCCGGTTTCCGGGGCGCGCACAATTTGCATTACATGACCGGTATTTCCGTGTTTTTGCAACCCATGACCGCAAATTTGCAGCCCCCCGCCCTCCTCCCCACCTACACCCCCTTTCCCTTTCCCCTGCTCCGGGGCGAACGGGACCGGGTCTTCGATCCCATGGGAAGGAGCTACTGGGACTTCTACGGCGGGCACTGCGTGGCCAGCACCGGCCACGCCCACCCCCTGGTGGCCGAGGCCATCGCGGTCCAGGCGCGGGAGCTGATCTTCTACAGCACCGCCGCGGAACTGCCCGTGCGCACCCGGGCGGCCAAGGCCCTCCTGGACTTCGCGGAGTCCGGACGGGACGCGGGCATGGCCTCGATCTTCTTCTGCAACAGCGGGGCCGAGGCCAACGAGAACGCCCTCAAGATGGCGTGCCGGCTCACCGGCCGGCACCGGTTCGCCGCCTTCCAGGGCGGGTGGCACGGGCGTTCCACCCTGGCCCTTTCGGTCACCGACGACCCCGCCATCACCCGGCCCTACGAGCCCCTCCTCGCGCCCTGCCTGCGGCTTCCCTGGAACGACGTGGAGGCCCTGGAGGCCGCCGACTTCTCGGACGTGGCCGGCGTGATCATGGAGCCCATCCAGAGCATGTCGGGCATCCGGCCCGCCTCCGCCCCCTTCATGGTGAAGGTCCGGGAGAAGACGAAGGCCGCGGGCGCCATGCTCATCTACGACGAGGTCCAGACCGGCATGGGCCGCCTGGGGCATCCCTTCGCCGCGGGGCTTCACGGCGTCCGCCCCGACATGATCACCTCCGCCAAGGGCCTGGCCTCGGGCGTGCCCATGGGGGCGCTGCTCCTCTCGGCCGAGGCCGCCACCTCCGTGAAGCCCGGGGACCTGGGCAGCACCTTCGGCGGGGGGCCCCTGGCCTGCGCCGCGCTGCTGGCCACCCTCACGGTGATCCGGCAGGAGGGCCTGCTGCAGAACGTCTTCGTGCGCGAGCAGGAGATCCGCGACGCCCTCGCGGGAACCTGCGTCACCGAGGTGCGGGGCTCGGGCCTGCTCCTGGGCCTGGTGGTGCCGGGCCGGGCGAAGCAGCTCAAGGCCCACCTCCAGGACAAGCAGATCCTCGTGGGCGGCAGCGGCGACCCCGACGCGCTGCGGCTCATGCCCCCCCTCAACGTGACCCGGGCCGCGGTGGACGCCCTGGCCGAAGCCGTCCGCACCTTCCCCGCAGGAGATTCCAAATGAGACACGCCACCGGCATCAGCGACTTCGGCATCGAGGGCCTCGAGGAGATCCTCGCCCGGGCCATCCGGTGGAAGGCCGGACAGCACCCCAAGCACCTGGTGGACAAGATCCTCGGCATGGTGTTCTTCAATCCCAGCCTGCGCACCCGCGCCTCCTTCGAGGCCGTCATGGCCCGGGGCGGCGGCTCGGCCATCGTGCTGGAAGTGGGCAACGGCGTCTGGAAGCTGGAGGACCGCGCCGGCGCGGTCATGGACGGCGACCGGGCCGAGCACATCCGGGAGGCCGCGCCGGTCCTGGCGCGTTACGTGGACCTGCTCGCCGTGCGCACCTTCGCCTCGGGCGCCAGCGACGCCGAGGACCACGCGGATCCCGTCATGAACGGCTTCCGGAACCACTCCACCGTGCCCACCCTCAGCATGGAGAGCGCCCGGGAGCACCCCTGCCAGGGCCTCGCCGACCTCATGACGGCCCGGGAGACCTTCGGTTCCACCAAGGGCCTGCCGGTGACCCTCACCTGGGCCCCCCACATCAAGCCTCTCCCCAAGGCCGTGCCCAACAGCTTCCTGCTCACCGCCGCCGCGGCCGGCTGCGAGGTGCGCGTGGCCCACCCCGAGGGCTTCGAGCTCCAGGGCGAGGTCATCGCCCAGGCCCAGGCCCTGGCCAAGGGCGCCGGCGGCAGCGTGTCGTTCACGAAGGACCAGGGCGAGGCGGCCGCCGGCAGCCGCGTGATCTACGCCAAGGCCTGGGGCCCTTCCACCGAGGGCGGCCTGAAGGCCGATGCCGTCAAGGACCACCCCGACTGGATCTGCTCCCCCGACCTGATGCGCAAGGCCGCCCAGGACGCCATCTTCATGCACTGCCTACCCGTGCGCCGCAACGTCGAGGTGGCCGACGGGGTCCTGGACGGGCCCTGGAGCCGGGTGGTGGACGAGGCCGAGAACCGCTTCCACGTGCAGCGGTCCCTGGTCCAGTGGCTGCTGGAGGCCTAGACCATGGTACGTTCCTCGAATCCCTTTGACGCCCTGCACAACGCCGCCAAGTACGTCCGCAAGTTCCGCGGCAAGCCCTTCGTCGTCAAGCTCGGCGGCGAGATCCTGGAGGATCCCGCCCTGCGGAAGGCCGTGTGCGCCCAGCTGGCCCTGCTGTGGAGCTTCTCCATCCCCCTGGTGATCGTTCACGGCGGCGGCGCCGGCCTGGACGCGCTCTGCGGCGAGCTGGGCCTGGAGACCACCAAGGTCGCCGGCCGGCGCGTGACGTCGGCCCCGGTGCTGGACGCCGCCCGCATGGCCTTCAAGGGCCGGGTCCAGATGGATCTCCTGGCCGCGCTCGAGGTCGCCGGGCTCCCGGCGGTGGGCCTTTCCGGCCAGGACGCGGGCCTGGTCAAGTCCCACAAGCGGCCCGTGGCCGAGGTGGACTACGGACTGGTGGGCGACGTGGACGCCGTGGACCCCGCGGTGCTCATGCACCTGCTGGACGGGGGCTACGTGCCCGTGGTGGCGCCCTTCTCGGCCACCCCGGAGGGCCAGGTGCTCAACACCAACGCCGACACCATCGCCGCCGAGATCGCCGCGGCCCTGGGGGTCGAGAAGCTCTTCTTCATCCTGAAGGTGCCCGGACTCCTGCGGAACATGGCCGAACCCACCAGCCTGGTGCCCCTGGCCGACCTGCAGACCCTGGCGGAGCTGGAAGGCGCCATCAAGGACGGCATGAAGCCCAAGATCACCGCGGCCCGCCGGGCCCTGGACGGCGGCGTGAAGAGCGTCCACCTGGTCTCGGGCAGCAGGCCCGACGCCATCCTGGCCGAGGTGTTCACCAACGAGGGCAGCGGCACCATGCTGGTCCGGGACCGCAACGAGGTGGCGCCATGATGGCCCCTGGGGCCCTCCTGGAATCCCTGGTGGCCATTCCCAGCGTGTCCCACGCCGAGCAGGCCCTCGCGGACCACGTGGCGGCCCTGCTGGGCGCCGAGGGCTTCGAGGTGCGCCGCACGGGCAACAGCCTGTGGTTCGAGGTGGGCACGGAGGGGCCCCGCATCCTCTTCGCCAGCCACCTGGACACCGTTCCCCCCTGCGACGGCTGGAGCAGCGACCCCTTCACGCCGTCCTGGAACGGCGACCGCCTCACGGGCCTGGGCGCCAACGACGCCAAGGGCTGCGTCGCCGCCATGATCCTCGCCGCGCATTCGCTGCGCGACCTCCAGGGGGCCCGGGCCGTGTTCGCCTTCACCGAGGGCGAAGAGGTGGGCGGCAAGGGCATCCGGGAGGTGCTGCCGGACCTGGGCAGGCTGGACGCCGCCGTGGTGGGCGAACCCACCGGCCTGGAGATCTGCGCGGCCCAGCGGGGCATGCTCATCCTGCGCTGCACCGCCCGGGGCGAAGCCGCCCACGTGGCCCACAGCCCCCTGGGCGAGAACGCCGTGCACAAGGCCGCCCGGGACATCCAGAAGCTGGCCGCCCTGACCTTCGAGCCCCATCCGCTGCTGGGCGAGACGCGCGCCC
>MTLC01000555.1_pt1 | contig 11843 bp, 10 predicted proteins | sample 1982451 | NCBI WGS metagenome assembly MTLC01 (sample SAMN05710165, study PRJNA340218) | biofilm metagenome | isolation source: sample SPH anode biofilm adapted to +100 mV | place: USA | collected 2012-02-03 | reverse complement strand
ATCCCCGGGAAGTAGTCGAAGAGCAGGTTGTAGAAAGGGGTGTATTTCCCCAGGGAAAACAGGATGCCGACGACGACCGCCGAGAGCGCGAGCCAGGTGTAGCGGTCACGCCGGAAGATGAGCGGCAGGGGTAGCAACAGCCAGGGGAGAAGCCCCATGTAGCTCACCGTCTGGGTGAAGTTCATCCTCCCCCAGTAGTAGGAGTCGATGTTGGCAGGGTTCGGCCCCGCCTCCTGGCGGGAAAATCCGAAGAAGCCGGGGATGATGAAGGCGGCCGCCTCCTCCGGCGGCATGGACCAGGACATCGCCTCCTCGCGCGCGAGTCCACCCTTCGCCTCGGCCTGCCCCGCCGAAGCGGCAACGTTCGCTCCGCTGTTGACGCCACGGTTGGTCTCCTTGGACCAGTTGGCGAGCGGAACGAGGGAGATGGCGACGGTGGTGAGGAAGAAGACCAGCAGGACCGTGTTCAGCCCCAGCAGGCGCACGAAAACCTTGCGGTCACCCCGCTCGGCCATGACGATGCCGATGGACCGGGCGATGCCATAGACACCGACGGCGAGACAGGTGTAGTAGGCGATCTGCCAGTGGGTATGGAAAAACTGGAGGGCCAGCACCACGGCGGTGGACAGGAAAAAGATGAGCCGTCTGGTCTGGAACGATTTTTCCAGAAAATAGAATGCCCAGGGCGCGAAGGAGATGGTGGCGATCTTCATGACGTGCCCGGCGTTGATCAGCGACGCGTTTTCCGGCGCCAGCGCGAAGACGAGGCCGGCAAGAACCGCTCCCCATCTGCCAACTTTGAGCAGACGGCAAAGACAATAGGCACCGGCGGTGCCGACGAAGAGCTGGATCACGATGTACCAGGCGATATTGGCGGGTGCCGGGAAGATCCAGAAAATAAGGTTGCGCAGGAACAGGAGCTGCTCCGAGACCATCCCCCCCTCATTGGTGTGCCCGGAGTTGATGAAGAGGTTCCATCCGGCGCTGGAGAAATCAACCTTGAAGACGGACGAGAACGGCCTCATCCCGAAATCCTTCACCCCCCAGTAGAACTCGTTGATGATGTCCGGGGCGCGGATGATCTGTGTGGTGAAGAGGATCTTCGAGAAGCATATAAGGAGGACTGCCAACAGCGCGGACAGTATCAGCAGGTCTTTCTTACGGTCAGTCATGCGGCAAAAAACTCCTTGGGAAGGGGTAGTAAAATACGGGGTAATCAGGCCAGCGTTGCATTATCCACATATTTCGAAATTCCTGCAACGAGAAGCTGAAGCTGGTAAGGAAACATGGGCCGCATCGCTCTAACCACTTTTTGGGGGGGCGCAGACGTCGTGGTAAAAGGCGTCGAGCCTCCGGGCGGCATCACCCCAGTTGAAGTGCTCCAGCAGGTAGGCGCGCCCGGCCTCGCCAAGCGGGCGCAGTCTTTCAGGCTCCTGCAAAAGGGCCACGGTCCGGTCCGCCATCTGCTGCCAGTCGTCCGGTTCACACAAGATGCCGGAACGTCCGTCGTCTATATACTCAGCCAGTTGCCCAACTCGGTCAGCCACCACCGGTGTCCCGGCCAGGAGGATCTCGGTAAGCTTCGCAGGGCACTTGGTCCGGTTTACCAGCGTATCGGCGAAGGGGTAGAGGGCGACGTCCCCCGCAGCCAAAAGCCCCGGAATCGCTTCCGGCTCCACCCATCCCGCCATGACCAGCGCCCGCTCGAAGCCGGACTCACGCGCCGCCTCGCGCAACAACTCCTCTTCCCCGTTCCGCCCTTTGCCCACCACCAGGAAGCGGACATCGGGGACCCGCCGGAACAGCTCGGCGAACAGGTAGTGCAACTTCTCTTGGCTGAATTCGAAGAAGCGGGTGTAGAGGAGCACCACCGGAACCCCGGCGGGGATACCGAGTCCCTTCCGTGCCGCCTCTGCATCGGTTTGAGTCGGCGCGGCCACGCAGTTGGGGAGATAAAGCATCCGCCCCGCGTCAAGCCCGGTCTCGGCAACCAGTTGCTCCAACCCGCGGCTTGCCACCGTGACGCCGAGGGCATTCTGGAGCAACCACCGCTCCTGGAACCGGTAGAAGCGCTTTTCCTGGCCGGAGTAGGCGTGCAGTTCGTTCATCCCGCCATCACCTTCCCAGTCGTCGGTGTCGAGGAGCAGGGGGTGGAGCCGAAGACCCAGGCGCTGCAGGGAGAGCATAAGCATGGCGGCGACGCCGCCGTACCCCTTCGGCTTGAAGAGATGCACCAGGTCCGGCCGCTCCGAGAGCGCCGCCCGCAACATGCGCCAGGCGAGGAAAGGAACCGCGAGAACCTTGTGCCTCGGCCCTAGCAGCACGTTCACCAGGCGCACACCCCGCACCACTTCCGTCATCCCCGAATCCTCGGGGTTGGTGTAGGGAGGCGCCACGATGACCACCTCGTGCCCCAGTGTCTGCATGGCCTCGGCGAGCGGGAGCATCCGGGCGATCAGAGTCCCTTTCGGCCGGATGCCGAACGGCGCCAGAAACACGATCTTCACGCGTCTCCCTCCCTTTTTCCGGGCTTACTGGCGAGCGCCAGCAGCACCGCGAAGTTGCACTGGAACAGGACGAAGGCGAGACGATCATTAAACCGGCAAGACAAAAAGCATCGCCCCAAGGTGCGGTCCAGAGCCTGCAAAAGCGACGGGGCGGCACCCCGAAGAAGCCGCACCAGCGTTGCCACAGTAGAAGCCTCGAACGCCTCCGGACAGATCTGTCTCAGGAGCAGGTAGTTCACCACTGAGTCGCGCATCTTCGCATAAGCCCTATCCTTGGTCACGAGTCCCAGGTGGGATGCGGTATTGTCGATGTGCAGGATCCGGTAGCTGCGGGCCAGGCGCACACCCCACTCAATGTCTTCGTAGCCGTACCCAGTGAAGCGCTCGTCGAAGGGGGTTCCGACGAAGACGCTCTTACGCACCATGATGTTGGAGGTAAGGATGTGGCGCCAAGGGGCGAGATTTCTCTGCGCCGCAGGTTTCACTTCCTTTTTATTGCCGAGGTAGGCGTGGTAGTCGTATTCCGTGCCGTTGAGCACGCGGGTCCGGTAGCTGATCCCGCCGCATACGACGTCGAACTCTCCCGCGTCCGCATGTGCAAGGTAGCTGCGGATGAAGCTCTCCTCGTCGGGCAAGACGTCGCAGTCCAAAAACAGCAGGTACCTCGCGGACGCCTTCGCCGCCAGAAGGTTGCGAACGGCGGAGCGCCCCATGTTTCGCTCCAGCTTGTCGTAATGCAGGTACTCCCTGCCGGAACCGCAAACGAGACTCCCGTTTTTGGCGCGCAGACCCTCGTCGCTGGAGTGATCGTCCAGAACAATGACCTCAACCGCATCTTCCAGGCGGCACTCGTCGATCTCTCTGAGAAGGCGGTTAAGCAAGAGGGAGAGGTCCCAGTTGTACACCGGGATAAGGATCGATACTTTTTTTTCGCTGGTCCGTTGCATGCTCTATCGGTTCTCCAGCAACAGGGCCCGGTACGAGGCGCAAAACCTCTCACCGTGGAAGTTCTCCCTGGCGTAGTCGTAGGCGGCATGCGACATACGGCCCAGGAGATCGCGCTCGTCCGACATGCGCGCCAAGATGCGGCACATCTGAGCCACGATCTCGTCTTCTCCCAGCCCCTCATCCACGAGCCAGCCGTTTTCACCTGATGAGAGGTGGACCGGAATTCCACCTACTGGCGTAGAGACCGGCACCACGCCGTGCGCCATCCCCTCCATGATCACCATGGGAAATCCCTCCCGGCTCGAGGTGAGCAGCAGCACGTCGGCCTCGTTGTAGAGGCGCGCCAACTCGCGCGGGTCCGATATTTCCCCGAGAAAGGTGCAGCAGGCGCCCTCCGCCTCGCCGACCGCATGCAGTGCGTCTCCCACCACGGTGACTTCGACGGCGATCCCGGTTTGAAGACAGCGCGCCGCTACGCGCCCCACCAGGTGCACCCGCTTTTCCTCCGATCCCCGGCCGACGTAGAGCGCTTTCAATTTGGGACGGCACTCCTTCACGGGGTATTCCGGCGGCACATCGACGCAGTTCTCAATCAGCACCACCCGGTCGTTCAGCTCTTCCGGGAGGCCGTGGCGCGCGTACTGCTCCCTTAAATCCTCGACCGTCTTGCGGTTGATGACGACCCGCGCCTGCAGCCGCCCCGCCTGCGGGAGCGTAAAGATCTCAGACCCGCCGCCGAAGGCATGCACGAGGTCAACAGCGCGCACCGATCGGTCCAGGTGTTCCAGCAGAAGCGAAAAGAACAGGCTGTTGCTTCCAAAGACGACCGCATCCCTATGGCGCCCGATGAAGCCGGCCATGACGCCAACACTGAAGGGATAGCCGTATTTAAGCAGAAACCAGACGTCGAAAAGCCGCGCTCCGCTGCCAAAGGCGGGGAGGAAACCGTCGTTGGCGGATTTCTTGGTGAAGAAGACCCACGGCTTCTCCTCGGGAAAGCACCCTACTATTTCCGCGTGCACCTTCTCCGCCCCGCCTACGTGGTAGAAGGGGAAAAAGAAAAAGAGGGCCGAGCGGTTGCGCAACGGGAGCAGCATTCCCAGCGCCTTGCCCAAGGCGACCAGTACCCGCACCGGGAAGGTCGTGTTCAGCCTGGTAAAAAGTAGGTCCTTTTCGGTCGCGTTCATGGCTTGGTTGACCGCTCCAGGTGGCGGCAGATGAGCCGCGCGCTCTCCCTGCACATGGACTCCAGGGTGAACTTCTCCTCGATGCGCGCCTTCAGGGAGCATCCGAGACTTTCGCGCAGTTTCCGGTCCTTGGCGAGTGCGAGGATCCTTTCCGCAAGTACTCCGCTCTCCCCCACCCGCGCCAGGTGAAGGGCACCCTCTGGACCCACCGCTTCCCTGATGCCGGGGATGTCGGTTCCAGCCACCGCGATTCCCGCCGCCATCGCCTCCAGCACCGCGTTCGGTATACCCTCGCTTCTGGAGCTATAGGCGAAGAGATCGGAGGCGGCCAAAAGTCCCGGCACGTCGTCTATCTTCCCCGGCAGGCGCACGAGATCGGCAATCCCAAGCGAGTCGGCCAGCTGCGCGAGCCCTTTCTCCTCACCGTCGAAGCGTCCCCCCAGTACCAAAAGCGGCGGCGTGGCAAACTCCCCCCGGTCGACGACCTCCTTCCAGGCCCGGATCAGGGTGGTGTGGTCCTTATACGGGCTAAGGTTCGCGATCATCGTCACCACCAGGCTTTCCGCAGTAGCGCCCAATTGCGCGCGCCATTTTTCCCGTGAAAGCTTCGGCGTACCGGCAGAGATGCCGTTGTAGATGACGTGCACCTCCTCCGGTGCGAGACCATAGCTCCTGACCAGGAAATCCTTGCCGCCGGTCGAGTTGGAGATGAAGCAGTGCGCCCGGCTCACCGCGAAGCGGTAGTGCGGCAGCCGGTTCATCAAAAGCCCCTCGTCCGCCTGGTTCCAGACGCAGAGTTTCGCACCGATGTGCCGCCACCCGAAGGCGCAGACCAGGTTGGGGACGCGGGTGTACGATACGAGAACGTCGGGTTTGTCCTGAGCTAGAAGGCGGAGAGCCCGCAAAAAGGACGGGATGCGCCGCCTGAGCCCCCAGTGAAAATCCACGCCGCTCCAGGGGATGCCGCGCTCATCACAAAGCTCGGAAAGCCTGCCGGGAGCGGGACCTAGTCCAACCACCCGGACCTTCGCACCGCACTCCTTTTGCAGGTAGTCGGCAAAGTGCAGCCCCTGCCGCTCGGCACCGCCAAGTTCGAGGTTGCCGAAGACGAAGGTGAACTTCAGGCCGCGCAGCGGCGTTATGAAAGTCAGGTTGTCCATGCTTTACAGCGCTCCGCGAAGACGCTTACGGATTTTTTTGATAAGGAAATGTGCCTGCTCCCACCGGTGCGCGAGGCGGTAGAAGTGACTCCGCGCCAGTTTTTTTTCAATACCCGGGAGCAGCGGTGCTATCTGCGGATCACCAGACTCTTGAAGCTCACGTAAAAGCACAAGGGCCGGTTCCACCTTGCCGCGGCCGGCATAGTACTCAAGAAGCTGGAACCGGCGCTTCTCCCGCGCAGCGTGGAGCTTTGCGACGAAGTTGGAGCTGAAATGCCCCATGAACAGGTCGAGAGCCCCGATGATAGCCTTCAACTGAGCCTCTTCGTGGCTCTGGTTCCAGACCCCGTTGGGATGGACACGATACATCGCCATGGGTTGGTCCAGGTACATCAGCGGCCCGGCATACGCGTTGAGGATGTGAACCGGCCAATCCAGCATTTTCAGCCCGCAAAGCCATTCCGGAAACTCAGCGATCATCCCGTTTCGGAATACGGCGGAACAGGTGGGAACCACGTTTTCCGAAACGATATCGTCGAGCGTGAAGGCTTTGTCTCCCTCGGCAGCCCTGACCCGATCAATCACCCTGTCAACCATATCGCTGTAGATATCCACCGCGTGAAAGCAGGTGACGTAGTCTGGGTGGCTGTCGAGAAAATCGACCTGAATCTTGAGCTTGCGCGGCGAGGTCCAGTAATCGTCCCCCTCCAGCAGGGCCACATATTTCCCAGCGCAGGCGCGGTAGGTTCTGATGAAATTGCGGTGCATGCCTACGTTCGACGCGGAGGTTACGATCCGGATCTTTTCAGGGAACCTCTTCTGGTACTCCGCCAGGATCCGGCCGGTTCCATCCGATGAATTATCCTCGCCAACTACGATCTCGTAATCGAAATCGACTTCCTGCTCCAGGACACTGTCAAGCGCTTGAGCGAGGTACTTCTCGTGATTGTAGGTGATCATCAGGATGCTGACTTTCACGCCCGACCCGCCGTCAATACCTTGCGCCACGCCGCTACCCCTTGCTTTCAGCCGGACACCTGGCTGCAATTTCCTTCCCACGGGAAACCGCGAGCCGGACGAGGCCGCTGATGGTGTCGATCTGCTCCTGCCCCACGGAGGTACCGTTCGGCAGGGACATGACCCTATGTACTAGGCGCTCGGTCTCCGGGAGCAGCAACCGCGCGTGGGGGAAATAGGACCGGTAGGGTTCCATCTGATGGCAGCCAGGATAGAAGTACCGCCGCGCCATCACGTTTTCCGCCTGAAGGAGGTCCACAAGCAGATCCCGGCTGATCCCCGTTTCGCGTTCATCCACCTCCAGGACGATGTACTGGTAATTGCATTTCTCGCTGTCGTCGTAGGTCACCAGTTTCAGTCCCGGGATACCGTTTAACCCTTCCTGGTAAGAGCGGTAGTTCGCGCGATTGACTTCGATGAAACTATCAAGGCTTTCAAGCCCTGTCAGTCCCATGGCGGCACATACCTCAGTCATCTTCCCGTTGGTGCCGACGTAAATTACATTGTCATAACCGGCAAAGCCGAAGTTCTTCATCAGCCTGATCTTGTTGGCCAGATCGTCGTTGTTGGTGGCGATGGCCCCTCCCTCGAACGTATTGAAGAACTTGGTCGCGTGGAAACTGAAAACCTCAGCGTCGCCGAAACTGCCGATCATGGTCCCATTGTGCGAACAGGCGAAAGCATGCGCGGCATCAAAGACGAGTTTCAGGTTGTTGCGCGCCGCTATCTCCGTCAGCGCCTCGATTGCACACGGGCGCCCCCAGAGGTGAACGCCGATGATTCCGGTGGTGCGCGGGGTGATCATCTTCTCGACGCAGAGTGGATCGAGCAGGTGAGTCGCCGGATCGATATCACAGAAAACCGGTGTCGCCCCTTGCCATTGCAGTGAATGGGCCGTTGCTACAAAGGTGAAAGAGGGGACAATGACCTCCCCCTCCATGCCGAGCGCACGTGTCACGATTTCAAGAGCAATCGTCGCGTTGCACATGGCGACGACATGCTTTACCCCCAGCATGTCTGCCAGTTTCCTCTCGAACTCCTGGACCATGGGGCCGTTGTTTGAGAGCCAGACGCGGTCCAGCATATCCTCGATGCGCCCCATCAGGCGCTCTCTTTCCCCGACATTGGGCCGTCCGACATGTAACTTCTCGTCAAAGGCGGGCGTTCCGCCAAACAAGGCCAGCTCTGCTATTGTCTTACTGCTCATTTCCCGTCCTTTCAGTCCCGCTGACTCGTTTTTACTGTATTTACCAAGACCTATTCACCCAACAACGGTCTTATAACCTTCATCCTCTCCGCCATTTGAAGTTCAAGCGCTAACGTCGAGGAGAACGCGTCCCTACCCTTTTGCCCCAACTCGTACAGCATTTCCGGCCTATGGTAATAGGGCTCAATGATGCGCGCGATCTCGGCAGCATCTCTCTTTATGATGACAATCTCCTCTCCGTCCTTAAAGACGACGTTCTGGTCCAGGGGATCAGTACAAAAGACAGCGACACCGCACAGTCCCGCCTCCATGCAAGATCCGGTGGGGAAGCCGTCAAAGGCGCCCGGAGCGATGATGAACGGGGCGTTGGGAGAAAGGACCAGGTCCATCATGCTGTAGAACTCGGGGAAAAAGTCCGTGTTCCGGAGACCGTAGAAAGTAATGCGGTCACCCATGGCGCAGACGTCGATGTCAGAGGGGCCAAAGTTGCCGACAACATGAAAGTTGATGTCGTGATACCGCCCGCAGAGACGCTTTGCCACATCTATGAATACGTCGTACCCCTTGTCCTCCCCTCGCGGGGTGTATTTGGCCGCAACGAAACATATATCAAGCGTAGGCTTGTCGATCCGGTAGCGTCGTCTCGCCAGGGGAAGCCTGGACAGTTGCTGGGAGGGAAGCACGCACCCGTAGATGAGGATGACATCGTCCGGCCGGCAGTACCCCTTGTCCAGCAGGTACTGTCGCGTGATCTTCTGCGTCACGAACACTTTCCTGAAGTTTGGCGATGAGAAAACCCGGCTGAGCTTCCGGTCTGTACCGCTGTCGTTGAGAAAGAACCCACCGCCAGGGTAAAGGGTAAAAACGAAGGGGAGCCCGCGCCTATCAATGTCATCTATGAACGCGTAGATGTTGTTTATGAACACCGTATATACGAGATTCGCCGAAGGAATACTATTTCTGTTCAACCTCCGCACCTTCCGTGCGTGTTCAGGGTAAAGTTGAGAATACTCTTCGAGCGCTTCCTGAAAGGACCCTTTGCTTTTGAACAGCAGATTGCAAGGCCGGCTGGAGTGAACCTCGGTTCCGGGGATCTGCTCCAGATAGTGGTTATACTCAGCAACCCGGAATGCCGACAGCACGCCGGGAAAGAAATCGTCCAGTATTAGCAACTTCACTCGCACTTCGTCCTGCGGCGAGATGCGTGACAGGACTTCATCCACCACATGCGAAGCCTTCACCGCCAGAAAGGTTGCCGCTTTATAGAACATCCTTTTCAGCCTTCTAGAAACCGGCATTCTTTTAAGGTCTCTCCTTTTACGCCTCATCCGCCCCCGTGAATCTATTCGAGGTCACGGGGTTTTGACTGGCTGATTGGCGCCAGCCGCCCTCCACTGAGAAGTGGCGGACTAAAGGTCTCGCTGCCGCCTGAGCCTTGCTGGAACCCCATAAGCGACAACGGCGTCAGGAATGTCACTGACGACGACGGATCCGGCACCTATGAGCGCTGAGGCACCGATGGTAACATGATCCTTGACCGTGGAACCGATACCAAGCCAGGCTGCGATTCCGACACTCACCCCGCCGCCAATGGTTGTACCGGGGCAGATATGAGCACCGTCGGCTATGACACAGTCATGATCCACGCTAGCCCTGGTGTTTATGATGACATTTGCGCCTATGGTTGATCCTGAGTTCACGACCGCACCGGCAAATACCACGGTCCCTTCCCCTATGGTTACGTCCGAAGCGACCACGGCGTTCGGGTGGATCACTGTGGCGAGAGAAAATCCCTCCTTCTTCGCCACCTCGCTCAGCCTAAGCCTCGCGTCGCAGTTCCCGAATCCGAAGACGATGTGGGTAACCCCATCAGCCCTTAACCTGCCGAGCACCTCTGCGCCACCGAAAACCGGAAGTCCCAGGAACTGGCGCGGTTGCGGGTCGACATCATCTAGGAACCCCACGAGATGGAACCTCCCCTCAAGCCTCACCGCATCGGCGACCACCTTCGCGTGCCCCGAGGCGCCCCAAATCACAACGCTCTCCTGATCGTATTTCATGCAGCTCCCCCCGCTACCAGAACTTCGGGTAGATGAGCGCCCGCGTGATCATGTTGCCACTGCGACGCATCGGTTTTATCAGATAGCAAACGGCATGGGCCGAAACCCAGTAGGAGACGCACGATGCGATTGCCGCACCAATTCCACCGTACCGTGGAATGAGGAAGAAGTTGAGAGCGATATTTGTAACTGCCGCAATCACGTTGACCCAGAAAAGCATCCAGGTCCAGTTCATGGCAAAGAGATAGGCCCCGCGAGCCATTGCCAGATTTATGAAAAGGTCGCTCCAGATAAGCAGCACCAACATCGGCGCTGCGGCCGCGTATGCATCCCCGTAAAGAAGATGAATTACCAGCGGCCCTATGAAGGTGACCGGTATCGCTACGGCGTACCCAGCAAAAGCAAGGAAGTTGAACAGCTTTTGCAGCCTCCGGTAAAACTCGGCCTCGTCGTTCTCCTTTGTCCTGATGATGTTGGGAAAGACGGAAGCGATTATGGCGCCCGGAACGAAAAACCAGATCTCCGCGACCCGAACCGCAGCGGAATAGAACCCCAGTTCCTTGGGATCGCTGATCTGACCGAGCATGACCTGGTCAATGCGCATACAGACCATGGACACGATTCCTCCCAGAAGCAGAGGCCAACCACTGACCAGAAGTTCCTTCGCCACCGGAAACCGGAACCGCCATTTACGGAGAGCCCCCCCCTTGCGGGAGTAGACGTAGAGAAGTCCGATCGCGCCCAGCGCCATCTCCAACAGGTTAGCAACGGCAAACGCCAACAGTGAGGCCTTGGACAGGATCAGGACCACCCGAATCGCCGCACTTGCCAGAAACCCTACGCTCCTCGCATAGACGACGTATCTCGACATCACTTTGGACTGGAACCACAGATCTGCCGTGTCAAAGGCGCTGACGACGAGAGTCCATCCCACTATGGCAACAATTACCCGTGTCAGCAGGTCATCGGGCTTTATAGCCGCGACAACCCCTAGCACGCCCAGATAGCAGACTAAGCCGGAGAAAAAGCGGAGCACGAAGGTGGCGCCGAGATAGTGGTCCGTCTTCTCCGGATTTCTTACCAAGTCGCGGATCACGATGCTGTCGATGCCCAACGCCGCCACCGCGCCTGCAAGTCCCACCATCGAAGCAGCATAGCTCATGGTGCCGTACTGAGAAGGTCCCAGATACCGCGCCACCCAGACCCCGACCAGCAGGCCGATCCCCATGCGGAGAATCTTGTCTGCCACCAGCCAGCCGCTGTTCTCCATCGCAGCCTGGAAAACGTGCCGATTCTCAAGCCGCCGCCGGACCACACCCGGTAAAAACTTGACCCAGGAGCGGTCTTCCCCCTGCACCGAATCCTGCTGTACTTTATCGGAAGCCTGTTCCGTCACGTTTGCTCCAATCCAAAAATGCAGGCGACCACCGCCTTACCCCCAATTCGCCCGCATTACAACCCGCGACCGGCCGCCATGCAGATACGACTTCGATCCATTCCCAGACGAATCAGCTCCTCACGCAGTACTTCGCCGCGCTTGAGGGAGGTTATGACGATTCTGTGGTTGCCGGACAGCAGCCCGATGGCTGGCGTCACAACCGGATGATCAAAAAACTTACGCCCACTCCCCTCGGAATCCATAGCCAGACTCAACTCCAACCCAGCCTCCTTGAGAGAGAGGTACGCGATCTCCGCAACCTCGTCAATACCGCAGAAAGCCACCTTTTCCACGCCTTGCGCCGAGAGCGACTTGAAAA
>MTLC01000383.1_pt1 | contig 11896 bp, 10 predicted proteins | sample 1982451 | NCBI WGS metagenome assembly MTLC01 (sample SAMN05710165, study PRJNA340218) | biofilm metagenome | isolation source: sample SPH anode biofilm adapted to +100 mV | place: USA | collected 2012-02-03 | reverse complement strand
CCATCATCCCCGACAGGAACGACAACCCGAACAACACCACCGACAACACCAGATACAACGTCCAGCCGTCCATCCCACACACTCCCCAAGCCTGATTGAATCAATATCGCCTGAAGTATAGGGGGTGAGTGGCCGGTGCGCAGCCGGTCCCATCAACTGTTCCAGATGCGCCCGGTGCGGATGCCGGCGATGGTCCGGACGGCGACGACGACCCAGGCGCAGACCAGCCCCAGGAAGAGCAGCACCCCGACGCCTTCGAGGATCGGTGAGTGCCACATGCGCGCGATCGTCAGGCTGGCGACGGCGTACGCCCCGAGGGGGAATACGAAGGCCCACCATCCCAGGTGGAACGGGATCGCGCCGTGGCGGCGGTAGCGCACGAGCAGGGCCGCGACCAGCAGCAGCCACCAGAGCCCGAAGCCCCACACTGCGGTGCTGGCGAGCTGCGTGAGCAGGCTAACTGCCGTCGCCGACTCGCCCCACATCGGAGTGCCGGCCTTGGCGAGGGCCAGGGGGGCCAGCGCGGCCACCCCGACCGGCCCGAGCCCGATCCATACCGAGGGCGCGAGGGCTGCCGGGGGGAGGGGGTGGAGGATGAGCCGGTCGTAGACCAGGCCCAGCGTCAGCAGGAACAGCAGGAAGCCCATGCCGTAGAACGCGTAACCGGCTGCGACCAGGAGGCCGGCGGTGGCCGGGTCTGCCCGGGCGGCCAGCGGGGCCAGGACCATCGGAAGGATGATGGTGACCACGGGCGGGATGAACCAGCCGCCGTTCGCGGCGGCCGACGGCGTCTCGCCGGTGATCAGCACGAATCCGAAGGCGACTCCCATCACCACGGCCAGGATTCCTCCGAGCACGGCCAGCGCCGTGATGAGGACGGTCGCGGCCGAGCCCGGGATGAGTGTGGGGCTGACCACCGAGGTCATGACCGCCAGGACCAGCACCCCGCCAGGAAGGGTGGCGTGCATGGCGCCCTTGACGGGATGCCGGAAGTCGGCCACGGCCGCGCTGGTGTGCCTGACCCAACGGACGAGGTAGCCGACGAAGAGCACGACGCCGAGGAGGTAGGCAAGGCCGGCGAGAGTCGCCCCTAGCAGGTGAGCGGCATCAGCAAGCGTCTCCCCGCCGCCAGGATTGCTGTAGGTGGCGACGGCGAGGATGCCGGTGCCCATGACGGAGGCGAACCACCCCGGGTGCAGGTCACGGGTCCGCTCGCGCAGCGTCGTTGGGTCCGGGGTCGGCAGGGTTAGCGGTGTGCTCATGAGTGGATCGGCTCCTTGCTTGCAGGGACGTGGTTGGGCTTGTCGATGTCGCGGGTGAGGCCTGGGAAGTGCGGGTCCTCGAGTTCGAGGGTGACGTTGGTCAGGCCGAAACGGTCGGCAAGTTCGCTCTTGACCAGTTCAGCGACCCGTTGGGCGTCGATCAGGGTGGGCCGTCCTTCCAGCACGACGTGTGCTGAACAGGCGGCCACGTCGGAGGCGAGGTTCCACAGGTGCAGGTGGTGGACGTCGGCAACATCGCGTACGTCCCGGATCGCCGCCTGAACCTGGGCGGGGTCGATCCCGGCCGGAGTTCCCTCCATCAGGATGTGGATCGAGTGGAGCAGCAAGCGTCCACCGGCACACACCACCAGCACGGCGATCAGAAGGGAGGCGACCGCGTCGGCCCACAGCCACCCGAAGGCCCAGATCGCCACTCCCGCCAGCAGGGCGGCCAACGACCCGGCAGCATCAGTGGCCAGGTGCACCACCGAGGCCCGCATGTTCAGGCTTTCGCCCTCGACCCTGTGCACCACGATCGCGCTGGCGACGTTGATGGCCAGGCCGATCAGCGCGACCACCATCAACCCGATCGCCGCCACCGGCGTCGGTGAAGGCGACCTGAGCCGCGAAACCGCCTCAATGCTGACCCAGATGCCGCCACCGATCAGCAGGACCGCGCTCAGTTGGGCGGCGAGCACTTCGGCGCGCGCGAACCCGTAGCTGTGCCTACGGTCCCTGGGGCGCGCCGCGAGCAGCAACCCGGCCATGGCGATCGCCAAACCGACCACGTCAGCGATCATGTGGGCGGCATCGGCGAGCAGCGCCAACGACCCGAAGGCAAGACCGGCGACCACCTCCACCACCAGGAAGCCGGCATTCAGGCCCACAGCCCAGCCCAGCGCGCGGCGCTGCCCCTGAGAGACCTCACCCACCTCATGTTCGAACGCGTGACTGCTCACGAAGACCTCCACCTTCATCCTCAAGCCGGACCGCCCTGGCACTTGCCCCCGGGGGGTATCGGCAGTAACCTCCCGGAAGAACATATCAAAACTTCTTGAGCCAAGCATTCTTGAAATGAAGGAGTCCTGATGACGACCCAGACAGCCCCGACCGTCGACCAGATCCTGGCCAACATGCGCGCCTCGCTGAACGGGACGGTGCCCGTCGCCGCGCAACTCGCCGGCAAGGTCGCGCCCGACCTGCTGCTCCGCCACGTCCAAGACAGCGGCTTCGCGATGCCCAAGGACGGCACCGGCGCACTGACCGAGGAGACCCGCACCCTGATCTACCTGGGGATCGCCATGGCGACGGGAAGCCGTGCCTGCGTCGAAGCCATGACCAACAAGGCCCAGGCGCTGGGGATCGAGCGGGCCAAGCTGCTGGAGACCTTCAAGATCGCCCGGTTCGCCGAAGCCACTCGCGTCCTCGGCCACGCCGAGCCGCTGCTCGCAGCCCTCGACACACAGGACTGACCCCGCATCGACGCAGACCCTGGGACGGCGGCGCGGCCCGTGCGAGCGTCCCGCCGCCCCGTTGAGCGACGTCAAGAACCAACGAATGGAAGGCCGCAATGGCTTCAAGCACCGACGGCAAGCCGTCAAGCCACATCGACTCACCCACAGCTGATGCCGCCGCCGGCGGTCGCGAGCTGACCGTGCCCACACTGGCCGAGTTGGTGCGAACCACCACCCATCTGGGTGCGATCGGCTACGGCGGCCCCGCGATCCTGGCCCTGATGAAGCAGACGCTCGTGGGCAAGAAGCACTGGATCAGCGAGAAGGACTTCATGAACGCGCTGAGCCTGGCCCAAGCCCTGCCCGGCGCCACCGGGGTCACCGTCCTGGGCTACGTCGGATTCCGGCTGAAGAAGGTCTGGGGTGGAGTGCTGGCCCCGCTGGGGTTCGTCACCCCACCCACCATCTTGATGATCGGCCTGTCCTGGGCCTACTTCACCTACGGCCAACTCCCGTTCGTGAAAGCGCTGTTCGCCGGCCTCGGGGCACTGGTCGTCGCCCTACTCGTCAACGCCTTCCTGGTGCTCGGAAAGGCCGTGTTCCCAACGCTCGGCTGGAGATCATGGAGGGGTCTGCTGATTGCCCTGGCCAGCTTCACTGCCGCCTACTTCCTCCACGTCAACGTCATCTGGATCGTCCTCGCAGCCGCGGTGGCGGGCTACCTGCTGTTCTCCCTCGCAGCGGGAGCGAAGCCAAGCACAAACACGCAAACCGAACCGGCCACCGCCCGCACCCCCGAACGGCTCTCACCCCGGGACCTCATTCCGGCCCTTGTGGTCGCGGGAATCGTCGGCGCCACCCTGCTCATCCCCTACACCCGGGAACTGATGACCACCTTCCTCGGAGTCGGCGCCACAGCCTTCGGCGGCGGCTTCGGAAGCATCCCGCTGATCCAGGCCCAGGTCGTCGATGCCCACGGCTGGCTAACCACCAAAGAGTTCGTGGACGGCATCGCGCTCGGCCAGATCACCCCCGGACCGGTGTTCATCACCGCAACCTTCATCGGCTACCGGGTCGCCGGCGTGACCGGGGCCATCGTCGCGACATTGGGAGTCTTTCTCCCCTCCCTCACCGCCATCATCCTGATGGCCGACCTCCACGGCCGCATCCAGGGCCACAAAGCCGTCCAGGCCATCATCAAAGGACTGCAGGCCGCCTTCATCGGACTGATCGCCTCGGTGGCAGTGCAGTTCGCGTTCAAGTCCCTGCTGTCCTGGCAGGAATGGCTCATCTTCGTTGCCGGGTTCGCCTACGTCGCAATCTGGAAGAAGAACTCGGTGTGGGCGATCCTGGCCACGATCGCCTTCTCCTTCCTCTTCATCCATTGAAGTCACCACTCCCGGGCAACTTCGCAGATCATCACGCCGGTCAGCCCGCACTGAGATCGAGCCGACCGGATACCCCCGGCGTGGCCAGTACCGGCATCTAGTCCTGGCTGTGCCCCCAACCCCGCTCGGTCACCTCAGAATCGCATTCCGCCATCCCCTGTAGACGAGGAGTTCACATGTCCGACATTCGCGAGGCCATCATCATCGGCTCCGGCCCTTCCGGTTACGCTGCGTCGATCTACACCGCCCGCGCCGGCCTGAAGCCCCTCGTCTTCGAGGGCGCAGTGGAAGCCGGCGGTGCCCTGATGAACACCACCGAGGTCGAGAACTACCCAGGCTTCACCGACGGCATCATGGGTCCCGAGCTGATGCTGGCCATGCGCGGCCAGGCCGAGCGGTTCGGCGCCGAGATCATCACCGACGACATCACCGCGGTCGACCTGACCGGCGAGGTGAAGACGGTCACCGACTCGGAGGGCAACACCTACTCGGCGCGTGCGGTGATCCTCGCGATGGGTTCGGGCTACCGCAAGCTCGGGATCCCGGCCGAGGAGGTGTACAGCGGACGCGGCGTCTCCTGGTGCGCCACCTGCGACGGCTTCTTCTTCCGTGACAAGGACGTCGCGGTCGTCGGGGGTGGCGATTCGGCCCTCGAGGAGGCGACGTTCCTGACCCGGTTCGCGAAGTCGGTGACGATCATCCACCGCCGCGACGAGTTGCGTGGCTCCAAGATCATGGTCGACCGGGCCAAGGCCGACCCGAAGATCTCCTTCGCCTGGAACTCGGTGATCACCGACCTGCACGGCGACGGCATGTTGGCCGGGGCCACGCTCACCGACACCGTCACCGGTGCGACCCGCGAACTGCCGATCCAGGGCCTGTTCGTGGCGATCGGGCACGACCCTCGCTCACAGATCGTCCGCGGCCAGGTGGAAGTGGATGCCGCCGGCTACGTAATCGTCGACTCTCCCAGCACCCGTACCAACATCCCGGGCGTGTTCGCCGCCGGCGATCTGGTCGACCACACCTACCGGCAGGCGATTACCGCGGCGGGCACGGGCTGCTCGGCCGCGCTGGACGCCGAACGGTACCTCGCCGCGGTGTCCGACCCGACGCCCGTGTTCCCTAGTGCCCCGGTGGCGATCTAGTCGTGGATACGCCAGCAAGTCAGCGCTCGCCGCTGCTGGAACGGATCCGCTCGGGCGTGATCGGGGATGACCAGGTAACGCCCGGCCCGTACGGGCCGCGTCGGGTCACCTATGCCGACTACACCGCTTCCGGCCGGAGCCTGGACTTCCTGGAGGACTTCATTCGGGAGGAGGTGCTCCCCCGCTACGCCAACACCCACACCGAGGCCAGTGGTACCGGGCTCCAGACGAGCCGCCTGCGCGAGGACGCCCGACACCTCATCCACGACGCGGTCGGGGCCGACGCAGACACCGTAGTGATCTTCACCGGCTCCGGTTCCACCGCGGCCATCGACAAGCTGATCGGAATCCTGGGACTTCGCATCCCCTCCAATCTCGACGACCGATACCACCTCAGCGAACAGATCCCCGCCGCCGAGCGCCCGGTTGTCTTCATCGGCCCGTTCGAGCACCACTCGAACGAACTGCCGTGGCGAGAATCCATCGCCGACGTCATCACGATTCGCGAGGACGCCGATGGCCACATCGACCAGGACCACCTCACCGCGGAACTGATCGCCCACGCGGACCGTCCGCTCAAGATCGGGTCGTTCTCCGCGGCATCCAATGTGACCGGGATCATGTCGGACGTCCGCGGCCTCGCCGCATTGCTCCATGCCCACGGGGCCCTCAGCTTCTGGGACTTCGCCGCATGCGCACCGTACGTCGCGATCGACATGTCAGCTCCACCCAGTGACCCAGACGCCTATCTGGACGCCATCTTCCTCTCCCCGCACAAGTTCATCGGTGGACCCGGAACACCCGGCGTTCTCGCTGTCCGCCGGAACCTGCTCACAAATCGTGTCCCCGATGTGCCCGGCGGAGGCACCGTGATGTTCGTGAACGAGGCCGAGCACCGCTATCTGGCCGACCCAGCCCATCGGGAGGAGGGCGGCACCCCGGCCATCGTCGAGTCGATCCGTGCCGGGCTGGTGTTCCAGCTCAAAGACGCGATCGGCGTCGACGTCATCGAGGAACGCGAGAACGACCTCCTGCAACGCGCCATGAAAGCCCTGGGGGACGAGCCGAACATCGAGATCCTCGGCAACCCGGCGGCGAGACGGCTATCGATCATCTCGTTCGTGGTCCGAGCCCCCAGCGGGCGATACCTGCACCACAACTTCGTGGTCGCACTCCTCAACGACCTCTTCGGGATCCAGACCCGGGGCGGATGCTCCTGCGCAGGGCCGTACGGGCATCGGTTGCTGGGAATCAACCCCGACCAGTCGCACCAGTTCGAGGCGCAGATCGCGAAGGGCTGCGAGGGGGTCAAGCCCGGCTGGGTCCGGGTGAACTTCAACTACTTCGTCGGCGACGAGGTGTTCAGCTACATCATCGAGGCAATCCGGCTGGTGGCCCGCGAGGGCTGGAAACTTCTCAGCGACTACCGCTTCGACCCGGTTAGCGGATTGTGGCGCCACCACTCCGGCCCGCTCGACCCGCCCTTGCGGCTCTCCGACATCACCTACGGAACTGACGGAACGATGGGCTACCCACGCCATCACTGCACCGCCCCGGTGGATGTCCTCCAGCAATACCTTGATGAAGCCATCCGAACCTTCGCAGCAGCCCCGCGGAACGTTGACCTCGGCTACTTCGCAGAAGAAGAGTGTGAGACGCTCCGCTGGTTCGAACTCCCCACGGCGTGCCTGCGCGCTTGACCTCCACCGGGCCATAGGTGAGACATCCCCTCGTGGGCCCCAACGCATATGTCCGAGTCGAGGCGGCGTCGAGCTGATCGACACAGCGGCGCGCTGACCGGTGGACCGGGCAGGCGCGACAGGCCACCCCCGAGTCGATCGATACTCACTGACCAGCGCGATCCACAAGCGGAATCCGATGTGGACAAATCTGGCCACGATCGCCCGACCACTCCTCCTCATAAGCGAGGTCGACGGCCGCCATAGATCACCGAATCCAGACACTTCCAGTAGACGTCGATACCCTCGAAGCCCGCCGAGCGAAGGAACCCGATCTGCGGGTCGAGTGCCGTGATGTTTCGCAGGTGGTCGTCGTGTCCGGCCTGTTCCAACGCGGTGTGCGGAGCATCATCATCGTTCTCGGTCGGGTTCCGAGCGCCTACCCGCTCCCACGCTGCCGACACCACAGGATCTGGCGTGTTCACGACGTCGTAGTTGAGGTACCAGCCGCCCGGGGCCAGCCGATCGTGGACCTCCTTGAACAAGCCCTGCTTGCGCGGGTCTGGCAGGTGGTGGATGCACATCGAGGTCACGACGGCGTCCACAATGGTCGGGATCTGCTCTGGCCAGCGGTCAGCCGACATGTCGAGCTCGACGTAGCGGAATCGCCCGGCGAACCGCCGCAGTTCGATCTCTCCGGCGAGCATCATCTGGCGGGAGTAGTCGGTGAGGATCGCGGTGCTCAGCGGATACAGGTCGAGAATCACGCTCGCCGCCGCCCCCGTGCCAGCACCGAGATCCAAAAAGGTGAACCGCGACTCACTGTCGAACGGCAGGAGCTGAGCCATCAGGCGCAACCGTGGCCCGTGGCGACTCTCGCGGCCTCCCGCCTTGTCAACCCAGTCCTTAATGAACTCCTCGGAATGCCAGACGGCCACCTCGATACCCGGCGCGTCATCCATGCGATCGAGGGTATCGCCCGAACCGAGCCGGTCGACCCGGCAACACTGCGTGGTCCGCGAGACGCGCGACCGCGCACCCCATTCGCGCCGCGCCCCAGGCCCCTCGACCCACTTCACGTGGTCGACACTTGCCGTGAGTGTCGACGCCGCTGAACGGTTTCGCCGGCAAGACCGACCAGAGTTCGAGCGTCCACAAGAGCCGGCTTCTCGAGCCGCGACGCCTACCCGGCTACCCTGACCTGCAACCCAGAGTGATCGGCCGGAATCCCCGATCGCCCCGAGTCACATGTGCGCCTCAGCGCCCGCCAGCCTCGCGAGGTCAATCGGACGGCCCTGGTCGGGTCGAACGCGACCAGACCGCGCAGAGCGAGCAGCGTCAAGGCGCCGTCGACGGAGTGGCCGTCGAGGAGGTAGGGCTCAAGGTCTCCGCACAGCACATTCCGCCGCACCTGCCCACTACTCAGGCACCACAGCACGTGAAGCTCGCGTGCAGAGGGGTTGCGCCACGACCACGACACATCTACATCATATAGCCAACGAGCTATGCATCGCGTTCCGAGGATGAGCACTTAACCCAAAGTTCTTCGTCCGGTCGCTCAGGTAGCGTCATCGGTGCGCACGGCGAAGAGGCCCTGGGCCCGGCGAGCCTAGAGACTCAGTGATGCCAACAGAGTGCGGACACGTCGCTCGACCTCATCGCGGATGGGCCGGACGTCCTCGAGGCTCTGGCCGGCGGGGTCGTCGACGTCCCAGTTCTCGTAGCGCTTGCCGGGGAAGATCGGGCAGGCGTCCCCGCACCCCATTGTGACCACGACGTCGGCGGCACGGACGGTCTCGTCAGTCCAAGGCTTGGGGAACTCCCCCGAGATGTCGATGCCGCGCTCGGCCATGGCTGCAACGGCGACCGGGTTGACCTCGAGGCCGGGTTCGGAGCCTCCGGACCAGGCGACCGCGGAGTCGCCGGTGAGTGCCTGGAAGAAGCCGAGCGCCATCTGTGAGCGGCCCGCGTTGTGGGTGCACAGGAACAGAACCACGGGTTTGCCGTCGTTGTGGAGCCCTTCGACGCGGGCCAGGGCGTGGAGGCGCTGGCGGGCGAAGCGTTCGGCGAGCAGGGGCAGGAACTTGGTCACCTTGGCGCGACCCGCGAACTGGTCGAACGAGCTGGCCAGGAAGCGTTCGATGGTCTCGGTGCCGTAGAGGCCGGAGAACTCGCCGGAGAGGCGAGCGGAGGCCTGCTTCAGGGCGAGCTTCTCGTCGGAGTGGAGGCTCTCCCAGGTGCGTTCGGAGACGGGGTGAGGGGCGGTGGTCATGAGGCTTCTCCTTCGAAGCTGGCGGCCAGCCGGGTGATCCGGCCGGTGATGTCGGCGTAGGCGTCCTCGAACGCGGCGGCGGTCTCGTCGAGGCCGGGATCGGGCACGGACCAGTGCAGCGGCCGGTTGTCGAGATCCTCGTAAGCCCGGTCGCACACGGCGATGACGAGTTCGTCTCCGGTGAGAATGTCGTGGGCGAGGCGGGGCCGGGCGTCGGTCAGGTCGAGACCGTGGCGCCGGGCGACGGTCACGGCGAGGGGGTGTACCCGTTGGGCGGGATGGGTGCCGCCCGAGACGACGGGGATGCTGCTGACCGTCCGCCAGTAGGACTCGGCGAGTTTGGACCGTGCGGAGTTCTGCGAGCAGACGAATGCCACCTTGCCTGGGCTGGGCAGGTGGCTCGCGCCGAGCAGCTGGTTGCATGCGGGTGTGCGGGTGACGTAGCTGCGCCGCGCGTCCCCCTCGGATCTCCTGCGCTCGATCAGGCCGGCGTCTTCCAGCACGCGCAGGTGGTGCGCGGTCAGGTTCGTCGGGATGCCGAGCTGCGCGCCGAGTTCGCCGGGGGCGAGGTCGGCATGGGCCAGCAGGTCGATGATCGCCAGCCGGGACGGGTCCCCGAGTGCGGCGTAGGCACGAGCCCGACGATCAAGGTTCACGATTGACATCCACGGCCTCCCTCCACAACGATTGAGGCAATGGTAACTGAGCTAGTATCGGTGTCAAGGCAGGCGGGACACACCCGCCGACCAGTTGAGGAGTCGCGGAGATGAGCAAGCCCACCGTCCTGTTCGTGTGCATCCACAACGCTGGCCGTTCGCAGATGGCCGCCGGCTACCTGCGCCACCTCGCCGGGGACCGGATCGATGTGCTGTCCGCCGGGTCGGCGCCAGCCGAGTCGATCAACGCGATGGCCGTTCTCGCGATGGCCGAGGAAGGCATCGACATCGCCGCCGAGCAACCAAAGATCCTCACCACCGAGGCGGTCAAGACCTCCGACGTCGTGATCACCATGGGCTGCGGCGACACCTGCCCGTTCTACCCCGGCAAGCGCTACGAGGACTGGGTCCTCGACGACCCCGCCGGCCAGAGCATCGACGCCGTCCGGCCGATCCGCGACGAGATCCGTGGCCGCGTCCAGGCACTGATCGCCGAACTCGCACCCGCCAGCTGACCCAACTGCTTTTACCGGCCGGCCATCGTCCAGTTGCCCACCGGCAACTCCCGCGACGCTTCATCGTGCCAACGTTCCTCGGAGGTTCCACCATGCCCGCCACCGTCCCGTCTACCCCGGCAGCCGCCCAACGCCCACGGCGGCTGGTGATCATCGGCGCGGTCGCCGCCGGCACCTCCGTCGGCGCGAAGGCCCGCCGGAATGACGAACAGCTCGAGATCATCGTGTACGACCGCGACCGGGACATCTCCTACTCTGGCTGCGGTCTGCCCTACTACGTTGGCGGCCAGGTCGCCGACGCCGACGAGCTCCACCCGCGCGACCCGGCCTGGTTCGCGAAGCGCTACAACATGGACATCCGCACCGGGCATGAGGTGCTCTCCGTCGACCACCCCAATCGGACACTACGGGTCGTCGATCTGGCCACCGGTACCGAGTTCACCGACACCTACGACACCCTCGTCCTGGCCACCGGGGCTCGCAGCATCGTCCCACCGATGTCCGGCGTCGACGCCCCCGGCGTGTTCACCGTCCGCAACGTCCAAAGCGCCGAAGCCATCCGCAGCTGGATCCTCACCCGCCGGGCCAAGACCGCGGTCGTGGTCGGTTCCGGGTTCATCGGCCTCGAAATGGCCGAACAACTCACCGAGGCCGGCGTCAAGGTGACCATCGTGGAACGCCTCCCCCAAGCCATGCCCGCCCTCGACACCGACATGGCCTTCCGCGTCCAGGAAGAACTCGAACGCCACGGCGTGACCGTGCTCCTGGCCCGAAGCGTGACCGCCATCGACGCCACCGACGACACCGTCACCGGGGTCCGGCTCGACAACGGCGACCCCCTGTCCGCAGATGTGGTGATCCTGTCGGTCGGCGTCCGCCCCGAAACCGCCCTTGCACTCCAGGTCGGCGCGGAACTCGGCCCCACCGGCGCCATCAAGGTCGACCACACCATGCGCACCACCGTCGAAGACGTCTACGCCGTCGGCGACGTCGCCGAGAGCTACTCCCTGATCACCGGAACCCCGATCTGGCGACCGCTCGGATCCACCGCCAACAAGATGGGCCGCATCGCCGGCGACGCCATCACCGGCGGCACCCTCTCCCACCGCGGCATCCTCGGCACCGGCATCGTGCGCGTCTTCGACCTCGGCGTCGCCCACACCGGCCTCACCGAAACCGAAGCCAAAGCCCAGGGCTTCGACATCGAAGTGATCCACAACATCAAACCCGCCCACGCCACCTACGTCGGCGGACGTGATCTGCTCATCAAGGCCATCGCCGAACGAGGCACCGGCCGACTTCTCGGCGCTCAAGCGATCGGGCCGCAGGGCGTGGACAAACGAATCGACGTCCTCGCGACCGCGATCAGCTTCGGCGCCAAGGCCGAGGACCTGTTCCACCTCGACCTGGCTTACTCCCCGCCCTTCGCCACCACCAAGGACCCCGTCCACTACACCGGCATGGCCCTGGCCAACGCCCTCACCGACGCAGCACCCCTCATCACCCCGGCAGAGCTGGATGC
>MTLC01001969.1_pt10 | contig 11918 bp, 7 predicted proteins | sample 1982451 | NCBI WGS metagenome assembly MTLC01 (sample SAMN05710165, study PRJNA340218) | biofilm metagenome | isolation source: sample SPH anode biofilm adapted to +100 mV | place: USA | collected 2012-02-03 | reverse complement strand
TCCGTGCCCACCTGGAACCGGCGGCCGCCGAGGATGCTCTGGTAGGCGCGTTCCATGGCCCGCTGGGTGAACCAGGTCGTGAGCCCCTCGTCCAGCCAGGCCTCCTCCACCTCGTTGGAGGCCACCATGCCGTGGAACCACTGGTGGCCGATCTCGTGGACGGTGGTCATCTCCGGGTCGAGCCGGAATCCGATGGGGTCGAAGCGTTTGGAGGAGGCCGTCACCAGGGTGGGGTACTCCATGCCGTTGACGCCCCGGGCCTCGGCCGGCACGTCCACCACCGTCAGCACGGGGTAGGGGTAGGGGAAGAACCACTCGGCGCCGTGGCGCAGGGCGACCCGCGCGGCGAACATCTGGCGCTCGAGGTTGGTCTTGTTCTCGGGCTGGTAGTAGCAGAACACCTGGACGCCCCGGTACTCGAAGCTCTTGAAGCTCCAGCTGCGCGCGGGCATGACCGCCCAGGCGAAGTCGTGCACATCCTCCGCGTGGAGCTTCCAGATGACGTTGAGCTTGCGCTTGGGGTCGGGGGTGACGTCGTCCTGGGTCCTGAAGTTCGTCTGCGTGCCCACGTGCGCCAGCAGCAGCGCGTTGGGCAGGGACAGCTCCACGTCGTAGGTGCCGAAGTCGGCGTAGAACTCGGTGCGGGCGTGGTAGGCCGCGCAGGTCCACCGGTCCCCCTGGTAGACGCCCGCCTTGGGGAACCACTGGGCCCCCATGAGGAAGTTCCCCGAGCCCTCCCCGCTCCACCCCGTGCGCGCCAGCGCCTTGGGGAACCGGCTCTCCCAGGCGATCTCCAGGCGGATCGTCTCCCCCGGCGCCACGGAACGCCCCAGGCGCACCCAGTACACCGTCTCGTCCTCCCCGAAGTGCCCGTCCAGGCTCCGCCCGTCCAGGGTCACCGACAGGAGCCGGCAATAGCCGTAGCTTCTCGGATTGCGCGCGTCGAACCCCCGGAACTCCGGATCCCCCTGCGCCTCCTTGGCCAGGATCGACTGCGGCCCCTTGAAGGCGTTGAGGTACAGGTGAAGCGGGAACTCCGCCGTGGGCGCCGTGCCCGTGTTCCGCCAGGACAGCGTCTCCCGCCCCTCCAGCGTCTTCCCCGGCCAATCCAGCGCCGCCTCGATGCGGTAATTGGCGATCCTGGGCGACTTGGGCTTGTCGAACCAGTGCCCAGGATCGAAAGCCCCCAGGCTCCAGCACCCCAAAGCCAATAACGCCAATTTCACCAGTCGCCGCATGTGTTCCCTCGGATCGGCCTTGAGATTAGCGCAATCCGCCTTTGCATTGGTCCCCCACCGGTGATAGGATTACTTTTCCGGCGCGGGGTGGAGCAGTCCGGTAGCTCGTTGGGCTCATAACCCAAAGGTCGCAGGTTCAAATCCTGCCCCCGCTACCAACAGAAGGCCCGGAAACACTAGGTTTCCGGGCCTTTTCGCATTTTGGGTCTTCGATACGACGACGCACTCAAAATACACCTCAATACAACCCAATACGACCATGGCGATACCGAGGGGGGTGCCCAAAAGTGAAACACCACGCTGGTGGAGTGGTCGGCGCGAATTTCGGAATCTGGCTTAAATCCCGAAACTCACAATACCTACTGGATATCAGCGTTTGGGTATGACCCTCTGCAGTCATACCATTGGTTTGTCCCCTCTGAAGGCCACCCATGTCTGCGCTGTCCTCCCTCCTAGAATCCTTCCGCTCCGCCGCCGTCACCGAGCGTGAGAAGGGCACCTACTTCGAGGAGTTAACCCTCGCCTACCTCCGCACGGAGCCCACCTACCAGGACCTCTACAGCGATGTATGGACCTACGCGGATTGGGCCAAGCTCCAAGGCCTGGACACCCGGGACACCGGCATCGACCTCGTGGCCAAGACCGCCGGGACGGACGAGTTCCACGCTATCCAGTGCAAGTTCTACGCACCGGACTACAAGATCCAGAAGGCCGACATCGACTCCTTCTTCACGGCCAGCGGCAAGAAGCCCTTCACCCACAGGATCATCGTCGCTACCACCAACCTGTGGAGCGAACACGCCGAGGATGCGCTGCGGGACCAACAGCCGCCGGTGACCAAGATCGACCTCCAGGCGCTGGAGGAGAGCCAGATCGAGTGGTCCCAGTTCAAGCCCAAGGCTGCGCCGGTCCTAAAGCCAAAGAAGACCCTGCGCCCCCACCAGAAGGAGGCCCACACGGCAGTGACCACGGGCCTCCACCTCGCGGATCGGGGCAAGCTCATCATGGCCTGCGGCACGGGCAAGACCTTCACCAGCCTCAAGATCGCCGAGACCGTTGCCGGTCAAGGGAAGCGGGTGCTCTTCCTGGTGCCGAGTCTGGCGCTGCTCAGCCAGACCCTCACGGAGTGGACCCAGGAGTCTGAGATTCCCCTGCACAGCTTCGCGGTGTGCTCGGATTCCGATGTGGGCAAGAAGCGGAACAGCGACGACGACATCGTCCAGACCTTCACCCACGAGCTGCGCTACCCCGCCACCACGGAGCCGGGCCGTCTCGCCGTGGAGATGGCGAAGCGCCACGACAGCGACCACATGAGCGTGGTGTTCTCCACCTACCACAGCATCGACACCCTCCATCTGGCCCAGGAGAATCACGGGCTCGCCCCCTTCGACCTCGTGATCTGCGACGAAGCTCACCGCACCACCGGGGCCACCTTCGATGACCAGGACGAGAGCGCCTTCGTCCGTGTTCATGACGCCGCCTACATCCGCGCCGCTAAGCGGCTCTACATGACGGCAACGCCACGCATCTACGGGGACAGCGCCAAGGCCGCCGCCGAGAAGAACGCCATCGTGCTCTGTTCCATGGACAACGAGGCCCTCTACGGCAAGCAGCTCCATGTCCTCACGTTCTCCGAAGCCGTCAAGCGCGGGCTCCTCGTGGACTACAAGGTGCTGGTTCTGGCGGTGCAGGAGTCTCACGTCAGCCGCAGCCTGCAGGCCCTTCTGAAGGACGAGAACAATCAGCTTCGGGTGGATGACGCCGCCAAGATCGTGGGCTGCTGGAAGGCCCTGGCTAAGCAGAACGTCACTCAGGACCTCCCCGGCGACGAAGCCCCCATGAAGCGGGCCGTGGCCTTCTGCCAGGTGATCGAACCCGCAGGCCCCAAGGCCAAGAAGCACAAGGTCAGCTCCAAGAACATCGCCGCGATGTTCCAGGCCGTGGTCGAGGCCTACCAGGATATGGAGGAGATCGACGCCGCCAGCCGCCTCATCTGCGAGGCCGAGCACGTGGACGGCAGCATGAACGCCACCGAGAAGGAGGCCAAGCTCTCCTGGCTGAAGGCGGAGACCCCCGAGAGCACCTGCCGCATCCTCAGCAACGTCCGCTGCCTCTCGGAGGGCGTTGACGTTCCGGCCCTGGATGCCGTGCTCTTCCTGACCCCTCGGAACTCCCAGGTGGACGTGGTGCAGTCCGTGGGGCGCGTTATGCGGAACGCCCCAGGCAAGAAGCGCGGCTACGTCATCCTTCCGGTGGTCATCCCAGCCGGGGTCGAGCCCCACGAGGCCCTGAACGACAACCAGACCTACGCCTTGGTCTGGCAGGTGCTCCAGGCCCTCCGCTCCCACGACGACCGCTTCGACGCGATGGTCAACAAGCTGGAGCTGAACGGCCCCGACCCCCGGAAAATGGAGGTCATCGCCGTGTGCGGGAAGGTGCCCAACAAGGTCACCAAGGGATGTGGGGCCTCACCCAAGCTCCCCAAGCGTGGCGCCCAGAACATTGGCACCCCAGCCGCTGGAACAGGCGGATTCCAACAGGAGCTGCCCTTCGAGATCGGCGAGATCGAGCGGGCTATCTACGCCAAAGTGGTCCAGAAGTGCGGCAACCGGCACCACTGGGAAGAGTGGGCGGGTGACATCGCCAAGATCGCCCGCACTCACATCGACCGCATCACCGGCATCCTGGAGAACCCCGAGAACGCCAATGAACAGGCGGCATTCAAGGCCTTCGCCGAGGAACTGCGGGATGACCTGAACGACAGCATCGCCGACGGCGAAATCATCGAGATGCTGGCCCAGCACCTCATCACCAAGCCGGTCTTCGACGCCCTCTTCGCGGACTACAGCTTCGCCAGCCACAACCCCATCTCCCAGGCCATGCAGGGCGTCCTGGACGTGCTCCACGAGCACCGCCTGGAGAAGGAGGCCGACACCTTGGAGTCCTTCTACGAGAGTGTGAGGATGCGGGCCGACGGCATCGACAGCGCCGAGGGCAAACAGAAGATCGTGGTCGAGCTTTACGACAAGTTCTTCCGCAACGCCTTTCCCAAGATGACCGAGCGCCTGGGCATCGTTTACACCCCTGTGGAGGTCGTGGACTTCATCCTTCGCAGCGTGAACCACCTGTTGAAGACCGAGTTCGGCCAGACCCTGGGCAGCAAGGGCGTCCACATCATCGACCCCTTCACCGGCACGGGCACCTTCATCACCCGCCTCCTCCAGAGTGGCCTCATCCAGCCCAGCGAACTGGAGCACAAGTATCGGCACGAGATCCACGCCAACGAGATCGTGCTGCTGGCCTACTACATCGCCGCCATCAACATCGAGGCCACCTACCACGCCCTGGCGGGCGGCGAATACGTCCCCTTCGAGGGCATCTGTCTCACCGACACCTTCCAGCTCTACGAGAAGGAAGACATGATCAGCGCCATGCTGGCGGACAACAGCGATCGGCGGAAACGGCAGAAGGAGCTGGATATCCGGGTCATTGTGGGGAATCCGCCCTACTCGATCGGACAGGGAAGCGAGAACGACAACAACGAGAATGTGGCTTATCCAACCTTGGATGAGCGTATTCGTTCCACATATGCTGCGCGGTCAAGTGGGATGCTCGCCAGAGGACTTTACGATAGCTACATTCGAGCCATCCGCTGGGGCAGCGATCGCATTGGTGAGAGCGGAATCATTGGATTTGTCACCAACGCGGGGTGGATTGAGACCGCAACTGCTGACGGGCTCCGAAAGTGCCTGGCGGAGGAGTTCTCCTCCATCCATGTGTTCCACCTGCGTGGGAATGCCCGCACCTCCGGAGAGCAGCGGCGGAAGGAGAAGGACAACGTCTTCGGCATGGGCACCCGTGCCCCCATTGCCATCTCCTTCTTGGTGAAAAACCCGGTCGGACAGGAGCAGGGGCAGATTCGCTTCCACGACATCGGGGATTACCTCACCCGGGAAGAGAAGCTCGCCAAGGTCGCCGAGTTCCAAAGCATCGCCGGGATTGAGGCTGCGAAGAGCTGGCATGCAATAACCCCAGACCCGCATGGCGACTGGCTTCGACAACGAGATGATAGTTTTAGTGAATTTATCGTTCTTGGCGACAAAAAGGGCATTGAATTAAGTTTGTTTGAAAATTTCTCCCTTGGTGTTGTCACGAACCGTGACTCATGGTGTTATAATGCCTCGAAGTCGGACTTAATAAGCAATATGGATCGAATGATTGATTTCTATAATAATGAAGTATTTCGATTTAGATCACAATATCCCAGCCTAAACAAGAAACAACGTGAAGAAAAACTAGACTCCTTCATCAACACTGACCCAAAAAAAATATCTTGGACTCGGTCCTTGAAGCAGGAACTGGCAAAAGATAAAAATCACAGATTTGATCCTTCATTTGTCACCAAAGCGCTTTATAGACCATACACAAGACAGTGGCTATATTTTAATCGCCGCTTCAACGAGATGGTTTACCAAATGCCGCGCATTTTTCCTGATGCATCTAGCGAAAATTTAATGATTTGCGTCAACGGTAATGGGGCAAAGAAATTTACGGCAATCATTACTGATCGAATTATAGATTTAAACGCGCTCGAAGCCGGTTCTCAAAGCTTCCCACTCTACCTCTATGACGAGCCCGAGGCTGCCACCCAACCCGGCCTCTTCGAGGAGGAACCAGCTCAGCGCACCCGTCGGGATGCCATCACGGAAGAGGGCCTCGCCCAGTTCCAATGCGCCTACCCGGGCGAGAAACTCACGAAGGAAGACCTCTTCTACTACGTCTACGGCCTGCTCCACTCCCCCGACTTCCGGGATCGCTATGCCGACAACCTTGGCAAGGAGCTGCCTCGTATCCCTCGCGTGAAGACTGCCCAGGACTTCTGGGCCTTTAGCAAGGCGGGCCGCGACCTGGCAGACCTCCACCTGAACTACGAGACCGTGGAGCCCCACCCGGTCCAGGTCGTCGCCACCGGCCCCCTGTCCGATGCCGCCTACCGCGTGGAGAAGATGCGCTACGGCAAGGCCAAGGTGGACGGCAAGACCGTGGAGGACAAGACCACCCTGGTCTACAACGACCACATCACCCTCAAGGGCATCCCCCTCGAAGCCTACGACTACGTCGTGAACGGCAAGCCCGCCCTCGACTGGGTCGTGGAACGCCAGTGCGTGAAGACCGACAAGGACAGCGGCATCGTCAACGACGCCAACGCCTGGGCCATCGAGACCATGGGCAACCCCAAATACCCCCTGGAACTCTTTATGCGCGTCATCACCGTCAGCCTGGAGACCCAGAAGATCGTGAAGGGGCTACCCACCCTGGAGATCCTCGCCACCACCTCTCCCACGGAAGAGGTGAACGTGTAGCCAAGGGGGAGCCGTCATGGGTCTGATGGATGCCGTCAAGAACATCCTTGGGGTCTCGCCGATCAACATCGGCGACCTCAACCGGCATGCGACTCACACCACCAGCAGGGACATTCCAGCAGCGCCTACCCCTGACCCTTTGGAAGCCATTGTGGTCACTGAGGAATACCGGAAAGTCCTTGAAGTGGTGATGTCTGGCTTCCCAATCGTGTTCGTAAGCGGGAAGGCCGGGACAGGCAAGTCCACTCTGATCCAGTTCCTGCGGCAGGTGACCAAGAAAAACGTGGCGGTGGTTGCCCCCACCGGCGTTGCGGCCCTGAACGTGAAGGGGGCCACCATCCACTCCTTTTTCAGGTTCCCCCCACGCGTCCTCATGGACGAGGACATCCAGCAAGTGCGAGATCGCTGCCTCTACCAAAAGCTGGACCTGCTGATCGTGGACGAGATCTCGATGGTCCGGGCCGATGTCCTCGATGGCATGGACCGGTTCCTCCGGCTCAACGGGCGTGACGAGAACGCCCCCTTTGGGGGGACCCAGTTGCTGCTGGTGGGGGATCTCTTCCAGCTCCCCCCAGTCGTCACGACCGCCGAGGAAACGGTGCTGTTCTCCCGGCAATACCAGAGCCCCTACTTCTTCAGCGCCAAGGCCCTGGAACAGTGCCAGATGGCCCCCATCGAGCTTGGGAAGGTATTCCGCCAGCGAGACCCCGAGTTCACCGATCTGCTTAACAAGGTCCGGGTGGCGGAAGAGGTTGGGCCCACCCTGGCGACCATCAACAGTGCCTGCGCCGTGCCCGAAGGAGCCGCCGACCAGGTCATCGCCCTTACCTGCACCAACGCAAGCGCAGACCAGGAGAACCAGCATCGCCTGGACCTGCTTCCCGGTGAGGCCCGCACCTTCATGGGCGAGGTGAAGGGCAAGCTGAACATCGAGGAGGAGCGCCTTCCCGCCCCGCTGAACCTTGCGCTGAAGCCGGGCGCCCAGGTGATGTTTACCAAGAACGACAGCGGGAAACGCTGGGTCAATGGCACCCTTGGGCGGGTGCACGCCATCCTGGACAACTCGATCCAGGTCGAGCTGATCACCGACCACCCCGGCACCTGCCATGAAGTGACCCGGGAAAAGTGGGAGTCCTACCGCTACAAATACGACTACGCCAAGGACCGCATCCAGATGGAGGTCGTTGGGGAATACACCCAGTTCCCGCTGATGCTGGCCTGGGCCGTCACCATCCACAAAAGCCAGGGCAAGACCCTGGAAAAGGTCCGGGTGGACCTGGGCACCGGGGCCTTCGCCCATGGGCAGGTCTACGTCGCCCTGAGCCGCTGCCGGTCCCTCCAGGACATCCGCCTGGTGCGGCCCATCCAGGCCAGCGAGGTGCAGTGTGACCCTCGAATCAAGCGGTTCTACGGGGCAATTGCTGGTTTACCCCCTACACCGCATGAGACGGAGGCCGTGGCGGCCCCAAAGGGTAATCATGAATTAAAATCTTATTGTCCATCGTGTGGAGCAATTCTTAGAGCACGGAATGGGAAGTATGGCCCCTTCTTGGGCTGCTCCAACTATCCGACCTGCCACTACACGCAGAACCTCCAACAATCCAACACCTAGATGGTTTGCCTACTAGTAGCGGTTTCGTTAGTGACCCTCGGTCTACTACAGCAGGGAGCCGATTGGGCCCAGGCGAGGTTCTTCCTCCCTTCCTTATTGAATGCTTGTAATGAAATGCTCAGCCATCAACCACCAGTATCTTTCCCCATTCGTTGGGCTTTGAACCCTCAAACACCCTAGGGCGCAACTTACTTGGATTGTCGTCGGAGACCCAGATGAAACTGGTCGAACTCAAACTCACGAACTACAGAGCCTACAAGGAGCAAACGTCCATCGGATTCGATGATTTGACGGTGTTGGTCGGGAGAAACGACGCTGGAAAATCCTCGATCCTGGATGCATTGAACAGCTTCATCAATGATGCGGGCCCTGAAAAAGACGATGCCAATGTTGCCGGTGATGCCACGGCTGTGCGGATTTCCTGTGTCTTTACGGACCTCCCGCCGACTATCGTGTTGGACGAACAGCACTCCACCTCTTTAGCCGAAGAATTTCTCGTGCGGGAGGACGGGTGTCTAGAAATCTGCAAGTCCTACAACCTGTCCGCCGGGAAGGTCAAGGCTGCCGTGACGGCGAGGGCGTTTCATCCGACCACCCCGGACTACCAGGACCTGTTGAAACTAAAGAACAAGGAACTTAAAGAACGATTCAAAAAGCTTGGTGTGAATGCCCCAGAAGTGAACCAGAGCATTAACGCCGAACTGCGGAAGGCAATTTGGTCCCATGCACCAAGCCTCGCCCCAGCGGAGCAAGAAGTGGACCTCGCTTCCGAAACAGGGAAAGCGGTTTGGGAGCAGCTTCAAGCGCACCTACCGGTGTTCGCCTTGTTCAAGTCTGACCGTGCAAGCACGGATCAGGACGAAGAGGCCCAGGACCCAATGAAGGCGGCCATCAAGGAAACAATCAAAGAGCACGAAGCCGCCTTGAATGGAGTTGTGGGCAAGGTCAAAGCGGAGCTTGAATCAGTGGTCGAGCGAACAGTGAAAAAGATCCAGGAGATGCATCCAGATCTCGCCAAAGAATTGAATCCCCAGGTGAAGACCAAGAACTGGGATTCTCTTTTCTCTGTTTCCCTGACTGGTGATGAAGGAATCCCCATCAACAAGAGGGGTAGTGGCACGCGGCGTCTTGTGCTTCTGAACTTCTTTAGAGCTAAAGCAGAGGACGCATCGACAACAAAGGGAACGGGTGTCATCTACGCAATTGAGGAGCCAGAGACCAGTCAGCATCCCAACCACCAAATTATGCTCTTGGAGGCATTCCAGTCCCTTGTGGAAGCAGGCCAGTGTCAAATAATCCTGACAACTCATACTCCAACCCTTGCCAGAAAAGTGGATCGGAACTGCCTTCGCATGATCGCCAGGGATGGGGGTAAGCCGATCATCCTTCACGGCAAGGAGGAGGAAACGCTGATTGCGATCAAGGAAACTCTTGGCGTGTTAGCAGACCACGACATTCGGGCTTTCCTTGGAGTGGAAGGCAAGTGGGATATTCACTTCCTCCATCGCGTGTCACGCACTCTGGCAAGTCTAGATCCAACGATTCCCGACCTCGGGAAGGCCGAGGCAGAAGGCAAGCTGGTTTTCGTTCCACTTGGGGGGAGCAGCATGGACCTATGGGCAACCCGGCTTGCAGGGATTGATAAGCCGGAGTTCTACCTCACAGATCGGGATGTGGCGCCCCCAGGGCTCCCGAAATACCACCGTTACATCGAAGCTTGGAATGCTCGCCCGAATTGCAAAGCTTGGTGCACTTCTAAGCGGGAACTGGAGAACTACCTTCACCCCGAGGTGATCCAGGCTGTTCAGCCAGGATTCCCCTCAACCATTGGCAAGTTCGACGATGTCCCCATGCTGATGGCCAAAGCAGCCCATGAGGCCAGTGGGAGTGAAAATGCGTGGGATGAAGTAACGAACGAAAAACGGAAAACCAAAATGGGTTATGCCAAGGCCCGCCTCAATCAAGAGTGCGCCGAACGTATGAGACCCGAACATTTCGCAGTTACGGATCCAGATGGTGACCTCATCACTTGGTTACGAGAAATTGGCCAGGCATTGAATAAGCCATAGCGCCAGGCAATTCCGAAAAATGGTCTGACCTAGCTCGGAGCAAAAGCAGGCGGGGACGCTGCCTCGAACCCAATGGATGCTTCGCCCGATTGAATTGGGTCAGAGGGAATCTGGCCTGTAACGCTCCTGGACGAGAGCATCCGGCTGACCTGCTTGGGGTCGAACCGATACCCAGTGCGAGACAGGTGTCCTTCTTGCTCCAACACCGCTGCAATCGACCGAAGGGAAAGCCCCAGCTCTCGAAGGTTCTTGGCGAACCTCATGGTCTCCTGTTCGTAGGGTGAGGGAACAAGCCTTCCACCCACGACCCGGAAACCGAAAGGGACCTGTCCACCAATGTGCCGCCCCTGGGCTTGGAGGTGGCGCATGGCCATGGACGTGCGCTCCGCTATCACATCACGCTCGAACTCCGACAGGACCGCCAGGAGCCGGAAGAGCATCTTCCCTGCGGCGCTGGTGGTCTCGATCTTCTCCGTCAAGCTGACAAGATCGGCACCACGTCGGTCCAACGTCTCGGCGATGGCCAAGGTGTCCTTGGTGGATCGCGCCAGCCGAGAGAGGCTGTAGACAACCAGGACATCCCCTCGCCCCACCGCCTGTAAGGCTTCCTGGAGGGCTGGCCGGTTGTCAGCACGTCCACCGCTGAGCCCACGGTCGATGAACACGTCAGCCAGGCCGTAGTCCTCCAGGGTGCACCATGCCCGTATTCGAGCTTCTTGGGCCTCCAGGCTGACGCCGTCTTCGGCCTGTCCGGTGGTGCTGACACGGACGTAGGCGATGGCCTTCTTCATCTCCCTCCCACCTTCTTCTGTGGCGACATGGCCCCCATTCACCCGTCTATGCAGGGTTTCCGGGAGCCTTCCACTCCACAGAGACCGTGTCGATCAGGGTTGTGTTCCCAAGAGTCGGCATGTCCCAGAAGGCACTGGCGGTGTTTCGGACTTCCACGGACCAGTCCTTCTTCACCCGGTAGACGAACGCCACGTCGCGGTGCATGGCCAAGCCGATCCCGATGCTCAGGAAGTCAGGCCCATTCTTGGCCCTCTGCTCGGGGTCGGGCTCGAAGATGTTGCACAGGTGCTGCGCCATCCGGGCCAGCATGTATTCCGGGTCCCAACCACGACGTTCTCGGAAGGCCGCCAGGAAGGGGACGAGGTCGGCGAGCACCCCATACGTGGTCCCGTCTGCCGAGCCGGGGTAGCCATCACAGTGGCGATAGAGCATGGGCTCGAAGCCCTCGATGAGGATGTGGCAGCGGGTGCTCATTCCTTCACCCAGCCGCCCTGGATCAGATCGTGGGCAGTGCGTCCGTAGATCCCGTGGAGGCGCCAACACATCCCCGTCTCGACGAGGTATTGGAAGAGCTGGACGGTCTGCCCGTGGTCCAGTCTGCCTTCCTCCCAGGCGATCATCTGCCGCAGGGAGTTGAAGCTCGGGGTGAGGCGCTTGGCGCCGTTCATGGTGACTCCGTTTCAGGTTGTTGACCTGCACATGGGCCGCTTTGGCCCTGGCACCGTGGCAATCGCTCGGTTGCCGGGCCCCGCGTTGGGGCCGCTCTTCATGCCCGTTCAGGCTGACGCTATCCGATGACCTTCTTCATGGCTAACCTACCCTCCGGTGTGACGGCGGGGACCCG
>MTLC01004744.1_pt1 | contig 11920 bp, 13 predicted proteins | sample 1982451 | NCBI WGS metagenome assembly MTLC01 (sample SAMN05710165, study PRJNA340218) | biofilm metagenome | isolation source: sample SPH anode biofilm adapted to +100 mV | place: USA | collected 2012-02-03 | reverse complement strand
GCATCTTCATAGTTCATCCCTGTGAGCACCATCCGGTCGATTTCCGCGATCTCTTCGCCGTCCGACGTGAAGGCGTAGTAGGAGAATGGATCGACGGTGAGCCTGCCGACGCCGATTCCCAACGGCGTGTCCATGAAGATCTCGGAGTATTTGGGCTTCAGGCTCTTCGTCGATTTGAGTATCTGCATGGTGAATTCGTCGTAGTCCAGGACACCCTGGTTTTTCGCCTCCTCGAATGCCGGCGACTCCAGGAAGAACTTGAAGGCGGAATTCTCCCGGATGACGTTGCCGACCGCCCCGAACCGCAGGGTGTCGAGGATCGACTGGAGACAGATGGTGAACGAGCCGTGGTACTTCCGCGCCCGCCGGTACCCCTCCTCGATGACCTGCTTGAGGGTCGAGCTCTCGCCCAGGAATTGCCACGCCTCGTCGAAGCAGACCAGGCGCCGGTCCGACCTGTCGGAAAGGTAGAGGTCCATGGTGACCGCGTTGATCACCTGGAGGGTGACTACCCGGAAGAGTGACTTCTTCGGCAGGAGATGTTCGAGCTCCAGGACAACGAAATCGTCGTTCGAGATGTCGAAGGAGCTCTTGCCGTTGAAGAACTTCCCGAAGGCGCCGGAGCTGCGAAAGTCGTCCATGTTGAAGGCGAGCCGCGTTGCCGCCTCCCTGATTTCACCGCCGACAGACGAGTAGCTGTCGAAGTTGGACAGGTATTCGTGGACCGTGTCGATGCAGGCAGACGGTCCCTCCTGGTTCCAGGCCCACCGGACCGCCTGTGTGATAAGGGTCATCTCCGTTTCGCTCGGGCTGTTGTTCCCGGACGAGAAGATCATCTGGGCCACGATCGGGGCGATGGTGGGGATGTCGTGCTCGACGTCGACGATGTTGGAGAACGGGTTGAGACAGACCTGCGACTCCTCGGAGAAGTCGAGGTAGCGGGCGCCGCAGAGGGTGGTCATCTTCTTGTAGCTCCCCCCGATGTCGATCACCCGGATCTTGGCGTTCATGGCGTAGTAGTTGAAGAGGAGGTAGTTGAGGAAGAAGCTCTTGCCGCCCCCGGAGGTCCCGCAGATGAGGGCGTTGTGGTTGTTGACCCCCTTCTTGTGGAAGATGTCGAGCCCGAAGAGCTGTCCCTTGCGAGCGGTAAAGAGCATGGCGGGCCTGCCGAGCCCGGCGAAGTCCCCCTGGATCGGCAGGGTCACGGCGATGGAGTCAACGGGCATCACATGGTCCCGGTCGAGGGTCTCGACGTTCCCCTTCAGGTCGTAAAGACCGAAGGGGAGAGAGAGGAGAAATAGGGGCATGAGGATCCCCTTGTCCTCCTGCATCACGAAATTCTGCCCCTCCCACACCCGCTTCGCCCTGGTGACCGACTCGTTCACCAGCCGCTCGTCGCTTCCGTAAACCCAGAGCGTCGGGATCATCTTCAAAAATAGCGTCCCGCGCTCCAGCTCGTCGGCGGCCCACATGTGCTCTTCCTGTTTCCTGGCAAGTGACGGGGCGAAGGAACCGACCCCCTTTTGCTGCAGGATGACGTTGCATTTCGTGTGGAGCCTCGATTTCTGGTTTTTCATCAGGATGTTGATGCTGTAGAGAAACGGAGTCCTGATCTGGTCGCCGTCGGTGAGCTGCCCCATGATCCCGCCGAAGAGCTTGTTGGTCTGGATGATGCTCCCGCTTTTCGGGTAGATGCGGGGGGTGATGCAGCGGAAGTATTTCTTCCCGATCTCGATCCGGGAGAACTTCGTCTCCACGGGGGTCGAGAAAAAAACCTGTTTCCTGATCTCCCGCGTGTCGTCATAGGCGCAGTTGTTCAGCGACACCTCGTCGTTCATGAGCCTGCGCAACAGGTCGAGCAGGTAAGGCGGGTCGACGTTTTCGGGATGAAGCCCCGCACCATGCAGGGTTTCCTGGATCGTCCCCCGGATTTCGCCCAGATTGATCTTCTCCATTTCCGAGACTGGGAACTTGATCGTGAAGAAGGAGCGGAAGTTGCGGACGGGTATGCCGTTGAGGCTGGCGAGCCCTTCGGTGCCGCTCTCGAAATATCGCGCGAGATTTTCGCTTACCTCTTCCACCAGGCTTGTCTCCCGGGACTTCATCAACCTGAAGTCATCGAGGATCGGCTCTACGTGCTGGTCGGCGAAAAGGATGAACTGGATGACCGTCCTTTCCGGCACGTTCAGCCGGAAAAGCGCCTGGAGGGTCGTGATCGTCGTCTCGCCCGCGAAGCACATGGGAGAGCATTCCCACATCATCCCCAGGGTGTCGTCCGCGTTGAAGTAGAACCTTTCCTGTTCGTCATAGGCGATCCAGGGGAAGAAATTGCCGAGCCTGTCCCTTTCCGACAACGAAACGATATCGTCTACGGCCGGGCCGACATCGGGGCCGCCCGCTATCCTTGAAAACAGACCCACGGCTATTCGTCCTCCCCATTGGCGGTAACGGAATCACCCAGTATCCACCGCGGCTTGTCCACGAAGAAGTAGACGTACCGAAGCATGTAGAATTCGTTATCCTGCCCGGTGTACGGCAAAAGAAGCATGCGCATGACCTTTGGAGGAGCGACTACCGGGGTCTGCGGCTCCTTGAGGAGGCCACTGAATTTGTCGTAAAGCGCTGAACGGTACTGGTTATAGTTCCTCTCCTCCGAATTCCCGGCGAGCGGAGCAGCGTTCGTTGCGCTTCCCACGGACATGGTGCCCGTGTCGGCAGGGACGGCATCGGAGCAGGTGGTGACCAGGCCTTCGCCTTCCGCCCCGCTGTACGTGTTTGTGCAGCCGGATTTTGCCACCGGTTTTTCCACCTTGTGTTGTTCCGTACTACTCTGCTGGCTCCCGGCCGCATCCTCCATATAGACCTCGCGGACCGACGCGCATTTACCCTTGAAGGTATCAGGACAGCTGAAATCGCTTTGATACGGGTTGATCATGGAACAGCCGAACATAAACCCCGATGCTACGATCAAACAGAGAGCTTTTCTCACTGCACGCCTCCCCTACGAATCTTCTTTATTTCCAGGTTCACCCCTTCGCTGATCACCAGCGTCACGGGCTTGGCTGCGGAAACCTCAATGACCGGCATGGTCTGGTGGGCCAGTTCCATATAGAACTTCTCGATGTCCTTGAACCCGCTCGCGAGACCGTTGCCTACCCCTGCCTTGGCCAGGTCACCGGCGCTGACTGTCTGCGTCGCACCGAGCGGGCTTATGGCGGTGGTCGTTGCCGATGACCTGACAACATCACCCACTCCCCCAAAAAAGCCGGCGATCATGGACCTGGCGATCATGCTTCCCATCTTGGCGACGACACGTCCCCGGAGACCGATTTTTGAGTCCTGGTCAACAACGAATCCCTTCACCTTCTGGTCGATGACCGCCCTCCCCTTCCGGTCGAGGCACGACAGGGAAACGAGAAGAAGCTCCGCCCGTTCCGTCGCAAGGTTCCCTTTGCCGTCGGCTATCACGTAGCACCCCTTGAGGTCGGCACGGACTGAGTTGGGGAGGAAGGCGGGAGTCTTCACCTTCAGGAGCGCCGGCACCGGGTTACCCTTAGCGTCCGACGAAGTAGGGGCGTCTAAGCCACTGAGAAGAATCGCCTCCATGAATGAAGGGGGTAAATACAGGGCGGCCGGCTCTTTTTTTTTATCTTCCGCAGGGGCTTTCGGCTGGACGGTACTCGAGATGAGCGAAATATCGCCGATCTCCGTCTCTGCAACCGGTACCGACTGGCCGGACGGTTCACCTCCGGGAAAAGGGGGCGGTGGCGGTGGAGGCGGAGGAAGAGCCCCTTTCGGCAGGCCAGGAGGCGGTGGAGAGACGGCAGCAACGCTGCCTCTCGCCCCTTTTCGACCGAAATTTTCGGGTTCGGGAATGGAATGCGGTCCCTGTCCCTGTACGACAGGGACAGGCGGACCCGGAAGAGGCGGCTGGCCTGGAATTACCCCCGTTGAGGACGCAGGAACCGGTTGACCGGCACTCCCCGCTTTTATCGCCTCCATCTCCTGCTTGTACTTCTTCAGTTCCTCGTCCTTTTGCGACAGCTCCTTCTGGGTCTCCAGAAACTGGTTCTTCTCCAGCAGTTTCGGCTCAAGAGCCAAGGTTGACGGCTTCAGCACTTCCGAAGGCGGGGCTATCTTTCCCCTGGTGGCAAGATAGCCCAGGAGACTCAGACAAATGAGCATGCATCCGACCCCGATTATTGCGAGATCACGGCGCTGCTTGGAATTCAGCCCGCTCCAGAAGGCTTTGAACTTATTTTTCATCCTCAACCTCCAGCCTGTCCTTCTCTCCAACCTTTGCGGGCGAAGCCTTGGTCGGCTGCCCGGCATCCTCCATTACCGGCAAATCTGATTCCAGTTTTCGGGAGAGCCCCTGCCGTTCTCCCCGTTGCTCCACGACGAAGGCCCTGGTCGTATCGCCTGGTCGAAGGATGTGCCGCTCGATTGAAATCGCCACCGGGTTTTCCGTCAGCTCCGTTCGTATGAACAGCTTCTCGTTCATCCTGAATTCCTTGACGCCATCCTTCGCGGAGACCAGGTATTCCTTGATGCGAAGCCCCTCCCCTTCCACGTCCACGACCCTTTTCAGCACCATCCGAATTTCCCGATACGAATCGAAGCGCTTATCCATTTTCGTGATGGTGTAGGAGTCGGGGATCTGTTCCGTAAAGACGTCCTGTATCGCCTTCAGCATCATCTTCTCGAAAGGAAGCCCCGAGTAGAGCGAGGCGTTGTCTTTGATCTTTTTCTCGCGGCCGGAGGAAAGCCTGATCGTCTGGGAGGGAACCCGCTGCGGAACGGCGACCATGGAGTAGGTTTCGTCTCCGCAAACGACGTAGAGCTCCGTCGGGGTGGTGGAATAAACCAGTTGGTCGCCCCGCTTCGTCACCTTGAATTTGACGAAGGCATCCTTCCCGGTGATCTTGATGACGACCCCCTTTTCCGTGGAGGTAAGCGCGTCCCTGATCTCGGAAGAGCAGGAGATACGGTTCAGGTCGGAACTGGAAAGACGGATTTTTGTGGTCACCTCCGGCGGGATTACCGTCGGCCACTCCCCTTCCTGGCCTCCTTCGTCCACCTTCCTGTCGGAAACCGAGGAAAGCTTCTGCTTTGCATCGGCAGGATCGGCCGACCGTACGCCACGATCAGCGGCAGTGGCAATCATCGGTGCCATGATGGCAGCAATTATCAGAGCCCTGTACATCACGCCCCCTTTACTTCGCGTTCGCGTTATTGGTGCCGGCAGGTTTTTCGTAGAGCCGGGTGAGGATGAATCTGCCGTTGTCGAACCGGTACTCGACGAGGTAGGCGGTCTGAACGATATCTGCCTTCATCTCGCCGATATAGGTCATTTTCGCCCCCTGCACCTCGACCTGCTTCTTGTCAGCGTTGTTCGTCATGGACTGTATGTGAAAGGCGCTGGAGGCCCTGGTAGTCTCGATTTTGTCGGCCAACTCGTACAGTTCCTTCCGGGCATTCGGAAAACCCGCAGGGTCGTAGACGGCAAGGAGTTCGCTGAATTGATCCCTTGCATTGGCCGAGTTGTAAGTGAGCGCGAGGCTGACGATGTACCGGGTGAACTCCCTGAGATAATCGTCAGATGCATGATCCCCGGTGATCATCACCTTGGAGTTGATGACCGGCGGGACCAGTATTACCCGCTCCTTGTTCATTACCGTAACGACGCAGAACGAGAGAACAAGAACTGCTGCCAGAAGGACCAGGATGGTGAATTTGAGCATCCTGTTTTCGGCGAAAATGTTTGCGGCTTTACCCGTGAACAGTTTGAACTTCACTGTCTGCCTCCGTTTAGTCGATGAACTTGTTCTGGAAAAAGTGCGGGTACCCTTTGAGCGGGGCGATCCCGGTGAAATAGAGCGTGTGGCGTAGGAAACCCCTCGGATATCTGTTTTTCAGCCGGCCGTAACCCCAGGGGAGCAGAAACATGACCGACCAGAATATCCCGCCGAACTTCTGTGCGAGGATATATCCGATGACCATGAAGGCCATGTCGTCCGATTCGAAAACGAGAACCTGGAACGGCTTGTTGAGATACTGGGGAAAGCGGACTTCATGCTGCATGTGGCTAGCTCCTGAATAATTGATACCCGGTACGAACTCTCACGACGGGGGGGAAGGTATCCCCCCCAATCGCCTACGTCAGTAGATTGCCCCCAGAGCAGTAACCATGTTCGCTGCGTTGATCAGCACGATCGCCGCAATCAGGCAGACAACCGCCGGAACGATTTTCTGCTGAACGAACAGCAGGATCGTCACCAGGAACAGAAGGATGGCGGATATCGCGCCGAACGGCCCTTTCAACAGGGTGGTAACCAGGAAGTTGTACGCCTCGTAACCGAAGGAACCGGCTGCCGGGGCGGTGATGGCCATAGCCTGGGTGGCGGTGAAGGTAAAGAGGGCTGCGAAGGCGGACATGGCGGAAAACTTCTTGAACCTGAAACTCTTCATTTCGTCTTGCTCCTTTCGTTTTGTCTGATGTTGGAGTCCTAAGCCTCTTGCCTCTGAATATGGCTGCCCGTTATCGCTTCACCTCCTTCCCGTCAAGAAGGGCTGAGATGCGCGGAAGGTCAGCCCCGTTGACCGGTACGCCGTCGATCCAGATGGCGGGCGTTCCCTGCACGCCGATGCTCTGTGCGACTTTCTCCATTTCCTCCAGTTGCCTGCCCTGGTTTTCATCCTGCGGAACCGGCTTGCCGTCCATCGAGCCGCTGAAAACCTCATGGAATGCATTTTCCTTCTCCTTGTGTGACAGGATGTAGCGGGCCTTCTTTTCCGCGTAGGGATGGATTTTCCTGAGCGGGTAGAAGAAAACGTAACGGGTGATGTCGGTCCGTTTTGAAAGGAATTCGTCCACCTTCCGGCAGAAGGAACAGTCGGGATCGGTGAACTCGATGACCTGCCGCGGACCTGAGCCGATTTTGAGGGCCTTATCGAGAGGGATGTTCTTTACCTTCTCCGCGAGGACCTTATTGCGCATTTCCGCGGTCAGGTTCTTTCCATCCTTGCTCCAGAGCTCACCGAACATGAGGTAGCCTTCCGGACTGAAATAGAAAACCTGGTTCCCTGCAACGACCTGAAAGAGGCCTTTGACGGGCGATTCGCTGACGCTGTCCACCCTGAGGTTCGGAAAGCTCTTCAGCAGGTTGTCTTTTTCGACGTCCAGGTTCTCTTTCGCGACGGAGAGCCCCGCCGTCGTGATGACGATCAGGATCAGCCCGCCGATCTTCAGTTTCTTGTGTTTTGGCATTCTCTCTTCTCCTCCTTTCTCTGCGTGCCTATCTCGACCCGCCTGTTTAGCCGCCTGTCGTCGGATATCGGACTGTTTTGTCCCAGGCCTTCCACCCTGTCCACGGACACCCCTTTTCCTTTCAGGTACGAAGCGACCTCTCGCGCCCTTCTGAGCGAGAGGTTCATGTTGTGGGAAAAGCTGCCGCGATCGCAGGTAAATCCGTCAAGGTTGACGACGGTATCGACCGGAATCCCCGACCTAAGCCGATCGAGTTTTGCCCGCTCCTTCTGGGTTATCTCAGCACTGTCAAACGGGAAGTGAACGGTGCCCAATAGGCACGAAACAACTCCCTCCTTAAGGCTGCTCTTTTGCTTCGTCTCTGCCTCTTTGACAGGCAATTGAAGCGGACGTGGTTCGCTCATGCTCAACCGCACCGCCAACTTTGGGGAGGCGGGAAGAGCCGAGAGATGATCGTCAGGGCAGCCGGAGCAGACGACGAAGGCGTCGCATTCCTGGGCCTGGGCTACCTCATGCGCAAACCTAAACGGCCTTTGCTTAATTTCTGAGGCATTGCCCGCCAAAGGGACGAGAAGTACCAGTCCTGCAACGGAAAATTTTCCCAGCATGTGACCTCCGAGATTATTGGTTCATATAGGTAATCACGAGGGGGGGAAGGTGAGCGGAGGGAACAGTCGCAAAAACCCACCTCTGATTCAGGTCGGCATGCTGTATCGGTTCTTTGCAAATTATTCGTATTTTCAATTCATTAGACTGAGGACGGCTAACGAGAATGATGAGGGGGCAGAGGAGGGGTGGGTGCGCAATATCAGTTTAACTAAAAATAATAGACAAACATTTCAGCATGTTCCGCCACTTGTCGATGAAAAATAAAATTTTCGCCTTCCCCCCTTCGTGATTATTTAAATAGCAGGAAACACCCGGAATGGAGGTTAGACAATGAATGCTTTGTTGAGGCAACGAGATCTTATGGAATTCATGAACATATCGAGGGCAACACTCTGGAGAATCCAGAGACACAAGGATTTTCCTAAGCCGGTGATTATTTTAGGCTGCAAACGTTGGCGGCGCGAAGATGTTGAGACCTGGCTAGAGGCGAAAAAGGAGGATACGAAGAAGGATGATTTTGTCTGTTCAACCGGCAACTGAAGTAAAGGACGATTGAAGGATGCCACTTATTGAGATGACGATCAGGTACAAAACGTTTCCGGTTCCAGATGTCCGGTTCGAGCGAATGATGGAGGTTATACGCCGCGAACTCGAGCACCAGGCAGTTAGAAGGGATCTCAAAGATCAAAACGCCGGGCGTCCTCTTTCGTTATCAAGGGAGGTTTCGGTTGCATGATGCATCTCCTCCTCAAATAGCCAGGTCCCTCCCGTTCGATTCCAAAGCACCAGATATCAGTGAAACATTTGGGCAGATACTGGCAAGCCTCGCCTCCAGGCCGAAATACCTTCCTGACTGGCCGGAGGGGCAGAGAGCGATGCCGAATGAAATTCTTCGTTCGGCCCTGTTCAATTGCCGCAACCGCAAGCAGCCTCGAATGTTCATGAAGGATACTGAAATAGCCTTGATCGGCGACGGACAGGTCATCTACCGCGGCGAGGAGTTGCGGCAGGACGATGAGCTGGTTTGGCTGCATCTCATGCATCTGATGAAGAAGCTTCCGCTCGGTGAATGCGTCGAGTTCACCCCCTACTCTTTTGTCAAAGCAGTTGGGTGGCCGATGAAGGGGCAGAGTTACGAGAGGCTCCGCATCTGCCTCAGCCGCATGCAGGCGACGGCAATTCGGATCCAGTCGAAGCGCCTGGGTTGCTTCATCAGTGTCTCGTTGATTCTCAAGTTCAGGTCAAGGAACGATCAAAACGAGAATCTGTCAAGGTGGCAGGTCTGGGTCGGCGAGGAAATGCGGCTTCTGTTCGATGAGGATTTCCTGACGAGAATGAATTGGGAGATCAGAAAGTCCCTGCCCGATGGCATCGCCTCCAAGCTCTTCGGCTACTGGGCCAGCCACCGTCAACCGTACCCGGTGAAGATTGTCACCTTGTTGCAGCTTTGCGGATCGGAGATGTCCACAAAGCATTTTAAAGTCGAGCTGAAAAAGGCTATCGACCTGCTCTGCAAGATTGGATTCCTGGAAACATGGGAGTTCAAGGAGGACCTGGTAGTCGTCAAAAGGAAGTATTGACCTATGACCGACCGCATATTGACCTATGACCGACGCGGTATTGACCATTGACCTACTGCTATTGACTTTTGACTGACGCTTTTATTGACCTTTGACTTACCGGATTATTGACCTTAGACCGACTGGTATATTCCTGGAAATTAAAGGCTTTCTGGAGGTTACGAAGTTTTCCACAACCCTCTAACCTTTATCTAACCTTCTTTAACCAATAAAGAAGCGTTGGATCGAGAGGTAGAAATAAAGATGAAATGCCTATTCCCGAATGAAGCCAGGAAAACCGTCATTTCGTATCTACGACGAACAAGACAGACAATCACATATACAGAAGGCAGGTACGTTCTCGTCAATGGTATCCCAAATATCAACGACATAGAGCAGGCGTGCCAGGATCGGGCCGTTTCAATATCAGCGAGCGGTTCTATTCAGATATGCGGAACCCAGATCCGTCCCGAGTGGGACACAGCAAGAATCCGGCGAAGGGTCGAAGACCATCTTCGAAAGTGCGCTTCACCGGAGGACATAATCCGCATAGCTTCATGCCTCGGCGTGGAGCTGAAGTAAACACCCCCTCGTAGGGCGATTAAGTAAACAATTTCACTGCAGGAAAAGATGCAGCAGGGACAGGTGCGCCTAATTCCGGCCCCAAGGCAGTTCAACATCCGGATTTAGCCCGCTAATCCCCAACACCAGATTTCGTCTCGGCACGGCCAGGCTCTGTACCTAGAGCCATGGCAAAGCCGGTCATCGGAGTACGTCTCCGTGGCCGGCTTTTTTTATTTTCAGGGAGTGAACATGGATTTTTTAACGGCGGTCGAATGGGTCAGAAGCAATGAAGCGGTCATCAAAGGGAATATTGTCAAGTATCGCAACTTTTCGCCATACGAAGAGTGCGACTACATGCAGGAAGCATTCGAGGCGGCGATGGTCGCAACCCTGCGCGTCAAGGAAAAGGAAATCTCGTTTGAAGCAGCCTTCTGGAAAATCTTCCGCAGACAGGTCAGCCTGTTCACTCCAAATCCCGACGACAGATCGAATGGTTCGAACTCTGTGCCTTCACACCTCTGCTCGGTTGACATCGATACCGTGTCCCTAAGACAGCGTCCGAGGAGAGGGAGGAGAAAACCCAACATCGAGGCGATATTTTACGCGGTCTCTCATTTCCTCACCGAGAAGGAGCAGCAAATCCTCTACATGTCTCTAGGGATTTCGGATGAAGGCAGGCTTTCCAATTACGAGATTGCCGATCGTCTCGGGTGTTCAGCCGCAAACGTCCGTGACATCATCGGCAGGGCAAACAAACGGCTCAATGGCCTGGTCCTGAAGGGGACCATTGACCCCAGCCGGCTTCGATAGCGAGGTTGCCGTAATTATCGCCATTAACGATTCCATTTTGATCCGGGATCGAGCATACAATTTGGGCGATATTTCATATCCATAATCGTCGCCATAATCGGCACATTGATGCCTTTTCGCCAAATAATGCACCAATTTGTTGCCCATTCACCTTCCCCCCCTCGTGATTACATATGCAGGGGCATCGAGTCTCCCATAATCTGCACCAAAAGGAGGTATTCATGGACGTGATGGTTTGTGATCTGGGCTTTTCATCGGCAAAGTGGATCTACAACGGGCGTAAGGGTAGGATAATTTCCGCCTTCAGCTACAACGGCGAGAATCTGCTAATAGGGGAAGAGGCGCTGTTGTCATCCGGTTCTTCTTACCTGAAAACGATGGAGGAACTGGGAAGGTATTACCCGGTCTTCATCGAACACTGCCAAAAGGTGGCAGCGACCGGGGGAGACTTACTCCTTGCCGTCGGGCTTCCTTATTCCTACTGGCAAGAGCAGAACAAACCCGGCGGAGCGGTTCCCGCCCTGGCGAAGTCATTGACCTGCGGCGCGATCAAGGAAGTCGCAATATTTCCTCAGGGTCTCGGCGGAATCAGGGACTATCTGGACAGGTTGGATGAGCGTCCAACGGGGAACGTGCTTGGCATCGACATCGGATTCAACACCATCATCTTCACATTGTTCTCACCACAGCGGAAACAGATTATCTATGGCAAGACTCTCAACAAGCGCGGCGTCCATCAGATGGCAACGAGTTTCCTCCTCCCACGCATCAAGAGCCTGGCCCCATCAGGAACCTTCACGCCGGTCGAGATAGCGTTCCTGATCGAGAAGGGTTATCTCCAGTATGGCTTCGAGCGGCATGATGTCAGCAAAGAGATCCACGAAGCCGGTGTAGCTTATATCGAGCATATCATCAGGGATGTTCAGGGAGAATTGCAGGCACACGTGGGAATGCATGCGGATTTTGATCGAGTGCTGCTGTTTGGTGGCGGCGCCGCCCTGCTCAAGGATGAATTCCCGGCCAAGAACATCGAGGTCGTTATACTTCCCGAGCCTGAATTTGCCAATGCCAGGGGCTTCCTATCGCTTGCCGGCGGAAAGTGAGCTTG
>MTLC01002364.1_pt1 | contig 11959 bp, 8 predicted proteins | sample 1982451 | NCBI WGS metagenome assembly MTLC01 (sample SAMN05710165, study PRJNA340218) | biofilm metagenome | isolation source: sample SPH anode biofilm adapted to +100 mV | place: USA | collected 2012-02-03 | reverse complement strand
ACTCAAAGGGTAGCCTATTGGGGGAGGGTGGTCAATTTCTACCCGACCGATAGTGATCAATTATCGACCGGCGCTACTGGTTAATTATAGCCCGGCGTCGACAATCATGAGCAAAAGGCTTTGTATGTTATATGTCTATCTCATCCTTTTACTGATTTTTTCTTTAATTCTAATTGCCTTTCAGCAATTAAACCATGTTCAAAGAAATCTCCCAATTTATCTACAAAACCGAATAAATCAGCATATTGTATTCGAACTTTATTATCCCCCCTCTCTACCGCACTAACACTAAATTGCTGTAACATAAGCGATTCTAAGAGTGGAATAATACCTCTTGCTGCTCTTGCTGCTCTTGCTGCTCTTGCTTCGTCATTACCGTCCATCCTATTTATAAACATTAATCTAATCGAAAATATATAAAAAATTTCATCTTGATTTAAATCTAAGCCAAACTCTTTCTCCTTAGATTTTAAAAATTTACTTTGCCATTGAACACTTAGATCTTTATGATAATATACCCTATTACTTGCATAAACATGTGGCTCCGCCAGTCTAAAAATTTCTCTAAAATAATATTCCATAATATCTAACGAGCTCTTCCCACAATACTTTTTTGAGTGTAATTTTTCAGACCATTCTTCTTCGCTAATTTGTTTGACCAGATCTCGATATGTACGTGCTTTCTCCTTAGAATTTCCTCTGTGCTTTAATACATATGTAATACCATCTTGGTCTAACAAAATCTCTGTGAAATACTTTAGTTCCCCAAATTTTTGATGTATGCTCGAATTACTAACACAAAAACAATTTAATTTCCTAATTATCTCATCTACATATATTACTGGAATATTTACATTAGCCCTTTCTGCGTAATTCAAAAAGGATGTTATTTGCTTGTACATCGCATTAGCAATTCTATTTCCAATTTTTTGTTCAGGATCCTTATCGCCTAAGTTCTTAATCATATCCGAAAATCCAGTAAGTTTTTCTCTGGATACATCAATCTGTATCCAGTTTGCAGGGAAATTTGCAATTATATCGCTATATTTTTCGTCAGTTCTAAGAAAATGATCTCTATTATTTTTATCAATTAGTATATCTAATGATGTCTGTTCTACTAAAATCCCCGCATTTAGAACAAGTTCATCATTATTCTGATTTTTCATGTTTGGCCTTATCAGCATTCCGTATTCATATTTACTGATATATTCCCCTGAAAGGACTTCCTTTTCCCATTCAACATCTTGAATATTACCATCTTCAAAAAACGGGACAAAAAAAATACAATCTTTGTGTTTGTTATTTTTTCTTATATCATGTGCCGATATTAAGTGCTCATCCTTATCATTTTTTATAATAACATTATATTTAATATCGACAATAACTTTCTTTATGTAGTTAACAATTTTTTGAATATCGAGTTCTTTGTCTATGTACAATTTTATTTCAGTTCCAACATTTATATTTCCATCGAGTTCAATAAAAAAGCATCCATCATAGTTTGGAATATGTAATTTCAATCCTTCACTATTTGGAAGAAAATATTTCGTTTTGACATCAATTTCATGGCACACCATAAATGATGATAAAAATCCTATACCAAAATTACTAATTGGTTTATAACTGATATTCAAATCTTCATATTCATCTCCTGAATAAAAGCTTCTTCCAATACTTGTAAAATATCTTTCTATTTTATATCTATCCATTCCAGTTCCATTGTCTCTGATTTCGAAAAAGACTCTGCTATTTTTATCCTTTCCAAATTCAATATATATTGTCTTTTCAAAATGACTTTGTTCCTTTGCCTCCCTAACTGCAATAGCATCAATGGAATTTTGGATTAATTCCCTTGAAAATACTTCCTTTGAAGGATATATATTATCTCCAGTTAACAAAGGTAAAAGAGTTGGTATGTAAGCTTCAAAATTGTAATTGTCGAGAGTATCTTTTAAGCAATCCTTGTCAATCTTAGGAAATAAATAATAAAGTTTAAGCCCAATTAATTTAAAATACTCTTCAAATTTATTAATTATTAAGTCAAATTCCTTGATAAATAAAACAGCAATTTTATGTGCTGTGGCTTCATTACACCTCATTTGAACATATATACTTCTTCTATCTGCGTCTGAACTAATGGCAATACTTGGTGCTGGAACGTTTTGATGGAACTTATTCTCTTCAATTTTTATATTAACTTTATATTTTACATTTTCTTTGTAAAAGTCATCAGCATATTCAGTCAAAACTAAATATAAATCCGCAAAAAATATACCAACCATGCTAAATGCTAAATACTGTTGAGTACTCTTATTCTTACTTTTATTTAATAATTTGTCACATTCATCAGCTAACTCTTTTAGCCTTTTTACACTAAACAATAAATTAAATTCATCAGGATCAATATCAAAATTAGAAGATATCAAACAATTGTAAAATAAATCATTTAATATAGTCGATCCTGATGCAAAATATTGATTATCATTTTCGATATTAGTTTTATAACTTAGAGTTCTATAATTAATAGCATATAAAAGAAATGCTATATTTCTATAGTCAAAATCCAAGTACTTATATATTTCTCTAAAGCCCATTAGAGCCTCACTAGTCCAGTTAATAATTTCATCACAGGTTTTATAAATTTTATTCAATTTTCCTGAAGCCTCGGCATATTTTGTATATGCATCGTAATCTACAAACTTCAAATGCTCGATCAATTTAATAACTCTGTCTGCCGTATTCTTAGGGGGTATCTGCTTTCTAATGATTGGGTCTAACGCTTCTTCATTGTAGACAAATTTATTCTGAATTAATTTAATATCATCTTTTTCTTGAAAAAAATCAATTATGCTAAATGTATGTTTATCCTTCCTAATCGACCCTACCGACCCTCCCGAAAATACGTCAATTATAGTTCCCGTCGCTTCATAGTAGTCATCAGTAATATACGGACGCTCTAAATCGAAATGTTTATGCCCATGCAAAACAGTTTTTACATTCATATATTTTAACTGTTTAACAAAATTAGCATAATTTCTTACTAAACTTGAATCCCCAAACTGTTGAGCAACTTCTGGAAAAAGGAAGAAATGGTGATGAAGTAATGCTACTATATTATATCCATCTAGTTTCTTTACTGCCCTATTAATTTCAGCTATTTGAGAAGACAGTACTTCGCCATAATCATCATATTCTTCTTTTTCTTCACTACGTAATAATTCAATCAGTTTATCTTTATTTATTCCTTTGTTCTTTAGACTATCAAATCCTATATTCTTATCAAGTGTGTCTACATATTTTTTGTCAAATATTTTCTTTTTTTCGATTTGACAAGAATTAAATCCAATAAAAACTATTTTTTGATCCTCATATTCTTTTATTAAAGAGTAATTTTTTTTATTATAAAATTCCGGTATGTCGCCATAGAAATTAGTTAAAAAACTTTTATATTTACTCCATTTTTTTTCTTCATTATCAACTCTAATTAAATCATGATTACCTGGAATGAATATGAAGTCATTTTTTGTTAATATGCACCCCTCTTGGTTAAGCTGTTCCAATATTATTGTAAAAAATTGTACACATTCATTAACCAGCTCTTCATTGGCATCAACTTGCCCGTCAAAAATGTCACCCGTGACAATAACATTTCTAATTCCACATAGCCTATTATGTGCTATGTCTGAAACAATTTTATATGCTATATCTTCTGATTTAGTATATGTTTTTCCAATATGTATATCTGACAAATGTAACACTCTGAAAGCTGCCATCGCTAACACGTCCTTAATAATAAAATATTTACATTTATTCACATTTTACCATAAAGATGAAAAATTTTTGCTATATATATACAAAAACTAGCAGGAATTTTTCATTTTATAGCGATTACCCCACCTCTAAAGCAGTTGAACGATCAGATAAAAAACTTAAGAATTATAACACAAATCTCCCCTTGTCCAATTGTCTTGGTGGATCAGCCACTTTTGCGAACTCAATTGTACCCCAAAATGACAGTTATCGCAGGTGTAATTTTTATTATAACTAGCCATAAATGTATGCTTTGATACAGGGTCATGGCCAATGGCGACGTTTCCTTTTTATATTCATTTTTATACTTGGTTCAAACGTGCCCTCACTCGCCCGCCCCGTTCCGGTCGTGTTCCATAATGGGCTGGTAGATATCCAGTTCGCAGTAGTTGTCTTTTGACAGGGACGTATCGATGTACTCAAAGCGAAAGGTGTCGGCAAACTGGAAGCCAGACTGGAATATCCATTTGGAGTACATATGGACGAGCAGGCGGCCCAATTGGCGGCCATTGATATCGTTGGGATGAAAGAAGCCGACAAAGCGGAAGGCTACGTATTTATGGGCCGGGATGGCGATGCCGGTCATGCCTTCGGGGATGTGCGACAGATCCGGCGCCTCCAGCGAAGGGGTATAGTAGATATAGCCTTCGTCGTTGGAGCCCCAGTCGGTATAGCCGAAGTAGACGGCGGGATTGACGGCGTTGACGATTTTCTGTTTGTGGTGGTAATAGAAGTCGTTGCCATAAGCGTTGGCGGTGCGGTCCCCTGATTTGCTGACGATTTTATGCTGCTGGCCAATTAGGTACATCTTCGGCTTATACACAAAGAAGGGCTTGTAGATAATCGAGTTGTTAACGGACAAGATATCATGCACATTCAGCTTTTCCGTAATGATAAAGGATAGATTTTCTACGCGCACTTTGAGGGGCGTATGGCCAAACTTCTTCCGAAACGCCCGTATATAGGACTGCTCATAATCGAAGCCATATTCCAGGGCAATATCAATGATGCGCATGTTGGTATGAATCAATTCGTTGATACTGGCGGAAAGCTTCCGCGAATGAACGTAGTCCATCAAAGATTCGCCGGTTAAGGATTTAAACATCCGGTGCAAATGGTATTTGGAGATGCCTGCCTGTCCGGCGATATCATCCAGGGTAGTCTTCGTATAGATATTGTCTTCGATGTAATTTACACAGGCCGCTACGATCTCTTTCATATCTACCATAATCGATGACCAACCCCAAACTTTAAAACGCTTTTAGTACCACTTTATTTCATTCGGCTCTGGATATCTTCAATAGATGGTAACTGTTCTTTTAATTCCTCCGGAAGATCACTAGTAACTCTATATTCGCTTACACCGATTGGCTTGCTCATATCCTTGAGAGAATATTCGGCGACCAAATCATTTTTGCTCTTACATAGTAAGAGGCCCACAGAAGGATTATCCATTTCTTTTTTCAGCATCCCATCCACTGCCGATAGATAAAAATTTAATTGACCTGCATATTCCGGTTTAAAAGCGCCTGTCTTCAATTCAATGACAACATAACAACGCAGATTCAGATTGTAAAAAAGCAGGTCTATGTAAAAGTCGTCTCCACCAACATTAAGATGGTATTGATTGCCCAAAAATGCAAACCCTTTTCCCAGTTCCAAAAGCAGCCGAGTAACATTTTTGACCAGCGCTTCTTCAATATCTCTTTCAATCATATCTTCTTTAAAGGTTATAAAGTCAAATATATAGGGATCTTTCATTGTCTGCTGTGCCAGCTCACTCTGAGGAGCTGGCAGGCGATAATCAAAATTCGAAACCTTATCAGCAAGCACCTGCCGTTCATAAAGTTTACTCTCAATTTGATGTACTAGAACATTACGCGACCAAGCATTTTCAATGGCTTTTTTCGCATACCATATATGAATGTCCCGATCTTTGATTTTGTCTAAAAGAGTAATATTTTGATACCATGGTAATTGTGCAAGGACCTCTTGCACAATTACACTATCTGGGAACTCAGCTGCAAGCTTGGACATATATTTCAAATTACGAACAGAATAGCCTTTCGCCGCTGGAAATTCTAGCTTTATGTCCCGTGATAAATTGTCAACAAATTTATTTCCCCATGATTTATATTCATTGATAACCTGACCGATGTGATAATACAACAATACAAGCGTACTATTAACACTTAATACGGCTTTATACTGCGCTGCTTTAATATCTTGCTTTATAGCCTCAATCGTCTTTAGATACTCATTATCATCTATAAGCAATGACATGTTCTTCCTCCTATAAAAACGCTTTTAGTACCAATGTTGCATTATGCCCGCCAAAGCCAAAGGAATTGGACAAGGCATAGGACAGCGCCGCCGGTTTTCCTTCGTTGGGAACGTAGTCTAAATCACATTCCGGATCGCTTGTCTTGTAGTTGATGGTGGGCGGCAAAAAGCCGTCCTTCAAGGCCGAGGCGGTGATGATGGCCTCCATGGCTCCGGCGGCTCCCAGCAGATGGCCGGTCATGGATTTGGTGGAGCTTACCGCCAGCTCATAGGCATGCTGTTGAAACACGGTTTTGATCGCGCTGGTTTCAAATTTATCCCCCAAAGGCGTGGAAGTTCCATGGGCGTTAATATAGCCAATGGCCTCCGGCTGTATCCTTGCATCCGCCAGCGCCAGCTTCATACACTGGGCGGCGCCAGCGCCCCCTTCCGGCGGAGCGGTAATATGGAAGGCGTCATTGGTGCAGCTATAGCCTACGATTTCGGCGATAATCGCCGCGCCCCGCTGCAAAGCATGCTCTAGTTCTTCGATAAAGAGAATACCGGCTCCTTCTCCAAGGACGAATCCGTCCCTCTCCAAGTCAAACGGTCTGGACGCGGTGGCGGCGTCAGGATTGGTCGTCATGGCTTTCATGGCGCAAAAGCCTGCCAGCGCCAAGCGGGTAATGGAGGCTTCCGTCCCACCGGCAATCATCATGTCTGCGTCATTTCGTTGGATGATTTTATAGGCGTCGCCAATGGCATTGGTCGAAGACGCACAGGCGGAAACCGTACATTCGGTGAAGCCCTTAATTCCATATTTGATGGCAATCAGCCCTGCCGCCATATTGGGCAGCATCATCGGCACCAAAAAGGGACTAATCCGGCTGGGTCCTTTTTCTAACAGCACGCTGTGCTGCTCTTCGATGGACTCAATGCCGCCAATGCCGGTTCCAACCATCGCCCCGATACGTTCTTTGTTGACCGCAGCTAAATCAATCCGGGCATCTTCCAGCGCCATCTGCGTAGCCGCCAGAGCATACTGTGCGAATCGATCCATGCGTTTTAGTTCTTTCTTCTCTAAAAACTGGCTGGGATCAAAGTCTTTTACCTCCGCCCCTACCTGCGTAGGCAGGTCGGACACATCTACCCTCTCAATTCTACTAATCCCGCTTTTCCCCTGCTTGATGGACTGCCAGAGCCGGTCTGCACCGCACCCGAAGGAAGACACCGCTCCCATGCCTGTAATGACTACCCGTCTATTCATTGTGAAACCTCCGTTGTTCGTTTTATCGTTTCCTCATAGCTCTAGGATATGCTTCTACCCACTGGTACTAGGACACGTTACCACTCTACCACATCCATTTTTTAAAAATGAACAACTCTTGCTTTCGCTGCGGTAAAAGAAAAGGGTATGAAAAAAGCCTCAACCCGAAGGTTGAGGCTGCTAGGGCAATTATATAGTTCAGCTACCGTTTTACGGCACTTACAAGTTTAAAGCGTTGGGCATTTAGAAGAAAATCGTTTTGTTTAAAGTAGCGACTAGCCAACTCTGCAGACGAAGCTTCTTCAATTACTGAAAAATTGTATTTACGCAAGTAGTCTTGTATAGTTTCTTCCATAAGAAAATCTGGAGTTTCTCCCGCCTTTGCAAGATCGCGTTGTAATCGTTTTATGCCTTCCTCATCAACATCCATGATTTGTTTAGCAATTGCAGCATCTGCATAGTCAAATACAAGCCTGCTTCCTTGCGCACAATGATCGCTGATCATTTGCATGGTGCTTTCTATGGCTTCTTTTTCAAGATAATACGTTAGCCCTTCTAGGAGGAATAGACAGGTTTTGTTCTTCTGAAAGTTGGCTTGCGCTAATTTTTCCGCCATTGATTCTCGATTAAAATCGATAGCAATATAATTGACATTGCTCGGAACAGTCACTTCCATTTTTTGAAGTCTATCCCGTTTAGCTTGTTGTGTTGCTAAAGAGTCCAACTCAAATATTTTTACATTTTCCAGTTGCTGTTTAAAGCGGATAGCCCTGGAATCAAACCCTGCGCCCAAAAGCACAACTTGTTCTATATTCTCCAAGGAAGCATTGAATACAGCATCAATAAATTTTGTTCTAGCGATTACATACTCATAGATACCCGGCACTTTAAATATTACTTTTTTCAAGATATTACGCAAGAACTTATACTTTACTGCTACTTTCATACCAGCGGGAATCATTTGCGGCGCAATAAAATCATCGCTCTTATAATAAGAGCAGTCTTCGTAATAGGAAGTGGCGCGCATAATACAAGTACCTATTGCCGTAGTAGAAACTTTTTGTTTTTCTCTGTTGCTCATAATTCTCCACCTCTTTTTTAAACGACCGTTCGTTAGGTAAAATATTATATCGTATTAAGAAAAAAGTCAAGGAACGCTCTTTATTCACCAGAGCATTCCTTGCTTATCAACTCTTAATTTAAAATTGCGCCTCTCTAGCGCCTATTCCATTATGCTTTAATTCCTTGCCAAAAATTCTGCCAAACTTTATCTATCCGCTCTTCTTTCTCTTCTTTTTTCATGCCCTCCATAAATACTGTCATCAACGAATATAGCCCCTGACGCAAACTGTAAAACGAAATTAAAAGGTCTTCCGGGTTGTCTTTTTTTATCGTTCCTTGCGTCATACCTTCTAGTATGATCTCAATATATTTTTTCCCTAATTCTTGCTCATACCCTAAAGATCGCACCATAATTTTCTCTTTAAAACTCGTTGGTGGAAAAAACATAACACGAATCCAAAAATCTCTAGCCGCCACCTCTTCTTGTGCGCCAGAGGCATGATAGAACAATAGATATCGCTTAAATAGGAACAGTAACCGAGCGTCTGCCACCATCGTTTCGGAGCTTGCAAAAAGCTCCTGCATATAATTCAAATATTTGCTTTCAAGCTCTTCATATAGTTCCCAAAACAATAGCTCTTTACTTTTAATAAAAGCATATAGCGACGATTTTTTTATCCCTACTCCCTTTGCAATTTGTTCCATGCTTGTTGCTTCATAACCATCTTTCGCAAAAAGAACAAGAGCTACTTGTTTTATCCTATCTTTAGTGCCTCCACGTGCCATTTTTCCTCCAGCGTATCCTCGAGATACGATGATACTTTCTATTTTTGATATTCTTCTCCAAGGTGTTCCGCAAATACCAATACTGATAGTTATCGAGATTGATTGGTTCGTTTATTCTTTTCTTGATACATGAGTTTGTCACTATACCGAACGAGTTCATGCACATCTTTATACGAGCTGTTGAATATAGCCATGCCATAGCTAAATTTAATTTGATAGGGCATGCCGCTATTTTTATTATATGCTTTCATGTTTCCTTTTAGGGTTTCTATATACGTCTCTACGACTTCCCGTCGGTTCTCATTGACTAAGACGATAAACTCATCGCCGCCTAAGCGAATAGAAACTCCCTTTCCATCGAATACTTCTTTTATGTGCCCAGCGAATATTTTCAGCACTTTATCGCCTTCCTGATGCCCATAAGTATCGTTGATCGTTTTAAAGTTATCCATATCAATATTCACCACGGTTAGAACAAGATTTTCTTTTCGACTTAGGATTTCAAGCTGATCATCATAGGCTGCACGATTCCCCAAGCGTGTTAGCGGATCAATCTTTATCTGACTCTGCACAATAAGAATATAGTTAACAACAACGGCAATCGCAATACTATTCCAAAGCGTCAAATACACAAAGAAATATAGTTGAAAGACAGACAACACCCCGGGACTGAGTATAAGCAAGCTAAGCATGAATAGCTCTTCTCGCTGGAACTTATTGCGCGCTTTATATAGTAGCAGTAGGTTTGCAGCATAATAAAAATAACTTGTCAGTGGCGAGGCAAACCACAGCGGTCCTCGCAGATACAGATTTTCATTGGTTATAGTAAATATCCAGTTAAAATGAAAGCTTCCTATTGATAGAATCGTATTTATGAAAAGAGGCACGCCCAGCCACAAAACAATCTTTCTATTTATATTTTTGCAGCTGCCGGTTTTTGCACGAATGAATAGCAGTGCAAAAATTGGCACCAGCGGCGTCAATGTAAATCCAATCGTATCCACCAATTTGTGTACGGTTATAAAGCCGATGAAGGCAGGCGAATTCAACACTACGCTGAAAATTTCCAAGATCAGCATAAGCATTGTTAATACTAATAGCGCCAAAAACACCCTATGCTCCACATGAGTTCTTCTCGGAAGCTTAGAAAAAGCATGAACCGCAACAAGAGATAGTAATAGGACCATAAAAATATTCATCTGAATAACAAGCATTGTATCAATCGTTCATCCTTCTCCCTTCAGCGATGGTCCAACGAACCGCCACACGATTCATTTCCGCTGACGCTTCTCAGCAAGCGCCCTTTCGGTTTCTTTAGAGAAGATTATATCATATTACTAGGTCGATTATACTGTCCTCATCGTTTATTCATTTCCATAACAACGCAATTTCACCTGCCCATTTTAGAAATTCTACATAGTGTTTTTAGGCAAACTTGCATATTAAAAGGTGATAAATGACAAAGGAGCCAACGGTACTGACATACCGAAGGCTCCTAAAAACAGAATAGGGCGGGGGAATTGCCTACTTTTCAAAGTCGATTTCCACCTCGAACATCCGGTTCCAGGGATGAGTAGCCCGCAAACCTTGGATGTTATATTCTGGGAAGTGCTGGGCTGCAAAGGCTTTTAACCCAGCGGTCGTGGCGGCTTCGATTTGGAGGCGCAAGGAACCCAGATCCACGGAACTAGCTCCTCCTGGCTGCACAACATCCCGCTTTACCGCTTGGCGAACGTTGGCTTGATACGCCCAGTCATCCAGCAAACGGACGGAGATTAGCCGTTCCCGCGCGGGAAGCGAGGTGGAGGCGGACAACATTCCCTGGGAAACAGCGTAACCAGTGCTATTGCCCGCCGTGTTCCAGCCAGCGTACGCCGCCAGCTTGGGCAGCAGCTTGCGCTTGGTCACCTCCGCCATCAGCGCATTATCCGCCCCGTTGCTAAATGCAGCGTCATCCAACGCCAGGCGTTTTCCCTTATCCAGGTAACCGGCCATCTCATCAACAAAAAACTTAACTTCTGGTCGTAACGTATCCGTATTTTCAGGAACAGAGGCTTCCAAGGTCACGCCGTTAAACGGCATGCCGACCGCTACAATCAGATCGGCCCGCTCCGGCGACGAAGTTTTGTAGCCGCCAGCCACCCGAATATTGGCATCCATCAACTCGCCCATAGTATTTCCCTGATAGGCGGGCACAGTCCGAGGGCCGGTCCCCGGGCTATAGAACGTGTAAACACGGGGAATTTGAAAGGTAAGATCATTCACGGCCTTAGTTAAAAGGAGCATCCCCGCTTCATCGGCGGAGGCAAAGATAGCGAAGCGGGATTTAGGCAGCTTACTCGTTAACGGCGCCATATCCCTCGCTTCTTTGTGAGACTGGCAATAGGGCCAAGAATCATCGCGTCCGATCATAAAATAGCGAAAAAGTTCCTGGCCTGCCATTTCCAGCATTTTCGTATTGGCCCGGTAGTTTTTCCCCCGCCGATCCATCCAGTCTTTCAGGTCTGCCTGCGGAATAGCGGCAGTCAGCTGCTGCACTTCCTGCTGCTCCGCTTTAGTAAGACCGTTTACTTCTTGCATGTCCCACAAAGCTGTCAAACGATAAATCTGATAACCGTATTTTTCATAATACGGCGCATCCGTCCCACCCGCGCTAAATTTGGGCGTCCGCATAATGGTGGAAAAGCTATAAATCGGAACATTAGGATTTGCCGCTTTAAATTCGGCAAATTTAGCTACCCTGCGAGAAAGTACATCTTCGGCAATTTCATG
>MTLC01001085.1_pt1 | contig 11994 bp, 8 predicted proteins | sample 1982451 | NCBI WGS metagenome assembly MTLC01 (sample SAMN05710165, study PRJNA340218) | biofilm metagenome | isolation source: sample SPH anode biofilm adapted to +100 mV | place: USA | collected 2012-02-03 | reverse complement strand
CTTCGAGAAGCTCGTCAAGATGCACCAGGAGAAGCGTCCCCTCTTCTCGCGCTACCAGCTCGAGGAGCAGATCGACCTTATCTACGAGAAGAAGGTGCCGCTCAAATCGGGTGGCTCCATCTTCATCGAGCCGACCGAGGCGCTCGTCTCCATCGACGTCAACTCCGGCAAGTCCACCGGCGAGAAGGGGGTCGAGGACACCGCGTTCAAGACCAACATGGAGGCTGCCGAAGAGGCGGCGCGCCAGCTGAGGCTGCGCGACCTGGGCGGGCTGATCGTCATCGACTTCATCGACATGCGTGACAGAAAACACAACGCCGAGGTCGAGAAGACCCTGAAAAGCGCACTCAAGGCGGACAAGGCGCGCGTGAACGTCGCCCGCATCTCCGAGTTCGGCCTTTTGGAGATGTCCCGGCAGCGTATCCGCCAGACCCTGAACCAGGCGAGCACCCTCGAGTGTCCTCACTGTGACGGGCGCGGCAAGGTTAAGTCTGTCGAGGCGATGGCGCTCTCCTTCCTGAGGAAGGTGCACGCGGCGGCCGCCAAGGGGACCATCGGCGAGGTGGTGGGAAGCCTGCCCCTCGAGATCGCCTACTACCTTCTGAACCGCAAGCGTCACGAGCTCTCCCGCATCGAGAACGACTACGACATAGAGGTGACCGTAAAGGGGAAACCCTCTTATCTCTTGAACCAGATGGACCTGGAGCTCGTCAAGCGGGAGAAGGTCGAGGAGCTGCCCCAGGAGAAGGTGCAGCCGGCGCGTCCCGTAGCCAAGGAGGAGGCGCCCGCAGAGGCCGCCGCCGATGGGCGCAAGAAGAAGAAAAAAGGGAAGAAGGCCGCCGAGCCCGAGGTGCATGCCGAGGCGGTGCCGGTCGCTGTGGTCGAGGAGCCGACTGGTGCGGAGCTCGTGGTGACGGTAGAGGGCGAGCAGGAGGAGCACAAGAAGAAGCGGCGCAGAAAGCGCAAGCGGGGCAAGGGGGGAGGAGCCGATGCGGCCGCCCACCCGGCCGAGGCCGAAGTCGAGTTGCCCGGCGACGCGGGGGAGCTTGCCGCGGGTGGCGCCGCTTCCGAGCAGGCCGAGGAGGCCGGGGCCGAGCAGTCGGCATCGGGCGAGCCTGCTGAAGAGGTCAAGAAGAAACGTCGCCGGAAGAGACGGCGCGGCAAGGGCGGTCACGAGGCCGTCGCGGCGGGTGAAGGGCAGCAGGTAGCCGACGGGGAGTCCGAAACCGCCCTACCGGTGGCCGTTGCTGCCGAAGCGACGCCCGTTGTCGGGGCCGCTGCCCCGGGTGAGGCGCCCGCGGAGAAGAAACCGGCACGCAAGAAGAGAAGCCGCGGCAAGGGTGGAGCAGTCGAGGCCGTCCTTGAGGCCGTGGTAGCCGGTGTGGCGGTCCCCGTGGCCGAGTCCGGTGCACCTGCCCCGGCAGCCGATCCCGCCGCCGTGCCGGAGAAACCGGCCAAGAAGGCGCGCCCTGCGCGCAAGTCGAAGGCTGCTGCCGTTGCAGGAGCCACTGCCGTCGAGGCAGCCGCGCCTGCAGTACAGAGCCAGGCCTCGGCACCGGCCCCCGCGTCGCAAAGCGGAGCGGCAGAGTCGGCGGCAGCACCCGCCGCCGAAGCCGGCAAGGCCGAGGTTGCCGCAAAGAAAAAGCCGACCCGCCCCAGGAAGGCAAAGGTTGCCGAGCCCGCCGCCGTGGCCCCGGCAGCTACCGCCGAACCTGCTGCGGTCGAGCAAGCAAAACCCGCCAAGCCAGCAAAGCCAGCAAAGCCTGCAAAGCCTGCAAAAGCCGCGAAGGCCAAGAAGGCCAAGAAGGCGGCCCCGTCCGCCCCGTCGGACCAGCCCGAGAAGTCCGAAAAGTCCGACAAGGCTGCGAAGCCCGCCAAGCCGGCCAAGGCCGCCAAGCCTGCGAAGCCTGCCAAGGCCGCCAACGCCGAGCCTGCCCCCGAAAAGGCGCCCGCCGCAAAGGCCAAAGCCCCCACGAAGCGTGGTGCCGCAAAGGACGCGGAGCCCGCTGCAGCGTCCGAGGAGAAACCGAAGAAGCCTCGCGCGCCGCGCAAGAAAAAAGAAGATACGGCCGTCTGACGGCTCGGGGGATGAGATGATGAAATACCTCGCGGTCGCAGCCTTATTACTTGGCTGCGCCGCTCCCTCGGCTGCGGCAGGCCTGGAAGAGCTCACCCCGTACTTCGGCCCCCAGTACTTCACTTGGAAGGAGCGTAATGGTGGCAAGACCCTGCTCAAGGAGCACGGCCCGATTTTCTGCGCCGGTGTGCGCCTTGGCTCGGTAACTTCCTCCTCGATTGCCGTCCGCGCCAGGGCCGAACTGTTCGGCGGCGAAGTCTCCTACGAGGGGCAGACCCAGGCGCCCGAATCGGTGCCGGTCGACACCCGCGTAAGCTACTTCGGTGGAAAAGGGGAGTTGGACCTGGGCTACCGGCTTGAGACCGGTCCCGCGCGTCTGGAGCCATTTGCCGGCGTCGGGTACCAGGGATGGTTCCGGGACCTGCAGGACTCGACCGCTTCCGACGGGACCAGCGTCTCCGGCTACACCGAGGGATGGCAGGTCGGTTACGCGCGGCTCGGTGCACGCGCTGACGCTCCGCTGGGGCGCGTGAGGGTCTCAGCCGAGGCGGGTGCCAAGTACCCCTTCTACGTGGGGAACACCATCGACTTCAGCGGCAGCGGCAAGACCACCTTCCACCCCAAGGGACGGATGAGCGGCTTCGCCGAACTGGGCGCCGGATACGGCAACTTCCGGGCGTCGCTCGTCTTCGATGCCCTGCGTTTCGCCCGGTCCGACCTGAAGTCGGTCCAGGGAACCTACTACTTCCAGCCCGACTCCTCTTCCGACAGCTTCGGCCTGAGGCTCGGCTGGAACTTCTAAAACGGCTGGTTTTTACATGGAGCAGATTTTTCTCATAGCCCTTCTCGGGGCGGCCGGTTGTCTGACCCGGTATTTCCTTTCCGGCTTCGTGTACCGGATCTGCGGTACCGGCTTTCCCTACGGCACGCTTGCGGTCAACATCATCGGGGCGTTTCTCATCGGCCTCGTCATGGAGTTCTCCATCAGGAGCGCGCTCATCCCGCCTACCCTGCGCTTTGCCATCACCATCGGCTTTCTGGGGGGACTCACCACCTTTTCCACCTTCAGCCTGGAAACTTTCCGCCTCATCGAGGAGGGAGCGCTGCTCCTTGCCTTTACCAATATCTTGATCAGCGTAATCGCCTGCCTTGCCTGCACCTGGCTCGGGATACAGACGGCCCGCTGGATGTAGCCCCGCGCCTGCCGTCATCGGCGGCCTGCGCCTTTGCATATATTAAATACACATGGAGGGAAGCGTGCCTATGAAGGTGAGGGACATGAGCCTGGAAACTGACAGGCAAGGGATGCTCGGCGAGCAGGTTCTCCTGAGGATCTACATCGGGGAGCGAGACAAGTACAAGCACATCCCGCTCTACGAGGCGCTCGTCGAACTGTTCCGCAAGGACGGATTCGCCGGTGCCACGGTGCTGCGCGGTGTGGCCGGCTTCGGCGCGCACAGCATGTACCACACCGATAGGCTGCTGCGTCTGTCCACCGACCTCCCCATGGTGATCGAGGTGGTCGACGAGCGGGTACGCGTCGAGGCGATCCTTCCCGCCGTGGAAGAGATGATGGACGGCGGCATGATCACCCTTGAAAAAGTTCAGGTTTGGCGGTACGCGAAGAAACGCTCCGCTTGAAACGAGACCCTCATCTGCTACACTCTCCGTGTTCATGAAAAGGAGCAGATCGATGGGTATATTAGACAACCTGACCCCCCAGTGGATTGAGAACCAGTACGAACTTTGGAAACGTGAGCCCGAACAGCTTTCCGAGGAATGGCGGGCATTCTTCACCGGATTTGACCTGGGGGCTGCCGCTCCGGCGCCGGGCACCCCCCCGGCGCCGGGATCCGAGGAGGCTCTGAAACAGTCCTCGGTACAGTCCCTCATCTACCGCTACCGCGACATAGGTCACCTGCTGGCATGCACCGACCCCCTTTCACCATGTAAGATAGAGCATCCCCTCCTCTCGCTTTCGACCTTCGGTTTGGACCCGTCCGACCTTAACAAGACCTTCCACACCAGGCGCTTCATGAAAAAGAGCGCCACGCTGAAGGATATCCTGCAGGTGCTGCGCAGCACCTACTGCGGGTCGGTCGGCGTCGAGTTCATGCACCTTCAGGACCCGGACGAGCGGCAGTGGCTCATCGACCGGATGGAACCGGTGGGTAACCGCGGCGAGTTCACCAGGGAGAAACGGCTCCTTTTGCTGAAAAAGCTCAAGGAGGCCGCCCTCTTCGAGCGCGAGCTGCACAAGAGGTTCCCCGGCCAGACACGCTTCTCCCTCGAAGGGGGAGACGTCCTCATCCCTATGCTGGATGCCGCCGTCGCCAAGGCGGCCTCCACGGGCGTAACCGACGTCGTCTTCGGCATGCCACACCGCGGCCGCCTGAACGTGCTGTGCAACATCTTCGGTATGCCCTACGAGAACATGTTCGCCGAGTTCTCCGACAACTCCGAGTACGGCGTGGTCGGTGAGGGGGACGTGAAATACCACAAAGGGTTCTCGGTGGACGTCCCGGGTGCCGACGGCGGTACCGTCCACCTGACCCTTACCTCCAACCCGAGCCACCTCGAGGCGATCGACCCGGTGGTGCAGGGTAAATGCCGCGCGCGTCAGGACCGCATCGGCAGCGACGGGGAAACCCGCGTGCTCCCGCTTCTGATCCACGGCGACGCCGCCTTCTCAGGCCAGGGGGTGGTGGCCGAGACCCTGAACCTCTCCCAGCTTGCCGGCTACCGGACCGGCGGCACCCTCCACATCGTCCTCAACAACCAGATCGGCTTCACGACGAGCGCCGTGGATGCACGCTCCAGCCATTACGCGACCGACGTCGCGAAGATGGTGCAGGCCCCGGTGTTCCACGTCTACGGCGACGACGCCGAGGCCGTGGTGCACGTGACCGAGCTCGCCGTAGCCTATCGCGACCGCTACCGCAAGGACGTGGTGGTCGAGGTGATCTGCTACAGAAGGCATGGCCACAACGAGGGGGACGAGCCCTACTTCACCCAGCCGCTCATGTACCAGCAGATCAAGCTCCGCCCTCAGTTGCACTCGCTTTACGAGATGGAGCTTTTGGCCGAGGGGTTCGAGGAGGATGTGCTTAAAGAGATCGAGAACGAGGTGGTGCAGCGGCTGGCCCAGGCCGGCGAGCGCCAGGCGGCCCCGGTTGAGTCCGCTTTCCTCGCCCACTGGAGCGGGATGAAGCCAGGCGTTACCAAGGTGGCCGTGCCGACCTCGGTTCCCTCCGCCACGCTGCTGGAACTTTCCGAGCGGCTCGCGCGCATCCCCGACGGCTTCACCCCCCACCCCAAGGTGGCCGCGGTGCTGCAAAAGCGCAGGGATGCCGTGGTGAAGGGGGGACCGCTCGACTGGGGCAACGTCGAGACCCTCGCCTATGCCTCGCTCCTCTCCTCGGGTGTGTCCGTGCGCCTCTCGGGCCAGGACGTGCGGCGCGGCACCTTCAGCCACCGCCACAGCACCCTCTTCGATCAGGAAAGCGGCGCCACCTACATGCCGCTCTGCGCGGTGGTACCGGAGAGGACCCACTTCTGCGCCTTTGACAGCATGCTGGCCGAATTCTCGGTACTTGGCTTCGAGTACGGTTATTCCCTCGAGGCTCCCGAGGCCCTAACCATCTGGGAGGCCCAGTACGGCGACTTCTCCAACGGTGCCCAGGTGATCATCGACCAGTTCCTGGTGAGCGGTGAGGCGAAATGGGAGCGCTCCAGCGGCCTCGTCCTCATGCTGCCGCACGGTTACGAGGGGCAGGGGGCGGAGCATTCCAGCGCCCGGATCGAGCGCTTCCTGGAGCTTGCCGCCGCCGGCAACATCCAGGCGGTCTATCCCACCACACCGGCCCAGCTTTTCCACGTCCTGCGCCGGCAGATGCTGCAGCCCTTCAGAAAGCCGCTCATCCTCTTCACCCCGAAGAGTCTTCTGCGCCACCCGGACTGCGTTTCGAGGCTCGAGGAGTTGAGCTCCGGCGGTTTCCGCGAGGTGATTGCCGAGCCCGCGGCCGGCGAATCGGTCTGCCAGGTGATCATCTGCAGCGGCAAGATCTACTACGATCTTTTGGGACGCATCAGGAAAGAGCAGTTGCAGGGAAGCGCCCTTCTGCGCATCGAGCAACTCTATCCGCTCCCCATCGAGCAGTTGCGCGACGAGCTGCAGCGTTTCCCCGCCGGCGTCCGTTATACCTGGGTTCAGGAAGAGCCGCGTAACATGGGAGCCTGGCGCTTCATCCACGAGCCGCTGAGCGAGCTTTTGGGAAGCGTTCCCAGGTACGTAGGGCGCCCCGACGCGGCCGCCCCCGCCTCCGGCTCGCACCGGCTGGACCGTGTCGAGCAGGAGCGCATCGTTGACGAAGCTTTAAAAATCTAAAGAACGTTCAAGGTTCAACGTTCAACGTTGCGGGGCATGGCTCCTATGGCCGGGTTCACCTGTACTGCGTCATGTCTGCCGCAGCAAGTCAGGAGAATGCTGAGCCGTGAAACAATGTGGTCGAACGTTGAACGTTGAACGCTGAACGTGTTTCAGAAACGCTTTAAGGGAGATGCACATGGATATCAAGGTTCCGGCAGTCGGCGAGTCGGTGTATGAGGCGGTCATCGCCAGGTGGCTCAAGAAGACGGGCGACGTGGTGGCCAAGGACGAGCCGCTGTGCGAGATCGAGACGGACAAGGTGACCCTGGAGGTGACCAGCGAAGCGGACGGCGTACTGACCGTGCTCTCCGGCGAAGGGGAGACGGTGAAAATCGGCGCGGTGATCGCGACGATCGACGCACGCGGCGCGGAGGCTAAGGAGGCTCCTAAACCCGCGGCCCCGCAGGCGCCGAAAAAACCTGCAGCGCAAGGCGCCGCCCCCCCGATGTCCCCCTCGGGGCGCAAGCTCGCCCGTGAGCTCGGCGTAGAGCCGGGCGACGTCCAGGGAAGCGGCCGGGGCGGTCGGGTAACCAACGACGACCTGATGAAGGCGCAGGCGGCGAAGGGCGAGGCGGCTCAGCCTGCCGCGGTTAAGCCTGCCCCGGTCGAGCCGCCGCCGGCTACCCCCACCCAGCCCGTTGCGCCCCCCCCCGCGGCACCCGCCCCTCCGCAACCAAAAACCGCCCCCAAGGAGGCGGCGGAAGAGGGGCGCATCGTGCGCAAGCCGATGACACAGATCAGGAAACGCATCGCCGAACGCCTGGTCTCCGTGCGCCAGAACACCGCCATGCTCACCACCTTCAACGAAGCGGACATGACCGAGGTGATCAGGCTGCGCAAGAAGCACGGCGAGCACTTCCAGAAGCGCCACGGCGTGAAGCTCGGTTTCATGTCGCTCTTCGTGCGCGCCTGCTGCGCCGCGCTTGCCGAGTTCCCGGACGTGAACGCGAGCATCGAGGGTGACGACATCGTCTACCATAACTTCTGTGACATCGGCGTCGCGGTCGGCGGCGAACGGGGCCTGGTGGTGCCGGTGCTCAGGGGCGCGGAGAAGATGGGGCTCGCCGAGATCGAGCTAGCCATAGCCGAGTTCGCCGAAAAGGTGCGCACCAACCGCATCGCCCTTTCCGACCTCGAGGGTGGGACCTTCACCATCTCCAACGGCGGCATCTACGGCTCCATGCTCTCCACTCCGATCCTGAACCCGCCCCAGTCCGGTGTGCTCGGGATGCACAACATCCAGGAGCGCGCCGTGGTGGTGGACGGGCAGATCGTCGTGCGTCCCATGATGTACCTGGCACTCTCCTACGACCACAGGATCGTGGATGGCAAGGGGGCGGTCGGCTTTCTGAAGCTGGTCAAGGAGTACATCGAGGACCCGGAGGAGATGCTGCTCGAGTGCTAGGAGAAAGCGAGTCAACCTGGAACTGAAATCGATGCAAGCAGGAGGGAAACCATGTCCGAAGAAACCTTCGATCTCATAGTAATCGGCGCCGGCCCTGGCGGGTACGTCGCCGCCATCAGGGGCGCCCAACTCGGCATGAAGGTCGCCGTCGTAGAAAAGCGTGGCTCCCTGGGGGGCGTCTGCCTGAACGAGGGGTGCATCCCGAGCAAGGCGCTCCTCGACTCGAGCGAACTCTACCACCTGGCGCTGCACCGCTTCGCCGGCCACGGCATCGAAGTGCAGCCTCCCACCCTCAACCTCGCCCGCATGATGGCGCGCAAGGAAGACGTCGTGAAGAAACTCACCGACGGCATCGCCTATCTCTTCAAGAAAAACGGCATCACGAGCTTTCTCGGCACGGCGACCATGCTCGCGCCGGAAAACGGCATGAACCGGGTCGAGGTGAAGGGGGAGCAGAACACCGTCATCTCCGGCAAGAAGGTGATCATCGCCACGGGCAGCGACGCCGTGCAACTCCCGTCGCTCCCCTTTGACGGCGAAGGTGTCGTCTCCGCCCGGGAGGCGCTCAGCTTCACCTCGGTCCCCGAGCACCTGCTCGTCGTGGGCGGTGGGTACATCGGCCTCGAGCTCGGCTCGGTGTGGCTTAGGTTAGGGGCCAAGGTGACCGTCGTTGAGCTGTTGCCGCGCCTCGTCGCGGGGAGCGACGGCCAGGTGGCCGAGGCGCTCCTGCGCTCGCTCAAGAAGCAGGGGATGCAGTTCATGCTGGGGGCCAAGGTGGCCGGCGTCGAGAAGAAGGACGGACGCCTCGCCGCGCGCATAGAGGGGGAGGGAGAGACGCAGGAGATCCTCTGCGACAAGGTCCTCGTAGCGGTCGGGCGCAGGCCGCTTACCGGCGGGCTGAACCTGGAAGGGCTCGGCGTCGCCATGGACGGCAGCCGTATCAAGGTCGACGCCGACTACGCGACGAACGTCGCCGGGATCTACGCCATCGGCGACCTGATCGCCGGTCCCATGCTCGCCCACAAGGCGATGGAGGAAGGTGCGGTCTGCGTCGAGCGGATGCAAGGCGAGCCGAGCCAGGTCGATTACGGCTGCATCCCCGGTGTCTGCTACACCTGGCCCGAGGCGGCCTCGGTCGGCAAGACCGAGGAGGCCCTCAAGGAAGAGGGAATCGCCTACAAGGTGGGCAAATTCAACTTCATGGCCAACGGCCGCGCCAAGTGCATGGACGAGACCGAAGGGTTCGTGAAGCTCCTCACCGAGGAGAAGGGGGGGAGGCTTCTAGGCGTGCACATCCTGGGTCCCCGCGCCTCGGACATGATCGCAGAGGCGGTCACCGTGATGAGTTTCGGCGGCAGCGGCGAGGACATCGCCCTCACCGTGCACGGTCATCCCACCCTCTCCGAGGCGATGAAGGAGGCGGCGCTCGACCTCGACAAGCGCGCCATCCACGGCTGACATGGTCATTCACGACGCGGCGGTGATCGGTTACCCGGAGGCGCTCGCCTTGCAGGAGCGCCTGGTAGGCGAGGTGCAGCAGGGGGGGGAGGAGGCGCTCATCCTTCTCGAACACACCCCCGTCTATACCATCGGTGCAGGAGGCGACAGCGGAAACCTGCTCGATCCCGCGATAACGGCGCACCGGGTCAACCGGGGAGGAGACGTCACCTACCACGGCCCCGGCCAACTGGTAGGTTACCCCATCCTGGATCTCGGGCGACGCGGGCGCGACCTGCACCGCTACCTCCGCTTTCTGGAGCTCTTTCTCATCGAGATGTGCGGCAGCCTGGGCGTCGCTGGGTTCACCATCCCGGGGAAGACCGGGGTCTGGACCCCGGGGGGGAAAATCGCCGCCATCGGCGTCGGCGTACGGCGCTGGGTTTCCATGCACGGCTTCTGCCTGAACGTCGCCCCCGACATCTCGCCCTTTCAAAGCATCAACCCCTGCGGCATGCGCGACTGCCGCATCACCTCCATATCCCTCGAACGCGGGGAGGCTGTGGCGGTAGGGGAGCTTAAAAAACTCGCGGCCGCCCGTTTCGAGACGCTTTTGAACACGCACCTGCCGTCCCGGTAAACCTTCACGACCGCTTGCAAGGAGGCTCAAATGTCCGAAACCGCTAACAGAGTCCCCGTTGAGAAGCTGCGGTGGGTATGCGACCCCGCCCTTTTCAATTTCAAGACCACCGAAGAAATCGCGAACATCGAACGCAACATCAGCCAGGACCGCGCCATTGCCGCCATCGAGTTCGGCCTGGGCATGCCCAGCAACGGCTTCAACATCTTCTTAGCCGGCGAGCCCGGCACGGGACGGACCTCCACCATCCGGCAGATGCTGAAGAAGTTCGTCAAGGACACCTGCCCCCCGAGCGACTGGTGCTACGTTAACAACTTCCACACCCCAGACGCGCCCATAGCCATCGCCCTTCCGGCGGGCATGGGACGTGGCTTCGCCGCCGATATGCGCGAACTCCTCGACTACATGCGCGCAAACGTCCCGACCGCGCTCGAGAGCAAGGAGTACGAGACCAACCGGGTCGGTATCATCGAGCAGTTCCAGGAGCGAAACGGCGAGATCTTCTCGGAGCTCGAGGCGGAGGCGGGCGAGCGCGGCTTCGCCCTGCAGCGCACCGTGTCCGGGCTCGTCATCGTGCCGCAAAAAGAGGGGCGCAACTTCACCCAGGAGGAGTACGAGGCGCTCGAGAAGGACGAGCGGGAGAAGCTCGACACGGTGGGGCGCGAGCTGACCGAGAAGCTGAACGACGCCCTGCGCCAGGTGCGCGAGAACGAGAAGGCGCTGCGCGACGCGCTGGCGCTTTTGGACCGCGAGCTCGGGTTAGCCGCGGTCGGGCACCACCTGAACCCGCTCAAGGAGAAATACCAGGGGTTCGCCAAGGTTCAGGAGTACCTGGAGAGCGTGCAGGAGGACCTCCTTTTGAACCTGGAGGATTTCAAGCCCCAGGCGGCGCCGCCGCAGATACCGGGCCTTAAGCTCCCCAAACAGGAGCCGACCTTCGAGCGCTACGAGGTGAACGTCCTCGTCGAGAACAACCCGGACATCGGCGCCCCCGTGGTCTTCGAGTCGAACCCGACCTACAACAACCTCTTCGGGCGCATCGAGAACGTCATGCAGATGGGGGGGGTGGCGACCACCAACTTCACCCTCATAAAGCCGGGCGCCCTGCACTGCGCCAACGGCGGCTACCTCGTCCTCGACGCACGTGAAGTGCTCATCAACCCCTTCGCCTGGGAGTCGCTCAAGCGATGCATCCGGAACATGGAGATAAAGATCGAGGACGTCCTCGAGCAGTACCGCTTCATGACCGTGGTGTCCCTGAAACCCGAGCCGATCCCGTTGGACGCGAAGATCATCATGATCGGGTCGCTCTGGGTCTACTACCTCCTCTTCTACCTCGAGCCGGACTACCGGAAGTTCTTCAAGGTGAAGGCCGATTTCGACAGCCGCATCAGCCGCACCCCGGACGTCATGCAGGACTACGCCCTCTTCGTCGCGGCTCACTGCTGCAATGAGGGACTCCTTCCCTTCGACCCGACCGGCGTCGCCGCCCTCCTGGAGCACGCCTCGCGCATGGTCGAGGACCAGACGCGCCTTTCCTCCCACTTCATGGAGCTCTCCGACCTGATCCGGGAGTCGAGCTACTGGGCCAAGCGCGACGGCGCCCAGGTGGTGGACCGCAGCTGGGTGAAGCGGGCGATCCAGGAGAGCACCTACCGCTCGAACCGGATCGAGGAGCGCATACAGGAGCTCCTTGCCCAGGGGGTGATCCTGTGCGACACCAAGGGGAGCGTGGTCGGGCAGGTGAACGGCCTCTCCGTGATCACCATGGGGGACTACACCTTCGGGCGTCCCTCGCGCCTCACCATACGCGTTTCCCAGGGGCGCGCCGGGATGGTGAACATCGAGCGCGAGGTGAAGCTTTCCGGCCCGATCCACGACAAGGGGGTGCTGATCCTCACCGGCTACCTGGCCGGTAAGTTCGGGCAGGAACAGCCGCTCTCCTTCTCGGCGCACATCTGCTTCGAGCAGTCCTACGAGGGGATCGAGGGGGACAGCGCCTCCTC
>MTLC01000160.1_pt1 | contig 11997 bp, 10 predicted proteins | sample 1982451 | NCBI WGS metagenome assembly MTLC01 (sample SAMN05710165, study PRJNA340218) | biofilm metagenome | isolation source: sample SPH anode biofilm adapted to +100 mV | place: USA | collected 2012-02-03 | reverse complement strand
GCGCTGTTTATGGGCAGCTTTGTGGAGTTTGCTCTTTTGTATGTAACGCAGCCGCTTTTACCGGCGTTGACGGCGGATTTTTCGTTATCGCCTTCGGTGGCTAGTTTGTCTGTGTCCCTGACGACCGGCGCTATGGCGCTGGCTCTTTTACCCCTGGCGGCGGTGTTCAGCCGGCTGCAGCGCAAACCAACCATGTTGTCGGCTATGTTGGGTGCGTCGCTGCTGGCGATTGCATCCGGCTGCAGCCCAAACTTTGAGCTGCTCTTAGTCTGTCGGGCTTTACAAGGCATGTTGATGGCGGCGTTTCCCGCTGCGGCAATGGCGTATGTCAATGAAGAGTTTGAGCCGTCCGGCGTGGGGCTGGCTATGGGCATCTATATTGCCGGTACGTCTATTGGCGGTTTGGGCGGACGTCTTTTGGTAAGCCTTCTCTCGGACTTTATGTCTTGGCGGACGGCACTTTTGGTGATGGGCGGATTCTGTCTGCTTTTGGCGATTTGCTTCTTTTGGCTGCTGCCGAAGGCGCAAAGCCGCCGCAGTACCGCAGCAAAGCAGGCCGGTCTGTTGGCAGCGCTGCCCTCTTTGCTAAAGACGCCGGGCATTCTTCCTCTATATATTGTTGGCTTTGTAGCGCTAGGCTCGTTTGTAGCTTTGTACAACTATATCGGCTATATATTGTTGGCGGCGCCGTATTCTTTTAGTCAGAGTCAAGTGGGAGCGGTATTTCTGTTATATTTGCTGGGGACGGTGAGCTCCATGGTATCCGGCGGTCAGGTAGACAGGCGCGGTCCGGGTCCGGTGCTGGTGGCAGGCTTATTGATGATGCTGGGGGGGGCGCTGTTTTCGCTGGGGACTCCGCTACTATTTAAACTCGGCGGGATGGGCTTGTTTACGTGCGGCTTTTTTACCACCCATGCGACGGCCAGCGGCTGGGTGGGGCGCTTGTGCCGCGGCGATAAGGCGCAGGCGGCCTCGTTGTATTTGCTCTTTTACTATGCTGGCGCCAGCGTGATAGGTACGGGGAGCGGTGTTTTTCTGGCCAGCGCCGGCTGGGCGGGCGTGATTGGAATAACTGGGTTCCTTTTGACAGGAGCGCTTTGGCTGGCGTGGCGGCAGCAGCATCTACAGAAATAAAAATGCAAAAAAATATTGTCATAAAATAAAAAGAATCGGTTGTTTTATGTTGCGCGGTTGACAAAACGTCAAGCATCTCATACACTAAATAAGACAATTTCATAAGAAATGGGATAGGTGCCCGTAAGGGCTTAATAGGGAAGTCCGGTGTCATGCCGGCGCGGTCCCGCCACTGTATTAGGGAGCAAATCCAAAAGATGCCACTGGAGAATACTCTGGGAAGGCTTGGAGGCGCGATGATCTAGAGCCAGGAGAACTGCCTATCTGTCGATCACCGTTTAAACCCACGAGCGATGGGGAGGAGATTTGTGAAATAGCACTTCTTCCCGGCCTTTGAGCCGGGAATTTTTATAAGTGACGTTTTTTTGCAGAACCTGTCCGCGTAAGAGGGCAGGTTCTTCTTTATTATTTATGAAGTCAAGTATGGAGAGGAGTGAGCGGAGAAAACTAAAAACTATGGAAATAGAAATGTATTAGGAGTGTTATTTTTGATGAAAAAAAGAATAAGTGTACTTCTTTCCTGTATTTGTATCTTGGGGACTGCATGCGGAGTAGCTGAAGCGGCAGAGGGAACCGATATTCAACTAGATGGAACCTATGTAGTTCATTATAGAGATCAGCATGATCAAAATCCTGGAGATCGTACGCGGACTGGTTATAAAGAGACGCTGACCCTGAATGCGACAATTCCTGTTCAGGAGAAGTTATCGCTATACGCTCGGTTTACTTATCAGACGTTACAAAATAATTATGGTATTTTTTCCGCAGATTATGTTAATTCAAAAAAACAAAATAATGCGGCGTTAGATGCAATGGGTATAACATATAAAAACGCGGCATATTCCTATAAATTAGGATTACAGGCGCTTACGTTTGGCGGCGGCGCTATATATGATAATACCTACATAGGGCATCACGCGTTGCCTTATGCGGTAAAAATATCTGGGAAAGTGGGTCGGGTTGAATCTACGTTTATTGGAGCAAAAACAAACTATCAGACAGGTATAGAAAATGATACTTTTTATGTTTTACAAGGAAGCTATGCAATTGACAAAAAAACTTCGGTAGGCGCGATGCTTGCCAATGTTTCTTACGGGAAGGATACGGCAAGCAGATATTTTCTACCTAATCGAAATGTATGCTATCTCAGCTTATATGGAAGTAAAAACCTTACCGATAAAATTAGCCTGTCAACTGAGATCGTACGATCGAATTCCAGCGAAAATAATACGGCAATACAAGCAACTATCAAAAAAAAGCTTGATGCTAAAAATACAATATCCGCCGGGTACTATCGTATAGAGAATGATGCGGTTGTAGTTGATTACAATGCGGCCGAGATGAGTACATATCCAAACAGCAATGCGCAAGGCTATACCGTTGCGTGGACGCATACTTTCAATCAAAATATTTCCATGAAAATCGGTGAGTATAGCTATAAAAAAATAAATGCCGCCAGCAGTTCTGGAGCAGCCACCGACCGAAGCCGATTTACGGCTACCGTTACGGCTAAGTTTTGAATAGTGGGGCATAGTGGAAGCAATAGATATATAGAAGAATAAAATGAGAAATACAGGAGGATGTTACATGAACTGGAAACGATGGTGCTCTTTGTGTTTGGTTCTGATGGTGGCTATGGCGTTAGTCGGCTGCGGCAAGCAGGCCAAAGACAAGCAGGAGCTGGTTTACGCCAGTACGAAAGACATTCGCAATATTAATCCGCATCTTTACGGCGGCGAAATGTCTGCGCAGAACATGGTTTTTGAGTCATTGGTCATCAATACGGATGAAGGCGTTAAACCCTGGCTGGCGGAGAAATGGGACATTTCCGCCGATGGTAAGGAATATACTTTTTATTTGCGCAAAAATGTGAAGTTTACCGACGGCGCTCCGTTTAATGCTGAGGCGGTAAAAATGAATATTGACGCAGTGCTGGCCAATAAGCAGCGCCATGCGTGGCTGGATATGGTCAATCAAATTGATCACGGCGAAGTGCTGGATGAGCATACATACAAGCTGGTTCTGAAGCAGCCGTACTATCCTACGTTGGTAGAATTGGGGCTGACGCGCCCTTTCCGTTTCATTTCGCCTAAATGCTTTGTGAACGGAGCAACTAAGGACGGCGTAAACGGCTATGTCGGTACAGGACCGTGGGTGCTCAAAGAGCACCAGGCGAATCAATTCGCTTTGTTTACGGTTAATCCCGAATACTGGGGCGAAAAGCCCAAAGTTCCAGCGGTTCGCTGGAAGGTGATGCCGGATCACCAAACGATTTTAATGGCTTTGAAAAAAGGGGAGGTTGATCTTCTCTTTGGCGCGGACGGCGATATGTTAGACTTGGATTCTTTCAAGGCGTTAGAAAAAGAAGGAAAATATAAAGCCGTATTGAGCCAGCCTATTGCATCCCGCGCTATTTTGCTGAACACGGCGCAAGCTATTACCGGGGATAAGAAAGTGCGCGAGGCCATCCAATACGCCGTAAATAAACAGACCATTGTCGACGGAATTCTCAATGGTACGGAAACGTTGGCGGATACGCTGATGTCGCCGACGGTGCCGTATTGCAAGGTTCCCCTAGCTGCGCGCGGCTATGACGCGGCGAGAGCTAAAGCGTTGATGGAAGAAGCAGGCTGGAAAATGGGCCCCGATGGCTATCGTCATAAAGACGGCAAGCTTTGCGAGCTTACCATTTCGTTTAATTCGAACAATGCCCAAGAACGGGTCATTAGCGAGTACATTCAAAACTCTCTCAAAGAAATTGGTATTAGCTTAAAAATTATGGGCGAAGAAAAACAAGCCTTTTTAGACCGGCAAAGAACCGGCGAGTTTGATTTGCAATATTCTCTTTCGTGGGGCACGCCGTATGATCCGCAGTCCTATGTGTCTTCCTGGCGCATTCCGGCGCATGGCGATTACCAAGCGCAAAAAGGACTGCCTAAAAAAGCCTGGCTGGATGAAACAGTGGGCAAGGTGCTTGTCGAGCACAGCCCTGAAAAACGCCAGTTGCTGTATAATGAGATTCTTACTTACATTCATGACGAATGCGTTTATTTGCCGCTTTCTTATTCCCGTACCAAAGCGGTATATGTGCCGAACCTGAAGGGAGTTTCCTTTAATCCGTCGCAATATGAAATTCCTTTTGAAAAGATGTATTTCGAAAAGTAACCAGACGGTTTTGTTTGGCAATGCAGGCGGAAAACGGCAAAAGCCGAATTCCGCCTGCTATTTGCAAGAGAGAAGGAGTCCGAAGAAATGCGGCAATATGTAATACAACGATTGCTTGGATTGGTACCATTGTTGTTTGGGATCTCTTTATTAGCGTTCTTTTTGATTAATATTACGCCTAGCGATCCGGCGGAGGTGGCTTTACGGGTCAATGAAATTACACCGACCGCGGAGGCGGTCGCTTCCATGCGCCAAGAACTTGGCCTTGACAAGCCGATTGTCGAGCGCTATACGGATTGGCTGGGAGGCGCGCTGCAAGGGGAATTTGGAAAAAGCTACGTCAATAAAAAACCGGTTCTGGACGAATTGTTGCGAGCGTTGCCTGCTACGCTGGCGCTGGCGGGAGTCTCGTTGCTGCTTATGGTGGTTTTAAGCGTTGGTCTTGGCGTTTGGTGTGCGATGCATGAGGGGAGCGCCGGAGATGTGGTGAGCCGAGGCTTTGTTTTTGTGAGCACCGCTATGCCCAGCTTCTGGCTGGGACTGCTGCTGATGTGGTTCTTTTCAGTTCATTTGGATCTGTTTCCTACAAGCGGCATGGACGGCGTTTCGTCCGTAGTACTGCCGGCGGTGACCTTGTCTTTATCCTATATTGCCACGTATGTACGGCTTATTCGCAACAATATGATTGAAAACAAGCAAGAAAATTATGTGCAGTATGCGCGAGCGCGGGGGCTCAAGAAAAGTACGCTTGTAAAGCACATTTTGAAAAACTCGTTGCAAGGCTCCTTGACGGCGTTGGGAATGTCCATTCCCAAGCTGATTGCCGGAACGGTAATTGTAGAAAATATTTTTGCTTGGCCTGGCGTGGGGCGGCTTTGTGTGACGGCTATTTTTAATCGCGACTATCCAATCATTCAGGCCTATGTCGTAATGATGGCGGTGCTCTTTGTGTTGTGCAATTTGCTTGTGGATGTAGCCAGCGCTTGGCTGGATCCTCGCTTACGAAAGGAGTGCTAAGATGATTGTTTGGCAACGCCTCCGTAAGGATACGCTCGCCATGGCTTGCATTGGCATTTTGTTGGCAGTGCTCGTGCTGGGGCTTTTGGCGCCTCTTATTGCCCCGCATAGTCCTATTGAACCAAATCTAAAAGAAAAATTTGCGTCCTTGAGTCTCTCGTATCCCCTGGGGGCCGATCATTTGGGGCGATGTATTTTATCAAGATTGCTGTATGGCATTCAAACTACGGTTGTGTTAGCGCTGGCTACAATGGGCGCCACTTTGTTCATCGGGACGATGCTGGGCTTGTTGGCCGCGGTTTTCCGGGGGAAGGTCGATGAAGCGGTAATGCGTCTTTGCGATATTTTATTGTCGTTTCCCAGCGAAGTGATGATTTTAGCTATTGTCGGCATGCTGGGACCCGGCTTGACCAATGTGATTATCGCGAATATCGCCGCTAAGTGGGCTTGGTATACACGGATGATTCGTTCTTTGGTCATGCAATATATGGATAAAAACTACATTTCCTTTGCCCGGGTGTCCGGCTGCAGCGCCGGGCATATTATGAGGAAGCATCTGCTTCCGAATGTATTTGGCGATATCGTCGTGCTGGCGACCTTGGACACAGGCTGGGTTATCTTAAATATTTCCGCCCTTTCCTTCCTAGGACTCGGCGTTCAAGCGCCCACTCCCGAATGGGGCATGATGCTTAACGAAGCGAAGAACATTATGACGACCCATCCGACGCAGATGCTGGCGCCGGGGCTAGCCATTCTGATTGTTGTGGCGGCGTTCAATTTTCTGGGCGACAGCATCCGGGACGCATTAGATCCTAAGCACTACCGTCATAAGGAGGCTGCGAAATGAAACTTTTGACTGTAGACAATTTGCGTGTTTATGATACTCGGAGCGGCCAGTTTTTAGTGAACGGGGTCAATTTTTCCCTCCAGGAAAATACATGCCTAGGGATTGTCGGCGAAAGCGGCAGCGGCAAGTCGTTGACGTGTAAAGCGCTAATGGGGCTTTTAGCGCCGGGGCTTCGGGCGGAAGGAGAGGCTGCGCTGGAAGGAAAATCCTTGCTGCAGGCATCGGAGGAAGAGCTGCGCCAAGTGCGCGGACGGCGCATTGCCATGATCATGCAAGATGCTATGACCGCCTTTGACCCCCTGTATACATTAGGGGCGCAGATGGTGGAAACCTTACAGGAGAAAATGGCTCTTTCCTCGAAAGACGCCTTAGACGTGGCGGTGGATTCGTTAGAAAAAATGTGTTTGCGCGAGCCTGGGCAAGTCGTGAAAAAATACCCCTATCAGCTTTCCGGCGGCATGCTGCAGCGCTGCATGATTGCCTTGACGCTGGCCTTGCAGCCCGATATTATTATTGCGGACGAACCTACTACCGCGCTAGATTCCATTAACCAACGGGAAGTGATCGAAGAGTTCCAGCGTTTGCGGGAAATGGGGACGATGTCTCTTGTTTTCATCTCGCATGATCTGGGTATTGTGCAGCGTTTGGCGCAAGAGGTTCTTGTTATGTGCAAGGGAGAGCAAGTGGAATACGGCCCGGCAGCAGATGTTTTTGGCTGCCCGCAGCATGCCTATACGCGCTATTTGGTGGATACCAGAAGAGAGTTGACTCAGTTTTTCCGGGAATCAATGAAGGAGCGGTGCGGTTGATGCTGGAAGTAAAAGAGATTTATAAGCATTATACAAAAGCGGGCGCTTGGCTGCGTAAAGACCGCCACCAAGTGCTCAAGGGCGTTTCTTTTTCTGTTCGCCAAGGGGACTGCGTGGGCTTGGTTGGTGAAAGCGGCAGCGGGAAAAGCACCTTGAGCCGCATTATTATGGGTCTGGAAGCTCCAGATCAAGGGGAAGTATTGATGGAAGGCGAAGCCGTCAATTTGTGGAAGAAAAAGCATCGCGGCCAAATGAGCGTGGTCTTTCAAGACTATACGACATCGGTTAATTCTCGCTTTCAAGTGAGCGATATTCTCGCCGAGCCGTTGCAGGGGAGCGTAAAAAAACAGCAGGAGGCGAAAATTCGCTCCTTGCTGGAAAAGGTGGAGCTTTCGACGCAGCTATTGACGCGTTATCCCCATGAATTGAGCGGAGGGCAACTACAGCGCGTATGTTTGGCGCGGGCTATTTCCACGGAGCCGAAGTTTTTAGTGCTGGACGAGGCTCTTAGCTCGCTGGATGTGTCGATTCAGGCGCAAATGCTAGGCTTGCTGCGGCGTCTTAAACAGGAGTTCCATTTGACGTATTTGTTTATTGCCCACGATTTGCAGACCATTACCAATCTATGCGATCAGGTGCTGTTTTTATACCAAGGAACCATTGTTGAAAAAATCCCTAGCGCAAAACTATATTGCGCAAAAAATGACTATGCCAAACGTTTGCTGCAGTCAGTAGTAGCGTTTGACGGATAAGGAGCCGGGATTCGCTTGCATCAAAATTGGGTAATACGGGCTATCATGCCGCAAGATATAGAGAACGTTCAAAAATTTTTATTGGAACAATGCCGCGCCCTGTACGGAGGGCAAATCAGCGCCAATCAGTATCGGGATCTAGAGCAGCTTCACGCCAATTACGTGGCGCCGCCGAGGCATACCTTGTTGGGCGCTTTCGGGGACGAAGGGCGGCTGGCGGGGACCATCGCTATTTCCGCGTATAATAATCGCATTGCCTGTATTAAGGATCGCTACGCCCCTGGAGAGGCGGCGGAAGTGGGGCGCTGCTATATTGACGAATCTTTGCGGCGCTGCGGCTTGGGGTCGCGTCTTTTTGAGGCGGCGCGTTCTTTTGCGGCGGAAGCGGGATTTGTCTCGCTATACCTTCATACTCACTATTTTTTGCCAGGCGGCTTTTCGTTTTGGCGGAAAAAAGGCTTTGAGATCCTTGTCGATGAAAAAGACGCGCACCAGACCGTGCATATGGAGCGGCCAGTGGGAGACGCAACCGATGCATGAGACAGCCTGGCGCGTGGTAACAGAAGCGGCGGCTATTTGGAAAGCCGCCCTGCCGGCTATGTTTTTCGGCTGTTGGTGCGGCGTGGCGTTGCGGCAGGGGAGGGTATTCGCTTTTTTCAGCCGGCTGTGCCAGCCTTTTACAAGAGCCGGGCGTATGCCGGAAGAATGGGCGCCGTTTTTTATTCTTTGTCTCTTGAATCGCTATGCAGCCAACGCGATGCTGGCGGAATGGCAGCGCGAAGGACGTCTTGGGCGTCGTGAAACGGTCGCTGTCTATTTGCTGGGTTCTCTTCCGACAGGGGTCTATTTTACGTTGTTTTATTTTACGCCGGTTTTGCTGGCTTCTTTAGGAACCGACCTGGGAGGGCGTTTTATCGCGCTGCATGTGTTGCTGAGCCTGCTTGTAACGTTTTGCGGCTTGGCCTTGCATTGGTTTAGCGGCGGCGGGGCGGCCGCTTCTGAGTGGAAGAAGGAAGAAAGCGTACCCGCCAGGCAGGGCGCCTGGCTCGGAAACGTAGCGGAAGCATGGCGGCAATTTTGGGGCATTGCGAAAATTTTTATGCCTGTAACCTTTCTCTTTACAGCGGCATTGCACTCTTCCTGGATGGAAGCGGCTTGGCCGCAATTGGATGCGTTTTTGCGGACTTTTTCTCTTTCCGCGGCAGGGATTCTGGTGATTTTAGCCGGTATTCCCACGCTCATTGCCGCCATTGGCATGGCGGGAACCTTTATGGCCGGAGGCGTTTTGTCGGGACAGGAAGTTTTATTTATTCTACTGCTGGCCTCTTTCGGGCATAATGTGTACGACGGTCTTTCACGCGTACTGCCGAGTAATCTTTCGATTTTCGGCGCATCCTTGGGGCTTCTTGTTACAACGGTCGGCACCGGCTTGTATCTGGTGATGGTGGTTCTTTTAGCGTGGGGGCTGGCGTAAACATCGAAGCTAAGAATTTTTTGCGAGCCTTCGGGCTCTCTTTTTTTCTTGCGTTATCCCCCCTGGGGGGATATGATGAAGAAAAGGAGGTGCAGGCGATGCAAGGAATGAGGATACTACTGGCGTTAGCCGTGTTAGCTCTAGAGATGCCGGAAGCGCATGCGCATTCGGGAAATGCTCTGCGCGCGGCAACGCAGCTTTGGCCCGTTCTTTTGGCAGGCGCGCCGCTGCTGCCGATGTTGGCGAAGAAGGCCCTGGCCTGGTTGAAGCGTTGGCGGCGGTGATACAGCCTTTGTCTGGCGCTAGTCGTCTGCAAAAAATCTTTTTTCTAGCCGGTCCTGTGCTGGTGGAACAGTTATTGTTCGCGTTAGCGGCTTTTATCGATCTGTATGTGGCTGGGAAGCTAGGGGCGGAGGAAGTGGCGGCAGTTGGCCTGGTGCAGGCCCTTTTGGCGGTATGCGTTGCTGTCTTTACGGCATTGGGCACGGGGGCGGCGGCGCTGATTAGCCGCCAAGCAGGCGCGGGCCAGAGAGAGCTGGCGCAACAGACGGCGGGGCAGTCGATTTTAGCAGCTTGCGGCGCGGCTGTGCTTTTTGCGATGTTGGGCTTTACGCTGGCGGAAGAAACGTTGCTCTTGTTAGGCGTAGCGGATGCGGCGCTGCCGATGGGACGAGCGTATCTTCAGATTCTTTCGCTTTCCCTTGTTTTTCTTGCGCTTATGACTGCATTAGGGCAATTGCTGCGCTGTGCCGGGGACGCGGCAACCCCCTTTTATATCGGCGTATTTGTACAAGTGTTGCGGCTGCTTTTTTTATATGGTTTGGTTTTTATCGGCGCCTGGGGCGTTGCTGGCTTGGCGTGGGCGACCGTTGCGGCGCAGCTTGTTGGAGCGATGCTACTAGTTCTTGCGTTGCGGCGTTCTTGGCTGGGCGGGTGGCGCGCCCAGGAAGCGCTGCAAAGTTCGTGGCGGTTGTTTTGGAACTGCAGCGCCCCTCTTGTGGCGGAACGCCTGGTTATGCGCTTGGGACAGCTTTTATACGCAGGGATGATTGTATATGTAGGGGCTGATGTTTATGCTGCGTTCTTGCTGGCCGGAAGTATTTCTTCCTTTTCGTTTCTGGCGGGCTATGCGTTGGCGGCGGCGGCGGTGATTCTTGTTGGCTATGAATTTGGCTCGGCTCGCTTTGGCGAAGCGCGGCGTTTTGTTTGGCTGCTGTGTCGCCTTGGCATAGGAATTATGGGATTTTTGGGCTTGGCTTTTTTTGTTTTCGCCTCTTGGATCGGACCGTTGGCTTCGGCGGACAAAGTGGTCGCGGATTTAGTTTGTTGGAGTTTGCAATTGGACGCGTTTGCTCAGCCTTTTATTGCGGTAAGCCTCATCCTGGCCGGCGCGCTGCAGGGAAGCGGCGACTGTCGCAGTTCCTTGTTCAGCACGATTGCAGGAATTTGGCTGATTCGCATTCCCGGTATCTTTTTTCTTTGCCTTTGGGGACATGGAGGTATTACCGGCGTTTGGCTTGTAAACGGCTTGGACTACGTACTGCGCGCGATCTTTTTAACGAAACGATTTCAAATGCATTTGAAACAAGCGGTTCATGAAGTATAATGACCCTAAGAGGTGAGCGAATGAGCGAGCATGGTCATGTACATCAAAACCAAAAGCAAGTGTTGAATCGTTTGGCTCGTATTGAAGGGCATGTGCGGGCGGTGAAGGAGATGGTGGCTTCAGGGCGGGATTGCCCGGAAGTGTTGCTGCAAATTGCCGCTGTGCGTAAAGCGCTGGATAATACGGCAAAAGTCATTTTAAAGGATCACTTGGAGCACTGCGTGGCGCACGCCTTAGAAGAGGGGCAGCAGGAAAAAGCGTTGCGGGAGCTGCAAGAAGCATTGGATCGCTATTTGCGATAAATTCGTATTTTTTTAGGAGCTTGTTGTCGTCTTGCCTTTCTTTCTTGACGGCGGCAGGCTCCTTTGTTATAGTTGGGATAAGAAAATATAATTAAGTAAGCAGGTGTCCCTAAGGGGCTTAATAGGGAAGTTCGGTGCAAGGCCGGCGCGGTCCCGCCACTGTAATGGGGAGCAGGTCCGTATATGCCACTGGGGGTTTCCCTGGGAAGGCCGGATGCGCGAAGAACCAGAGCCAGGAGAACTGCCTGTTTGACAATCGCCGCTAGTACCTACGAGTGATGGGGAGGAGATTGCAGACAGCTTGTGTTCCGCTGGTCAGCGGTTCGCCTGCCAGAAAGCAATCAAGAATTCATCAACCCGGCGGTGCCGGGATTTTTTGTTTTAAAAGCGAGTTTGAACAAGAGAATCGGAGTCACGGGGTGCGATGTTTCAACAGGAGTAGAGTGAGTAGAGTGAGGGCTCGAATAGGAAGGAATAGATAGAGGAAATAGAGATGTCGTTGCGAGAAGCGGAGCGACGCGGCAATCTTTTGGGTCTTAAAACTTGTATCCTGTTTTCTATTGCATACCCTCCATTTACTCCCTCTACTCCTGTTCAATTCCCGTATTCCCCTTCGTTCCCGGCCAAGCTTGTTTTAGAAAGGAAGTACTTTGGTGAAAGTAAGAAGTTTCGTTCTGGCAGCGCTGCTGTTAGCGTTGCTGGTTTTCATGGCTGGCTGCGGCTCGGCCCCTGCGGCGCAGAAAGAGCAAAGCGGCAGCGGGTTTTCATTTCAAGATGATACCGGGCGGACACTGGCGTTGGCGAAAAAGCCGACTCGCATTGTCGTGTTGACGCCGTCACTCTTAGAACCGCTCTATGCGGTAGGCGGTCAAGCGGTTGGCAGAGCGGCTT
>MTLC01000585.1_pt2 | contig 11999 bp, 13 predicted proteins | sample 1982451 | NCBI WGS metagenome assembly MTLC01 (sample SAMN05710165, study PRJNA340218) | biofilm metagenome | isolation source: sample SPH anode biofilm adapted to +100 mV | place: USA | collected 2012-02-03 | reverse complement strand
GCGCGGCTGGTCAGCTTCAGCGCATCTTCCTGCGGCACGGGCTCCATAGATCAACCTCCGGGTTAAAGCAGTGACAGCAGATCCTGGTGTTTCTCTATCCTCAGTGGGGCGGGAAAATCGCCGCGGTACGAGACGAAGCGGACGCCGGCTCCTTCGGCAGCGCGCTGGTCCACCTCGGAGTCCCCGATGAAGATGGCCTCCTCCGGGGCTATTCCGTAATGCTCCAGCACCTTGAACACCGGCTCCGGGTGCGGCTTCGGGTTTTTCACCCGCGCCGCGGTCATGACAAGGCTGAAATAGCCGTCCAGCCCGAAAGTGGAGAGAAGGGCCTCCATGGAACTCGAGCGGTTGGTGCAGACGGCAAGTTCCACCCGCCCTTTCAAGACGTCGAGCGTTTCGCGCAGCCCGTCTTCCATCACCATGAGCGGGAAGAGCTTCCGGTAATCGAGGCTGGCCGAGAAGGCACGCACCTCGTCCATGCGCTCCTCGCCGGCGAAGATGTGTTCCAGGACGACCTTGTTGCTGTAAGTGTGCAGGATGCGCATCGTCTCTTCGTCGGCCCGGTCGAGCGGCGGCCTGCCGAAGCGCTCCAGTATCAGGTGGTAGAAGGCGTAGTTCGCCTCGAAGGAGTCGAAGAGGACGCCGTCGCAGTCGTAGATGACCGCCTTGATGCCGTTGTTCAAGTCATTCTCCACGGGAAGGCTCACCCTCCCCCGTCCCCATCTGTTCGAGGTATTCCTGCCACTCGATGGGGAGCATGTGCTTCTTCTTGTTGTTGCATTCCTTGCAGCAGGGAACCACGTTGCCCCGCGCCGATTTGCCGCCGCGGATCACCGGCACGATATGGTCCATCGAAAGCTGGTCGGGGGAGAACTTCCCGCGGCACCAGTGACACACCCCCTTGGCAACCCGGTTCTTCCACCACTGGGTGCGCCTCAACTCACGCCCCTTCTCGCGTTCGCGCCGGATCTCCTCCTCGGAGACCTCGATGATGAAATAATCCATCCCCTTCCCTAACTCCTCACGCCCAGGCGGTAGCTGTCGATCGCCGCACGCGCGAGTTCGTCGCAGCGCTCGTTCTCGACGTGGCCGTTGTGGCCGCGCACCCAGACCCAGGTGATCCTGTGCGTCTTGGAGAGGGCCATGAGGCGCTCCCAGAGTTCCCGGTTCAGCACCGGCTCCTTCTTCGAGTTGACCCACCCGCGCTTAACCCAGCCGTGGATCCACTCGGTCATCCCCTTTACCAGGTATTGGGAGTCGGTGGTGACGACCACGTCGCAGGGACGTGTGAGCGCCTCGAGGGCACCGATCGCCGCGCTCATCTCCATGCGGTTGTTGGTGGTTTCCCCGTCGGCCCCGGAAAGCTCCTTCACTTTGTCGCCGTAGCGCAGGATGCTGCCCCATCCGCCGACGCCGGGGTTGCCGCTGCAGGCGCCGTCACAGAAGATCTCAACTTGCATAAGGCGCCCCCCCTTGCTGTTCAATCAGTTCGGCAATGGCGGCCATGACCCGGTCCACGATGAGCTGATGCGTCTCTTTGCAGTCTTCCAACTGGTACAGATCGGTGAAGTCGAGCGGCGCTCCGAAGGAGACACTCCCCTGCAGCCCAACCCCGGGGAACTTCCACCGGTTGATGCCGACCAGGGCGGTAGGTATCACGTGCGGCCTCGTGTCGTAAATGATCTTCCCGACGCCGCGGTTACCCTTGCCGAGGACGCCGTCCTTATGGCGGGTCCCCTCGGGAAAAAGCATCACCTTCTGATCGGCCAAGAGAACGTTGATCTGCTTCCCGGCCCGGACGTCACGCCCGCGCTTCACCGGGAAGGCACCCCAGGAGCGGTAAATGAGACCGGGAAACGGCTTCTCGAAGAGCTCCTCCTTGGCGGGAGCCCACAACATCTGCATAGGGTGGCTTCGGATGACAGCCCAGGGGAGAAAAACCGTGTCGTAAGCGGAGATGTGGTTGGAAGCGATGAGCACGCCGCCACTGCCTGGGATCGCCTCGCCCCCCAGGATGCGGAAGCGGTTGAGATACGAAGCGTAGAAGCCGATCACCCAGATGGAGAACGTCACCCAGAAGCGGCGTAAAAATGAGACCTTCAAGAAGATAACCTCTTCATCACGTGGATTTCATTACGAAGAATGGGTATAGCACGAATGCCGGACCCGGGGCAACCGTTTCGAGCCCCCCTACCCGGGGAGAGTGAAGTAGAAGCTCGCCCCCTTGCCAGGCTCGCCCTCTGCCCAGATGCGGCCGTTGTGGCGGCGCACGATGCGGCGCACGGTGGCGAGCCCAAGACCGGTGCCAGGAAAGTCGCGGTAGCTATGAAGCCGCTTGAAAGGCTGGAACAGTTGGTCGGCGCGTGTGCCGTCAAAACCGGCTCCGTTGTCACGTACGAAAAAGACCGTTTCCCCGGAGTCGTCGGCCGTGGTGCCGAGCTCGACGGCAGGGGACGGCATGCCGGAAGTGTACTTCCAGGCGTTCGACAGCAGGTTTTCCAGCACCACGCGGATGAGGCTCGCATCGCCGTTGGCGACTAGTCGCTCCGGAAGCTGGAAGGAGACCGGGTGCCCCTCGTAGTCCTGACGCAGTCGTGCCGCGATCTCAAGAGCAACCGGGACGAGGTCCAACTCACCGCGTTCGATCTCCACCTGGGTCACGCGGCAAAGAACCATGAGGGAGTCGAGCAATTCCTCCATCTGGACGCAGCCGTCGTGCACAAGGTCGACGAAGAACCGGCCGTTGTCGTCAAGAAGCTCGCGGTACCCCTTCAGCTCCTGGGCTGAGCTGTAGACGCGGGTGAGCGGCGCCCGCAGGTCATGGGAGATTGCCTGGCAGAAGGATTCCAGCTCCTGGTTGGTCTGTTTCAGTTCCTGCGCCTGCCGGGTCAGGGCAGCGTTTAGTTCGATCGCCTCACGCTCGGCAGCTTTTCGCGCAGTGATGTCGCGGACCACCTCGATTCCGTACAGGGGAGTTCCGTCGCCGGCACGCAGCGCCGAACCGATGATTTCGACATAACCGCCGGTCGCGGAGGTCCCTGGTCCGAGCTCGCTACGGTGCACCTGACCATCCTCGAAGGCGGCCGTAAGATGGCAGTCCTCGCACACCGTGCTTCTTTTGCGGTACGCCTCATAACAAAATCGGCCAACACTGTTACCGGTGAGTTGCTGGTGGGCGCGGTTCTGGTAGATGACGTTCAGGTCCGGGCCCTGAATGGAAATGGCATCTCCCATCGCCTCGACGATCCCTTCAAGCTTTGCCCGCTCCCGCTCAGCCTTGTCGAGCGCCTGCTGCAGGGCCTCCTCAAGACGTGTCTCGATACGGTGCGACCTGCGTGAGTACAAAAGCAGAGAGCAAACTAGAAAGAGCACCAAGGCGAAATCGGAAATCTCGTGGGGATCGGGGTGGAACAGGAACTCGAGGAAGGTGCGGTCTCCCTGAATCAGGAAATCCATGACCGCGTCGGCAAGCCAAAAAATGAAGATAAGCAGGGCACCAAGGAGCGCCTGGCAGATAAACGATGTTGCACCCGGTTCACCGAGCCGGGTTAATCGGGACAACTTACGCACTAATTCCATACACCCTCGATCCCCGTGCCACAGCCGGGACAGCGGCCGCCTGAGAGGAGGTTCTTCTCCACCAGGTAACCGTACCTCTTTATCAGGAGCAACCCACAACCGGGGCAGTAGCTGCTCTCTCCACCTTCCCCGGCAACGTTTCCTTCGTACACGTAACGAAGCCCGGCGTCAAGGCCTATCCGGCTTGCCATCCTCAGCGTCTCCACCGGGGTGCGGGGCTGGTCGGTCAGCCGGTGCGTAGGATAGAACTGGGTCACGTGCCAAGGCGTCTCGCCCCCGACCTCCGACGCGATGAACCGCGCCAGATCGCGCAGCTCCCCCTCGGAGTCGTTGCGGTTCGGTATTACCAGGGTAGTAAGTTCAACCCAGATGCCGTGCCTCTTGTAATCCAGGATGCAGTCGAGAACCTCGGCGAGCGAAGCCCCCACCACATCGCGGTAGAAGGACTCGGTAAACCCCTTGAGATCTATATTGGCGGCATCGAGGAATGGGGCGATGGCGGCGAGGGCCTCGGCGGTGATATAGCCGTTGGTGACAAAGACGTTTTTCAGCCCTGCTGCCTTGGCAAGCCGCGCGGTCTCGTAGGCGTACTCGAAGAAGATGGTCGGTTCGGTGTAGGTGTAGGCTATGGAACGGCACCCGGTGGCGATGGCCCGCTTGACAACGGTCTCGGGGGGGACAAAGCTCCCCGAGCGTTCGACGCTCGCCTCGTCGGGCTGGGCGATGGTGTAATTCTGGCAATGCAGGCAGCGGAAGTTGCACCCAACCGTGGCGACGGAGTAGGAGCGGCTCCCGGGAAGCAGGTGAAAAAACGGCTTCTTCTCGATGGGGTCCACGTGCTCGGCCACGAGGTTGCCGTACACCAGAGAGTACAGGGTCCCTTCGCGGTTTTCCCGGACGCGGCAACGCCCACGCTGCCCGTTGCTGATGAGGCATCCAAAACGGCACAGCCCGCAGCGCACCCTACCCCCGTCCAGCTTTTGGTAGAACATCGCCTCTTTCATGCCGCCTCCCTTGTTGTGTCAAGGCAAAATTAACAGCGGCCAATAGTACCATTAACGCAAAAAAAATTCCAGCGCAAATTTAGCGACATCCGCCGTTGCCGGCAAAAGTATCGCGATGCCGTATACGCGGACACAAACCGGTGTTCCACAAGCACCAGGTGGAAAAAAAAAGTTGAAGAAGCCACTCATTTACGCAAAGGTAAACCTAGTTCTTCAAAAATGTCATACCTTTGTTTTATATCGGGAAATGACATTAAATTACGGTGTGTTACGGCAAGATTAGGAGAACTTATCTCCGAAAAAGAGAGGGATGTTTTAAAATGAAGGCTCGTAACGGCGGGGGTGCAGAAAAGCTAAACTACTGTTTTAGGTCATTTTTTCCAAAAATTAGCACTTGACCGACTACGCATGTTCTATATATTGTCAAAATCAAAATACCCCCAACGTAGGAGAAACAAAACATGGAATGCCCGCACTGCAGCAACAAAATCGGAATCGAGATCGACATGCATTCCGACGGTTACGCGAAAGACCTTCTGGAATGCAACTCTTGTGGCACCATCTGGCTTGAGAAGGCCAGCAAGATCATCACGGTGAACAGGAAAGCGGCCTAAACGGGAAAGGGGGCGCCCAGGCGCCCCCCCTCCGATTCCTTCCTCGAATACTTCCCCACTCACCCCGGGAGCGAAGCAACCTCGGGCACCACTTGACGCTCACCCACAACCATCCCCTCGAAAAAGTCGTCGTACACCGGAGCAAGATGCGTCCAGTCGTAACGCGAAACGTGCCGATCCAGCCGCGCACGCTCATCGTCCGGCTGTTTTAAAATCGACCTGAGCCGATCCGCCAGAGTCTCGTCTTCGCGGTACAGAACATGAGAGGACAAGTGCTGCGGTACGTGCTCCGGGTAGGCAAGCCGGTCCGGCAGCAAAGGAACGCAGCCGCAGTAAAGCGCCTGCACCACGCTCGCGCCGAAGAACTCCTGGCGCGAGGTGACCGGCAGCACGTCACCCCGCCAGAGCCACTTCGCGTATTCGGCGAAGCTCTCCTGGTATCCCCACTGCACCACGCGTGCACCGAGGCGCCGACGCGCCTTCTCGAACGCCTCAGGCACTCTCCCGAAAGACTCCCCAAGCACCGCGACCTCGAAAGGCACCCCCTCGTCGTCCAGCTGGCAAAGCGCATAGAAGAAGAGCTCCGGGGCCTTGTCGAATTCCCAGCGGTGGTTCCAGAGCAAAAGGGGCACCTTCTTCCCGACGGCATCGGCCGGGCGGTGCGCATCGAAGCGGCCCAGATCGAGCCCGAGCGGCAGCACGCGGCTCTTGGCGGCGATCCCCCCCACCGAGTCGAGATCGACGGCATCCGGGAAGCGCCGCAGAAAGTCGGGGAGCGCGCCGAGGAAGGAATCCATGTGATAGCGGGAGTTGAAGAGGACCGCATCAGCCGCCAGGGCGCTTACGTAGTTGATGAAGGCGTAGTGCAGGTCGCGCTGGCGGGATGGGTCGGGGTCGCCGGGAGACCATGGGTAGGTGAGCTGATTTTCGTGGAAATATATGGCGCTCGGGCAGCCGTCGGCAAGAGGCCTGGCGAGCGCAAGGAAAGTGGTGAGGTCGAGCATGTCGGTCGCGAGGATCAGGTCCGGACGCCTGCCCCCTTCGAGAAAGCGCGAGGCGAGCGTCACCGCGCCGCCGTGCATGCGCCACTTCCAGTTGCGGCCGGCGAGCGTTAAGAGTTCCACCTCGTGGCGCGAGTGTGCGGCGTATTCCCTGGCCCAGGCGGCGTGCGACCCGGTGCAATAAGGCTCGACGAGGGCGATGTGCATGTTTGGCCTCCTGCGGCGGTAAAGCCGCCTCAGAACATGAAGCGGCGCATGCTGATGTTGAGCAGGATCCCGACGCCGACCATCGAGGTCACCATGGAGGTGCCGCCGTAGGAGAAAAACGGCAGCGGCACGCCGACCACGGGCATGAGCCCGATCACCATCCCCATGTTGATGACGATGTGCCAGAAGAGCATCGCGGTGACGCCTACGGCGAGCAGCGAACCGAAACGGTCGTTGCACCTCTTGGCGATGCCGAGCCCCCAGAGGATCAGGAACAGGTAGAGGGCGAGCATGAGGAGGCACCCGATGAAACCCCATTCCTCGGCGAAAACGGAGAAGGCGAAGTCGGTGTGCTGCTCCGGAAGGAAGCGGAGCTGGGACTGGGTCCCTTGCATGAACCCCTTGCCGAGGGTTGCGCCGGAGCCGACGGCGATCTTGCTCTGGATGATGTGGTAGCCGCTCCCCAGCGGGTCTAGATCGGGGTTCAGGAAGTTATAGACGCGCTTTTTCTGGTAGTCGTGCAGCAGGAACTGCCAGGCGACGACGACGACGGGCACCGCGGCGGCGAAGAGCGAGCCGAGGGCGGACCAGCGCACGCCGACGAAGAGGAGCATGGTACCTGCGATGAGCGAGACGAGGATCGCGGTACCTAGGTCGGGCTGCTTCATGATGAGCGCGGCAGGAACCCCTAGAAGCAGCAGCGGGTATACCAGTTCCTTCAGAGTCAGCCCTTTGAAGACGGGATAGCGGCTGAAGAAGCGGGCGAAGGTCATGATGATGACGATCTTCATCGGCTCGGAGGGCTGCATATTGAAAAAGCCGAAGCTGATCCAGCGGGTCGCCCCCATCGTGGTCTTGCCGGCGACGAGGACGAGCAGCAGCAGGATGACGACACCGCCGTAGAGCCAGTAGGCGAAGTCCTCGAGCATGTGGTAGTCGAGGCTGCAGACGGTGAGGCTCAGCAAAAGGCCGGCGAAGATCCAGTAGAGCTGCTTTATGTAGTACGGCGTGCCGATGTCCCGGTAGGAGGACGAGGCGCTGTATATGTTGATAACCCCGAAGGCGGTGATGAGAAGCACCACGCCCAGGAGGGTCCAGTCGAAGTTTGTGAATAGTCGTCTATCGAACATCTCTTCCTCGTATGGTTCAGCGTCGCGGCATTGCACCGCGTGCGCCGGACGGCGTCATTCTTCCTTCGCTCCGGTATCGGGCTCGGCGACTCCCTCGCCCCCGGCTTCTTCCTTGACCACAGCTTTTGGTACCGGCTTCTTGATGACCCCTTTCCCCTCGAAGTAGGCACGCAGGATCCTGCCGGAAATTGGGGCGGCGGCGGAACCGCCATGCTCGCCGTGCTCAACTATGACGGCCACGGCGATCTCGGGCTTTTCAAAGGGAGCAAACCCGACGAACAGGGCGTGATCGCGGAACCGGTACGGGATGCCTCCCTTGCTGTCACGCAGCTTCACGACCTGTGACGAGCCGGTCTTCCCCGCCACCTTGACCTCCCAGAGCCTGGACATGCCGCCGGTGCCGTGCGCCTCGTTGACGACGGCGAAGAGCCCCTCCTTTACGAAACGGTAGGTGGAGGGCTTGAGCCCCGTCTTGCCGATCACCTGCGGCGTGTAATCCTGCAGCACCTTGCCGTCCGCGTCCACGACGCGCTTGACGAGGTGAGGCCGGTAGATGGTCCCCTCGTTGGCGATTGTCCCGATCATCGAGGCCAACTGCACCGGCGTGGTGAGCACGTACCCCTGGCCGATGCCGACCGGCAGAGTCTCGCCCGCATACCACTTCTTGCCGAAACGTTTCAGCTTCCACTCCTCGGTCGGGATCACGCCCCCCTTCTCGTTCTCCAGGCCGATGCCGAGCGGAGCACCGAGCCCGAAGGCCTTGGCGTACTTGGCGATACGATTCACGCCGAGGCGCTCGGCGAGCTTGTAATAGTAGACGTCGCATGACTCGCGCAGCGACTTCTTCAGGTCGACGGTGCCGTGCCCCTTGTGGTCCCAGCAGCGGAAGGTGGCGTTGCCGAACTTGTAGGAGCCGGTGCACTGCACCGTGGTGTGCTCGTCGATGAGCCCTTCCTCGAGCCCCGCGATCGCCGTGATCACCTTAAAGGTGGAGCCGGGGGGATACATCCCCTTCAGCGCCTTGTTTTCCAGGGGATGCCGCTCGTCCTCGAGGTATTTCTTCCAGACGTCGGGGGGCATCCTGCCGGTGAAGAGGGCGGGGTCGAAATCGGGGCTAGAGACGAAGGCGAGGATCTCGCCGGTGTTGACGTCCATGGCGACGGCCGCGCCGGCCTGGTCGCCCAGCGCCTGTTCGGCCGCCTTCTGCAGGTCGAGGTCGATGGTGAGCATCACCGTGTTGCCGACGCTCGACCCGGTCTCGGCGACGGTGCGCAGGAAACGTCCGCGCGCATCGACCTCGATCTGGCGCCCGCCGTCGGTGCCGTGCAGGTAGGACTCCCACGCCCGCTCGATGCCGCTTTTGCCGATGTAGTCGCCCGCGTTGTACTCGCGGTAACGCTCGGAGTTGAGCTCGTCCTCGGAAACCTCACCCAGGTAACCAAGCAGGTGCGAGGCGAGAGTGCCGTTCGCGTAGGCGCGGATCGGCTTCATCTCGATGTTCACCCCGGAAAGGGCGAGCCGGTTCTCCTCGAGGAACTCCATCTGGTCACGGGTGATGCCCGAGGCGACGACCAGCGGGTAGTACTTCGCCCTCCCCTGCCCCTTGGTCCACTTGGTCTCGATTTCCTTGCGGTCGAGGTTCAGGTAGCGGGCGAGGTTGTCGATCAGCTGATCCTTGTTCTTCACGTCCTGCGGGATGACCGCAACGGAGAAGGATGGGGTGTTGGAGACGAGCACCTTGCCGTTTCGGTCCAGGATGGCGCCTCGCGGTGCCGCGACCGGGACGAAACGGAGCCGGTTGCTTTCCGACTGGTCGATCAGGTCCTCGGCGCTGATCACCTGCAGGTACCAAAGCCTCGACAGGAGCAGGAAGAACATGGCGAAGGCGCCTATGGAAAGGCCTATGATACGGCGGCCGCCCCCGTCGTCGTCGGGAATGATGTTGTTCAGATTCTTCATCGCGCCTCCTCCACGGGGAGCCTCACCCCGGACACCAGGGAGGCGACCAGGGCGTTGATCAGGGCCTGCGGCAAAAGCGCCGGCAACAACGAGGCGTAAAGGCCGTTCGAGACGGAGAAGACAAGGAGCATCAAGAGGTTCAACAGGGCACTCATAAGCGTTGCAATGAAGACGACCAGCACGAACAGGACACGGTTATCGGTGTAGAGCCGGTCGGCAAGCTCAGACAGGAGCGTGTAGATGCAAAGATAGGAAAAGGCATGCAGCCCGAGGTAGATGCCGCTGAAGCTGTCCTGCAAAAGCCCCAGGAGCAAAACGGCCACTCCGGAATAGCGGTGCGGCAGTTTAAGCCCCAGGTACACCACCAGGATGAGGATCAGGTTGGGCTGGAAAGGGTCCAGCAGGTACCTCGGCAGGAGCGTCATCTGGAGGAGACAGGCGGACGCCACCACGGCGGCTATCTTTAGATAGGCTATCACGGGAAAATCCTACTCATCGCGCTGCTGCACGAGCACCAGCATCTCTTCTAGCTGCCCGATATTCACCAGGGGGCGCACCTCGATGGTCTGGAAGACCCCGTACTCCCCCTTCTTCACCATGGTCACCTCGCCGATGGGAAGCCCCTTCGGGAAGACGCCGCCGATGCCTGAGGAAACCACGGTGTCCCCCACCTTTACGTCCTCGTCCTTCACGGTGAACTCCATGGAGCAGCGCCCTCCACCGGCGCCGCGCACGACGCCGCGGGCGCGGGTGCGCTGCACGATGGAGGCGATGGCACTGGCATGGTCGGTGAGAAGGAGCACGCGCGAAGAGTGCGGCGCCACCTTGACCAGGCGACCTACGACGCCGCCCGCGGCAACAACCGGCATCCCCTCGGCAAGCCCGTCGGCAGCGCCCCGGTCCACCACGAGCGTCTTGAACCAGGCCGAGCTGTCCTCGCCGATCACCGATACGGCAACCGACGGGATGGCCACGCTCTCCTTGAGTTCGAGCAGCTGTTTGTACCTGAGGTTGGCGGCAATGGCCTCGTTGTTGGCGACGATGCGCTCGTTGAGACGCTTCACGCTCTTTCTGAGCTCGATGTTCTCGCGGCGCACGTCGATCAGGTCGATGTAGTTGTTCCAGATGTCGCTCAGAAAACCGGTAGCGCTCGCGGCGGAGCCGGCAACCGGTGCCGTCATGCTCATCACGGTACGCTCGACCGGGTTCGCGTGCTCCCTGTTCCTCAGGTTCATGGCGTAAGTGAGAAACGCCACCAGCAGGACCAGGGCGGTCAGCAGGAATCGCCTGTAGCGGTTAAGAAGGTTTTTCATCGGCCTCAGAAATGGTTTAGGGGGCACTGCGGCCCCCTATTTGTCGAATGATGTCATCGCATGTCGCCGCGAAGAAGAGGCGCTCAGTCAAGCTGAAACGGAGAGTCCACGAGTTCCTCATGGCGGATTTCGTCGACCGGCTCGCGTTTCCCCTCCCCCGCGTACAGCTGGTTCGGGGCGTTGAAGACGATGCCGCTTTCAAGACCGATGTTACGGTAGGCATGCACCACGCCCGGCGGCACGATCACCATCATCGGTGCGTCCACGCCTGCGTAAAGCACCTGTTTGGTTCCGTAGCTCGGTGAGTCGGGTCGGGCGTCCCATAGGTACACCTTGAAGTTCGAAGGCCCCATGAAGCAGAAAAGGTCGGTCTGGTCGACGTGCTCGTGCGGACCGCGCGCCACTCCAGGCAGGGTCATCGAGATGTACGCCATGGCGGGCATGACGCCCGGTTCCAGTTCGTCGGAGCGGAAAAGCTCGGTGAGCCAACCCCTCTCGTCCAGGAACTTGCCCAAGGGCTTGTGCACCACGTCCTGGATGCGCCCCTTTTTGTAAACTACTGCCTCACTCATTTCATCCCCTCCCCGCCGCAAAGCTCGGTCTCGTTGTACACCCGCACGAGGTAGTCACGGTAGGACGAGTTGGGCGTCTGTTCGATGACCCGCGCCATCCCCTTGCAATCGAGGTAGCCCATGCGCAGGGCGATCTCTTCCAGGCAGGCGGTCTTGAGCCCCTGCCGGGCTTCCAGCGTGCCGATGAAGTGGGAGGCCTCAAGGAGACTCTGGTGGGTACCGGTGTCGAGCCAGGCGATGCCGCGCCCGAGCTTCTGAACGGTAAGCTCGCCGCGTCTCAGGTAATCAAGGTTTATGTCGGTGATCTCGAGCTCACCGCGCGGTGAAGGTTTGAGAGCCCTGGCCACTTCGACCACGCTCCCGTCGTAGAGGTAGAGACCGGGAACCGCGTAGCTTGACTTGGGAACTTTCGGCTTCTCCTCGATGCTGAGAACCTTGCCGTCGATATCGAACTCGACGACGCCGTAGCGCTCCGGGTCCTGCACGTAGTAGCCGAATATCTTGGCGCCGCCGTCAAAGTCGGCGATCAGCTTGTCGAGCTCCATCTTGCCATAGAAGATGTTGTCGCCGAGAATCAGGCAGACCGGGTCGCCGGCGATGAACTCTTCACCGATGAGAAA
>MTLC01001426.1_pt1 | contig 12063 bp, 11 predicted proteins | sample 1982451 | NCBI WGS metagenome assembly MTLC01 (sample SAMN05710165, study PRJNA340218) | biofilm metagenome | isolation source: sample SPH anode biofilm adapted to +100 mV | place: USA | collected 2012-02-03 | reverse complement strand
CTGAGCAAAGTGGAAGTGGCGGATGAAGCGTCCTGTATTCAGTGCAAGCAATGCGAGGAACGCTGTCCGGATTACGCTATTTTTATTCAAAAATAAAGGAAGTGACGTACGTGCCAAAAGTTATGCTCATGCAAGGCAACCAGGCTTGCGCCGAAGGCGCTATTGCCGCTGGAGTTACCTTTTTTGGAGGTTATCCGATTACGCCTTCTACGGAAGTAGCGGAAATTCTCGCCAAACGCCTGCCACAGGTAGGGGGCAAATTTATTCAGATGGAAGATGAAATCGCCGGTATCGGCGCTGTCATCGGCGCTTCTTTGACCGGGAAAAAAGTAATGACTGCGACCAGTGGCCCCGGTTTTTCTTTAAAACAGGAACTGATTGGCTATGCGACCATTTCGGAAGTACCTTTAGTCATTGTCAATGTGCAGCGGGTAGGTCCCAGCACCGGGCAGCCTACTTCCCCGTCACAAGGTGACGTTATGCAGGCGCGCTGGGGTACTCATGGCGATCATCCGGTTATTGCCCTGACGCCGGCTAGTGTACCGGAATGCTTCTCTTTGACGATTAAAGCCTATGAACTGTCCGAAAAATACCGCACCCCGGTCATTTTGCTGATGGATGAAGTAATCGGTCATATGCGCGAGCGCATTGAGCTGCCGGACAGCTACGATGAAATCCAAAAGCCGCAGCGCAAAGTTCCCGCAAGCAAAACGGAAGGCTTTTTGCCCTATCAAGCTGACGCGGACGGCGTGCCGCCGATGGCGCCATTCGGCAAGGGCTATCACAGCCATGTAACCGGGTTGGTGCATGACGAAAGCGGTTTTCCTAACGGCTCTTCTCAGGCGACGCAAGTACTAATGGATCGTCTGAACGGCAAAGTAGAAAACAATTTAGACGACATTATGATGTACGAAGAGTATTGCTTGGAGGATGCGGACATTGCGGTGGTGGCTTACGGCGGTACCGCCCGCACGGCTTATGCAGCCGTCGATATGGCCCGCGCCCAAGGCATCAAGGCTGGTCTTTTCCGCCCGATCACCATTTGGCCTTTTGCCGAAAAGCAGATGCAGGAGCTGGCAGGCAAGGTGAAGCACATCTTGGTAGCGGAAATGAATTGCGGCCAATTGGTCGGCGAAGTGAAAAAAGCGGTGGAAGGAAAAGTTCCGGTGGAGCTCTTGGCAAAATACAATAACGAAGCCATTTTGCCGGACGAAATGCTCCAGGCCATTGCCAACGTGAAATTGTAGGAGGTTCGCTCTATGGAAAAGATAGTGGAAAAATACTTTCGCCCTAAACTGCCTCATATCTGGTGTCCCGGCTGCGGCAACGGCATTGTGACCGGCGCCATTGCCCAGGCTATCGATAAAATGGGTTTGGATCAGGACCGTACGGTTATTGTTTCCGGTATTGGCTGTTCTTCTCGCGCTTCAGGCTATTTGGATTTTGACACCGTTCATTCCGCACATGGCCGGGCGCTGCCTATTGCCACAGGCATTAAGCTTTCCGAGCCGGATTTAAATGTCATCGTCATTACCGGCGACGGCGACTGCACCGCCATCGGCGGCAACCATTTCATTCATGCGGCGCGGCGCAACATCAATTTGACCGTAGTGCTCTTTAACAACAATATTTACGGCATGACCGGCGGGCAGTATTCGCCGCTGACGCCTGTAGACAGCAAGGCTTCTACAGCGCCCTATGGCACGATTGAACGCAACTTCGATATTACCGAGCTGGCGAAAGCCGCTGGGGCTACTTTTGTGGCCCGGGCGACTTGCTTTCATAAGCAAGTTTTGGTAGACGCCATTGCCAAAGGTATTGCCAATGATGGATTCTCGTTGGTAGAAGCCATTACGCAGTGCCCGATTTCGTACGGACGTCAAAATAAGCGCGGCAATGCGCCGCAGATGATGCAATGGCAAAAGGAGCATGCCGTGCCGGTAGCGGCGGCGGCAAAAATGACGCCGGAACAGCTGGAAGGCAAGTTTACTATTGGCGTGCTGCATGAAAGCAAAGCGCCCGAATATACTCGAGAATACGACAAGGTAATCGCCAAAGCGCAGAAAGGGGGCAAATAAGATGTTGGAATTGCGTCTTTCCGGTTCCGGCGGCCAGGGCCTCATTTTAGGCGGCATTATTCTGGCGGAAGCGGCTATTTTAGACGGTAAGCTGGCCATTCAGTCGCAGTCGTACGGCCCGGAAGCCCGCGGCGGCTCTAGTAAGTCCGAAGTGCTCATTTCCAATAAGCCCATTCATTTTCCCAAAGTGACCAAACCGAACTTAGTGTTGGCTATGACGCAGGCGGCTCTTGATAAGTATGCCACTGATTTGCCGGACGACGGCATTTTAATAACCGACTCCATGCTGGTGCAGCAGGTTCCTGAGCGTCTCAGCCGCGTCTACGAGCTGCCTATTACGGCTACGGCGAAGGAGGAGCTGGGCCGGGATCTATTCGCCAACATTGTGGCTTTGGGAGCGATTGTGGAGCTGACGGATGTGGTGACCAAAGATTCTTTGGTCAAAGCCGTGCTGTCCCGCGTACCGGCGGGAACGGAAGAGGTCAATCAAAAGGCTTTGTTCTTGGGAGCGGCGCTGATTTCGGCAAAAAAATAAGGACATAGTCTCAATTCACACTCCTTGAGAAAATGATATAATTTGTTTCAATGTTTTTAAGGAAAAGGTGGAAGTGTATGTCGAAAACAACACAAAGCGGTTCCGCTGAGAGCAAATGCCAGAAGCAGTATTTGTTTCTGGCAGCGGCTGTTATTATCTTGGGAATCATCCTGGCGCTGCCGACGCCCGCGGGCTTGCCTACGGCAGGTCATCGCATGCTGGGCATTCTGGTTTTTTCCGTTATTATTTGGATGTCCGAAGCGGTTTCGTATCCGACCAGCGCCGCCATTATCTTGTCTTTAATGGCTTTTCTTTTGGGTACAGCTCCTGATGTGGCAAGTCCCGCCAAGCTTTTGGGGACTTCCAAAGGCTTGACCATGGCCCTGGGGGGCTTTAGCAATACGGCGCTGGCCTTGGTCGGCGGCGCGTTGTTCCTAGCGGCGGCCATGACCAAAACCGGTTTGGATCGGCGCATTGCCTTGGTGATTTTGTCGAAAATCGGCGCCCGCACCAATCGGGTGCTGGCAGGCGTTATTTTTGTCGGCTTTTTCCTCAGCTTTTTTGTTCCCAGCACGACAGCGCGCGTATCCTGTATGGTGCCTATTGTTATGGGGATTATTCTAGCCTTCGGCGTGGAGAAAAAAAGCCGTTTTGCAGGTATGCTGATGATCGCCATTGCCCAGGCGGACAGCATTTGGAATGTGGGCATTAAGACGGCGGCTGCGCAGAATATGATCGCTCTGGGCTTTATTGAAAAGCAGCTGGGCGTTTATATCAGCTGGCTGGACTGGTTTATTGCCGCCGCTCCGTTTGCCATTATTATGTCGATAGTCCTCTATTACATTTTGCTGAAAATGATGCCGCCGGAAACCCGCGAAATCGAAGGCGGTAAAGAAACCATCGCCAGGGAATTGGCGCAATTAGGCCCGATGAAGGCAGAGGAGAAAAAACTGTTCGCTATTTCCATTGTGCTTCTTTGCTTCTGGGCTACGGAAAAAATACTCCATAATTTTGATACCTCGTCGACGACCATTGCGGCTATTTCCTTGATGCTGCTGCCTGGCATCGGCATTATGAACTGGAAAGAAGCGCAGAGCAAGATTCCCTGGGGCACGCTGCTGCTCTTCGGCGTGGGCATCAGCTTGGGTTCGGCCATTCTGTCAACCAAAGCGGCTGCATGGCTGGCTAAAATGATCGTAGGCTGGTTTGGCCTGCAAATGATGCCGGCATTGATCGTCTTTGCGGTATTGGCTGCGTTTTTGATTATTATTCATCTTGGTTTTGCCAGTGCGACCGCTTTGGCGGCTGCGATGATTCCGATTATTATTTCCATTCTGCAGGGCATGCCGCCCGAAGCAGGGGTCAATGTCGTGGGCATGACCATGCTGCTGCAGTATGTTATCAGCTTCGGCTTTATTTTGCCGGTCAATGCACCGCAGAATATGGTAGCCTACGCGACGGAAACCTTTGAAGTTAAAGATTTTATTCGCACTGGCGTACCGTTGTGCATTATCGCTTATGTGCTGACACTGGTGCTGGCTTCCACCTACTGGAAGTGGCTTGGACTTGTGTAAGGAAGTTTGACTGATTCCCCGATGCCGGGTAAGACGAGTAGGTCTTTTTCGGCGTGCAATATATTTTTTTGTTGTGGACGCCGCCTTTTGGAAGAGGTTGGCGTCTATTTTTTTAGGAACTGCAGCGACTGTATGAACGCTGCACGCTAAAACAGATTTTTTGGATTTACTGAAATTTATAGATCTCTAAAACTGAAAAAGCGGACGGCATCATTGAATTTGAGACAAAATTCCGCGCGACTCGAAAAAAACGGCTAAAGCGGCAGTTTCTTAACTCGCTGCGCTCAAACAGGCGAAACTGTCCTCCGTTTTAGTCGTATTTTTCGTCCTGCGGACCGTCTTGCTCCAAAAAGTCTCAAATACAACGACAGCCGCCGCAGTTTTCCTTCGAATCTACCTTCTAAAAGGCTGTAGACATCGGTTATTATGCTGTCCATTGTTTAGTCTTAACATGGCGTTTCTTAGCATTGCAGTTTTCTTTATAAATCTTAATTTACGATCATAGTCCTCTCTCGTGGCCTCCGTTCACTCTGGTTCTCTTGTTCGTTCTTTGCTGTTAAAAATTCTATATTCTCGTACTTTCTGTTACTGATTCATTCGTGATACACTGAAGAAAATGACACAAAGGGAGATTAGTATGGATCTCGAATTGCTGCTGCAGTTAAGTTTAAATATGTCTTTTGTGGCGTTAGCGGCGTATTTGATGGGGCGAAACCGCTATATCATTCAGTGCGCTACACAGCCTTATCGGTTAAAGCACTGGCTGATTTTGAGCGTGGCTTTTTCTATCTTATCGGCTATTGGTACGTATACGGGAATTCCTGTTCATGACGCTCTGGCCAATACCCGCATGGTGGGCGTGATTATGAGCGGCTTTATGGGCGGGCCGCTGGTAGGGCTGGCTACAGGAGCCGCCAGCGCCATTCATCGCTATTCGATCGGCGGCTTTACGGCGGAAATTTGTGCGTTAGCCAGCCTTTTGGTAGGTCTGATGGCGGGCTTGGTTCGGCGTAAAGTGGGTTTTGCGCGACTAGATTGGAAAACAGGCGCTGCGGTAGCCTTGGCAGGCGAGTTTATCCAAAAAAGCCTGGTTATGCTGCTGGCGCAGCCCTATGAGAAAGCGCTTGCTATGGAAAAGGCCATTGCTTTGCCAACGACGATCGTAAGTGTCGTGGGCACCATTATTTTTATTGTCATTTTGAAGAACATTCGCGAAGAACAATCTCTTTATGGAGCTAAGGCGGCGGAGCAGGCTCTTGATATTGCCACACAGGCGCTGCCGTATGCCCGCCAAGGCTTGAATGAGGATTCGGCGGGGATGATTGCCGGTATTATTCACGATATCACGAACATGGACGCGGTGGCGGTCACGGATAGGGAAAAGATCATTGCCTTTATCGGCGCTGGCGCGGACCATCATACCGCCGGGCAAGCCATTGCCGGCCAGGCTACTAGGGAGGCCCTGCAGAACGGTCAGGTGGTTGTGCACAAGAATGAGGGCATCCGGGAGTGCCCGCAACTGTCGTGTCCGCTGCGGTCCAGCGTGATTGCGCCGTTAATGGCGCATGGCAAGGCCATAGGCACGATTAAGCTTTTCAGGTCTCATGAGGATGGAATTTCACCTTTTGATATTCGCATCGCCAGCGGCGTCGCGCATCTTTTGTCGGTGCAACTGGAGTTGGCGGAGATGGATCAGCAGGTTTTGATGCGGGAGAAGGCGGAACTGAAGGCGCTGCAGGCGCAGATTAATCCGCATTTCTTGTTTAATACTTTGTCGATTATCATGTCCTTTTGCCGTACCGATCCGGATACGGCGCGGCAGCTTTTATCGCATTTATCTACGCTCTTAAAACGCAGCTTTCAGCAGCGCCAGGATGTGGTTACCTTGGGCGATGAGCTGGAGGGAATTCATGCGTACTTGGAAATTGCCAAACGTCGTTTTGGCAGCCGCTTGCGCGTACAGATACACGCGGCGGAAGAGGTGAAGCAGGTTTTGGTGCCGGTCTTGTCGGTGCAGCCCTTGGTGGAGAACGCGGTGCAGCACGGACTTTTTCCGAAGACAGACGCGTGTGAATTAGAGATTCTGGCTTTTTATGAAAAAGAGCAAGTAATCATTCGAGTTTGCGATAATGGTATTGGCATGCAGGAAGAAACGCTGCAAAAATTGAAAGACTTTCGCAGCGACGGTATTGGCTTGAAAAATGTCAACGGCCGCTTGGTAAGTCTTTTTGGAGAAGAAGCGGGTCTGCAGGTGCAAAGCCAGGAAGGGCAGGGAACGCAAGTGGAGCTTCGCATTCCCTGGAAAGGAACGGTACAGCATGCGGTATAAGGTGGTTATTGTCGATGATGAAGCGCCCATTTGCGATGAAATTGAGTATTTGTTGAAACAGTATGTTGATATCGAAATTTGCGCTAAATTTTCCCGTGCAGCCGACTCCTTGGCGTATTTAGTGGAGCATTCCATCGATATTTTGTTTCTCGATATTCAAATGCCCGGCCTTAGCGGTTTGGAGCTGGCGCAGAAACTCAAGCAACTGTCGCGGCCGCCGCTGATCGTTTTTGTAACGGCTTTTACTGAGCACGCGTTAGAGGCGTTTGCTACCTCGGCAGTGGGCTACTTGACCAAGCCGATCGAAGAAGATCGCTTAGCAGAGGTCTTGCGCAAAATTCGTTCCTTTTCTTTGCATGGCAGCGGCGAAGCGCAGCCGGCATTGTGCCGGATTTGCGTGTTGGAAAAAGGCAATATTGTGCCCCTGGACCCTAAAGATATTGTATTTGTGCAGGTAAATGAAAAAGATGTTTTTGTGCACACGGCGGAGAACAAGCAGTTGTGTCCGTTGAGTCTGAAAGAAGTGGAGGAACTGCTGGAGGAGCAGTCTTTCTTGAGGGTGCATCGCCAGTATTTGGTCAATTTAGCGGAAATTCGAGAGATCGTTCCTTGGTTTCACGGCTCGTTCCTTTTGCGTATGAAAAATGGGCACGAAGTGCCTGTCAGTCGCAATAAGGCTAAAGCGCTGAAGCAGGCGTTTGGGTTCTAAGGGAGCTGCTGGTTTATTCGTACACACGCCAGGACAATTCTTTTTCCGCCTAGCTGTGTCAAGGCAACCTTGAAATAGCGGTGCTATTCCTGCAGCCGTCCTTTCTTGCTAAGCTAAAAAATATTTTGTTCTGGCGATGAACTCATTAAACCAGCAGCTCCCTCGTGCATAGTAGAGTTATAAAAAAGCGATAGTCCTCCGTTGTATCCTCCGGTCACTCTGATTCTCTTGTTCAAAATATAGAGTTTCCTCATGATTTGCGCATACTTTCTTCATCAGTTCTTCACAATTGTTGGCTATCATTAAAACAAGGAACAACAAAAGAACTGAGGAGGAATTTCAAATGAGCATGACCCATTATATGGAGCTGCTGGCGGCCAGCCAGCCTTGGAACTTGATTATTTACATGGTGATTCCGGTGGCGTTAGCCGAAGCTTTGGTAGCCATGGAGTTTGTGCTGCTCTTTAGGCAGCGCTACGAAGGAACATTGCGCCAGGTTCATAAAGTGGCGGGAATTGTATTAGGAGTGTATTTTGCAGGAATTATGGTCCAATTAGGAACGCAGGTGCTGCCGAACTTGGTGTGGAGAGGGCCAGCTGACGTTTTAGCCGTAGGTTCCTATTTGTTGGCCGGGGTGCCGCTGGTTGCTATTGCTTTATTAGAATTGGGAATTTGGGGTGGGCAGGCGTCGGCGAGGGAAAAAATGAAGTACCATTTTCTGCTGCTGACCGCATTTCTGATCATCACTCATGTGGCCATGGTCTTCGGCATGGTGGACCCGACCATTATGGGCTGGCAACCGCAGATGGACGGCGGCATGATGCAGCATGGACAGCATCACGGGCAATAAAGACTGATTTTACGCAGAAGAAGAGGGCAGAGGAAACGAAGAGAAATAAATGCTCTCTTTGCTTTCTCTGTTTTTCGAATTTCAAAACCTTCTGTCCAACCCTCCCTTCACTTCTTCTACTCTTGTTAAATATGCTATTTTGGAAAGGAGAGCGAATACATTGCGGGTATTGCTGGTAGACGACGACCAAAAGCTCCTGGAGCTGCTAAGCGCCTATTTTTTAAAGAACGGTTTTGCTGTTTTGGAAGCAACGAACGGTCCGGATGCGTTGGAGCTGGCGCAGCGAGAAGCGCCGGATCTGATTGTATTGGATTTAATGCTGCCCGGTCTTGATGGTTGGGAGGTATGCCGGCGTCTGCGCAAAACCAGTGATGTGCCTATTTTAATGTTGACGGCCCGGGACGAAGAAGCGGATCGTTTGATTGGCCTGGAGCTGGGGGCGGATGACTATGTGACGAAACCGTTTAGCCCCCGGGAAGTGGTAGCTCGAGCTAAAGCTATTTTGCGGCGCAGCCGCCGGGAGATGCCGGCGGAAAATGAACTGCGTCAAGGACCCTTGGTGATGTTGATGGAACAGCATCGAGTCTTGCTGCATGGCAAAGAATTGGAACTGACGCCGACAGAGTACAAACTGCTGGAAACTCTCGCAGCCAAACCTGGACGGGTTTTTTCCAGACTCCAGTTGGTGGAACAAGTGCAAGGCTATGCTTTTGAAGGCTATGAGCGTACCGTAGACGCTCATATTAAGAATTTACGGCGCAAGTTGGGCGAAGAGCAGCAGCTGGTGCAGACTGTATATGGCGTAGGCTATAAATGGAGCAGTGAAGCGGAATGAATAGCATTCAATACCGGATTGCCGGCTTGGTGTTTTTGTCTATTACCATAACGGTGGTAGTTTTGGTTTTTTTGGCGAATTACCAAATGATGCTGCATTTTGAAACATACTTGTTTATGCAGGGGATGCATGGCGGCGGGCAGGAGGAAGCGTATCTCAACAATATCCATGATTCGCTGTTTGGGGTAGGTGCTGTCATGGTCTTGTTCGGGTTGGTGTTTAGTTTTTTTCTGGCCAGAGGCATTACTGAACCGTTGCGGAGCTTGGGAAAAGCCGCCGAAGGCATTGCTGACGGGCGCTATGGAGAAACGGTGCCTGTAGAGCAAAAAGATGAAATAGGACAGTTGGCGGAGACTTTTAACCATATGTCATTGTCCTTGAAGGAAGCGGTTCAATTGCGGCAGCGCTTTTTGGCTGACGCCGCTCATGAACTGCGTACGCCTTTGGCAGTCATTCAGGGAAACTTGGAAGGCATGCTGGACGGCATTGTGCCAACAGATGAAAAAACCTTATCTTCTTTGCGGGAAGAGGCGCTGCATTTGAACCGCTTGATTCAAGACTTGCGGGAGCTATCTTTAGCGGAAACCGGGCAGCTTCCTTTGGTAAAAGAAGAGGTGAAGCTTCACGTGCTTGCGGCCCGAGCGGCAGGCATGCTGCAGCCTCTAGCTGAGGAAAAGCAGGTGGTCTTGCAGGCTGAAGCAGCAGAAGTGCCGTCAGTGCGTTTGGATAGACAACGCATGAACCAGATTATTTATAATTTGCTTACCAATGCGCTGCGTCATACGCCTCCTGGCGGACGGGTGACGGTGGCGGTGCGACAAGAAGAAAATGATGTGGTTTTGGCAGTCAGCGATACCGGCGAGGGCATGGCGCCGGAGCATCTTCCTTATATTTTTGAGCATTTTTACCGGGTGGACGCATCTAGAGATCGACGCAGCGGCGGCTCTGGCATCGGTCTGGCTATTGTTCGCCGCTTGGCGGAAGCTCAGGGTGGCAAGGTAACAGTACAAAGCCGCTTGGGTGAAGGCAGCTGCTTTGAAGTGCGCTTTAAAAGTACGGAGTAACTCTTGGAAAAATCGTAATCCTCTGTCGTGCCCTCCCTTTACTCCTTATACTCTTGTTTAAAATGTTGCACCTAGTATTCGTACTTCCATTTCTTCTTACATGTGCGAAAGATGTCACAATTTCTTCATCGTTTCTTCATACTCTTTCGCTATACTGAAGATGAGGAAAAGAAGGGAGGTGCTTCGTATGTGGATGCATGGATTTAGCGGAGGACCTTTGGGATATGTGGGCATGGGTATTGGCATGCTGATGCATGTGCTGGTCCTGGCGGTACTGGTACTGTTTGCAGTGTGGCTGTTCCGCTCGCTGAAGGGCGGCTCGGTTACTAAGCAGGAGGAAGCGCCGACCAACGCGCTGGAAGTGCTCAAGCTTCGCTTGGCCAAGGGCGAAATTACGCTGGAAGAGTACCGTGAACGAAAAGACGAATTAGAAAAGTCATAGCAGCTGTAAGTGTATAATTGGTCCGCGTCACAAGGCGCGGACCTTCTTTTATTGTGGACAATGTCATAAGAACAACAAATTATTAACAAAACGTATATTGTGTTACTGTAAAATATCAGCTATACTATGTTCTAACATGAACATAACAAAGAAAGGAAGGCAGAAGGATGACGCAGAAGCGATGCATGGCGTATTTGGGACCGGAAGGAACCTATAGTGAGGAAGTAGCCCGATTTTTAGCAAAAGACGAATGGCGGTTACAAGGATTTCCAAGCATCGAAGACGCCATGTGGGCGGTGGCCCAAGGCGAAGCGGATTGCTGTGTCGTTCCTTTTGAAAACTCCTGGGAAGGTTCGGTCAATGTGACTTTGGATTTGCTGGTGCATGAGCTGGATCTTTTTATTCAGCAGGATGTGCGCTGGCCAATTCGTCATGATTTATGGGTAGCCCAGGCTTGTGAGAAGCCAAACAGCATTTTGTCGCATCCTCAGGCCTTGGCGCAGTGCAGGGCTTTTTTAGGACGACGGTATCCTCAAGCGGCTAGAATTCCTGTGGTCAGCACCGCAGAAGCGGCGCGGCGCGTTGCTTCCGGTGACGGTGATGCGGCCATTGGCAGCTCGCTTTTGGGTGAATTGTATGGTTTGAAGCTGCTCGAGCGAGGTATTCAGGATGATGAAGGGAATTGTACACGTTTTGTGCTTCTGGTGAAGGAACCGGTTTCCTGCAGGGGTGAATCTGTGCAGACTTCTTTGATTTGTCGTATTGACGGCGAAAAACCAGGCAGGTTATACGAGCTTTTAGCAGAATTTGCCAAAAGAGAAGTCAACTTAACACGCATTGAGTCTCGCCCGGCGCGAACAAAAATGGGAGAGTACGTTTTCTTAATGGACGTTGACGGTGATGCGGCGCAGCCGAAAATTGCCGAGGCCATTAAGGCGGTGCAAGCTCGTTGTGTGTGGATGAAGAACTTGGGTTCCTATTCAGTGCATTATGAGGCAAACCAATAAAGAAGCTACATAAGTGGTTGTGTGTTTTCACGGAGGCAGGCCGTGATGAATAGGGAATGAAAGGGGCTAAGGGTATATGCGAGGAATGGATACGAAAGATCGGATTATGTATGTGGCGATGGATTTGATTTCCGCCAAAGGATTTCGGGCTGTAACCATCAAGGAAGTGGCGGCAGGCGCTGGCGTTAGCGAGATGACGGTGTTTCGCAAGTTTACCAGCAAAAAGAATATGCTGATGGAGGCTTTTGACCGTTTTTCGGTTTCCTTTCCGTTTCAGGAAGTTTTTCATGACCAACTGACAGGAAATCCGGATATTGATTTGATGAATATCTGCAAGGCGCATTATAAACACTTGGAGCATAATCGTCGTCTGATGAATATCTTTTTAAAAGAAGACAACAATATTCCCGAGCTGCGGGCTAAAATCCGCCAATTTCCTGTGGAAATGAAAAAGCACCTGATTGCCTATTTTGAGCAAATGCAGAAGGACGGGAAGCTTCCCAAGGATAATGCAGAGCTGCAGTATAACAGCTTTTCCACCGTCGCGGTAGGGCAATTCTGGTGGCGCATGTTTATCAATGACAACCCGGCGGAGCAGGTTCTGGACAGCGACGTCAATACGGTTCTGGAATACTCTGTG
>MTLC01000373.1_pt2 | contig 12064 bp, 10 predicted proteins | sample 1982451 | NCBI WGS metagenome assembly MTLC01 (sample SAMN05710165, study PRJNA340218) | biofilm metagenome | isolation source: sample SPH anode biofilm adapted to +100 mV | place: USA | collected 2012-02-03 | reverse complement strand
AGGCGTTGTCGGGGGAGTTCGCGAGGAAGGTGCGCTCTTCCATCGGGGCGACCACGTTCACCCCGGCCATGCGCAGGTTACCCGCCACGTCCTCCATGTCGCCGCCGCGCGCGTCGCCCCAGTTGTCGACGCAGGTGAGCTTCCCTTTGCCGTTGTAACGCAGCGCGTGGACGAGGCTCACGGTGAGATAGCCGGTGCCGATGCCTAGTTCCAGCACATCGTCCGGCTTTTGCGACAGCAGGGCGCCGATGATGAACATGTTGTGGCTGCGGTCTATGGCGACCTCGCCCGCGCCGGGCTCCATCGTGTTGAGCAGTGCGAAATAATCGTTCAGGGGCTGCATGTGCTTCCTCCGTAACGCCAAAGTTTGACAAAGGATGCCGGCAACTTAGAGCCGACGGCTTCATTTTGCAAGGGAAAAAGCGGATCGGGAAAAACCGCAAGGCCCGGAGGAGACTCCGGGCCTTGCCTTTAGGGGGGACTACTTGTCGTGGCAGGTGATGCAGAGCGCGCTGTTCTTGTCGCTCTTGATCAGGTGCCCCTTGGCGGGGTTCAAGGGGTCGTGGCAGGTGAGGCACCCGACGGCGCCGTTCACCATGATCATGTTGCGCTCCTGGGGCGAGATCGGCTTGTACCCCTGCTTGTTCACGTAGCTTTGATAGATCATCCCGATGGGGTGCTCCCCGTCGAAGGAGTGCACGTGGCTCGTCTTGTTGGATGCGTTGTTGCGCAGGTTTACCTTCACGTCCGGGCCGGCGGCGCCGTCGTGGCAGCCGATGCACTCCCTCGACAGCGGGTCGATCTCCGGCGGCGCGTCGGCCGGCGCGGGGCCTGCGTTAGCTATGAGAAACGCCGCAGCTGCCGCGATCACGGCGCCTTTTCTGTTGCTCCATGGCATGCTTGCCCCCTTGTCAGGCCGGTTCAAAAAATGCGTGCTGTCCGATCTCTTCGGCGGCACCCGAGCTGGACTTTAGGGGAAGAGGCCCTTTCCGGTTCACCTGGTCCTGGAACCCCAGGAGAAACTCACCAGGGCGAAGGAGCGCTCTCCGGTGCCCTCGTCTGCGTCCGCGTCGGCAGTCTCCTCCCGATCGTCGATCCGGCTGTTCATCTTCGCCTGTTCCACCTTGGCTAGATACGCCTTTTGCGCCTCGACCGACTTTTGCAGCATCAGGGAATAAGGGCAGGTCCCCTTGGTCGAAGCGGCGGCCGTTGCGGTCTCGTCGGCGTGGGCCGCGGTGTTGATGCCTTGCAGCGCGACGGCGGCGATGGTGAGTGTCAGTATGGTGAAAAGCTTTGCCTGGAATCTTGTCAGGGGTCTCATGGCTTCCTCCTGTGCGGTGCGTGTTGAAGGTACCGTTACAAGGAAGATGCCATCGCGCCGTAAAAATATCGGAACGCGAAACGCCGCTATTGCGGCCACTTATGCCGGAACTTGAAAATCCTTTTCGTGCCGGGTGTTCAGCGTCTGCACAATCGCCACGGAAGCGGTGTTCAGGTTCTGATATCGGGGATGGGCAGGGGAAGGTTGTGCAGGGGAAGCGCCGTCAGGATTTCTCGCAAAGGACCCAGGCCGTGAGCCCCGGGATCTTGATGCCGATCCGGGCCGCTGCGGTGAGGAGTGCGTTGTCGAGGCGCAGCGCCATTTCCACCAGGAAGGTGATCCACGCTCCCCTGTGCCACTGCCCGACGCCGTCGCAGCCGTCGTTCGTCCTGAGGACCTTGAACAGCAGCAGTTTTGGGAGCAGCAGCGAGAAGAAGAGGTAGCCGGAGTGCCGGACCTCGAGGCCGCAGGCGCTTGCCACTTGCACGAGCCCGGGGAGGCGGTAGCGCCGGTAGTGCCCCAGGGCGCGGTCATGTGCGCTGAAAAGGGACTGGAAGGCGGGAACCGTGATCATCACCCTCCCTTTCGGACCGAGATGACGCTCCACGATCTCCGCGAGGAAACGGCGGTCATCATCCACATGCTCCATCACGTCCAGCAGCAATACCATGTCGAAGCGGGATGATTTGGGAATAGTGCGCCGGAAGGTGATGCCGTCGGAGGAACGGGAGAGCCGCTCGATCCACGCGTCGGTAAGGCTCGTGTCCACGGCGGTGATGCTCCGGCCCGGGACGTCGGCGAAGAGGCCGCGGGCCGCGAAGGCGTCGCCGCACCCGAGGTCGAGGACCGTCATCCCCTCGAAGCAGGAGGGGGCGATGATGCCGCGCACGGCCTTTAGCCGTGCGGTCTCCCACGGGTGGCGCTGCGGATTGGCTTGATCGGCTTCTCTAAGGTCCATCGGACAACCCCGTCTCCGGCCGCTTGATGAGTCGGCCCAAGGTGTCACATGATGGCGCCGCTGTCAAGGCGGCAGGCGCGACAGTGCCTGCCGGAGTCAGTCCCTTTCCACGGCGAGTGCCGCGATGAACCACTCGTCTTCCGAGTCGAAGAGCAGGGTCATCACCTCCGGCTTCTTGGCCATGTGAATCACGTACTGTTTCCCCGAGACGATGGACGGAGTGGAAAGCCGGATGGCGAGGGATTCCTCGGAAAGGTAGCGCTTGAAGGCGCCGGCGAGGACGTTCGCCACCTCGCCCAGGGCGTCCTCGACCTCCTCGTCGGTCGGCTCCTCGATGTCGAGCATCTGGCAGGCCATGTGATGCGCCAGCCGGGTCGAGACGTGCAGGCTCACCAGGCCGTTGTACTCCCCGGCAAGGCCGACCAGGCCGCTTATGCAGTCGGCGAAGTTGGAACCGGGATCGACCGCGAGAGGCAGGTGCAGCAGGTGATCCATGCCGAGAAGGGTAGAGAAGATCTTTCTCGTCTCCTGGATGAGCGATTTTTCCAGAGCCGGTCCGGCGCAGCCGATTCTTGCGAGCAAATGATCCGAAAACATGTCTTTTTCTCCATATCGCGAGGTTCCCGGCGGCACGTGTGTCCCGCACGAAGACAAAACAGGGGCCACAGCCGGAATATGGAACCTTGAGGAGCAGGGGGCGTGCCAAAAGCGAAGCTGTGCAATTACGGGAATTTGACCGGCTCGGGAGTGGCAAGGGTGTCCCGCAGCGGGACAGGGTGGGGCGTCGAGGGACAACGGTGCAAAGGTTATACGACAGGCGGCGCTGCACGGAGGAGGCGTGCGGCAAGTAAAAGTCAACAGCGTGAGCCGCAGGAGAGGGGAGGCTTAGGTGGGTGTTCCTGCGGCTAGCGTGGCCTTCGTGGTCCTGGCGCGTAGCCGCGCCCGACAGCGGCATCCAGCTCGTCGATCCATCCCGCTCTCGCGTCGGGAAAGGCGTCGGCGTACGGCACATAAGGTTTGATGTCCAGAACCGGGGTCCCGTCGAGAAGGTCCACGCCGCGCAGGTGCAGAGTCTTTCCTTCTATCCTCACCAGTTCCACGGCGGACAGCCCGATGGAGTTTGGGCGGTGCGGCGACCTGGTGGCGAGTACGCCCCGCTTCGGACCGCCTCGCGGCGGCTTAACGCTGCTTCTCCACCCCTCGCTCAGGTGAAACGCGAAGATGAGCCAGAGCCTGTCAAAGCCGCTCAGGTCCTGTATTACCTTCTCGTCCAGCCACTCCTCGAGCACAAGGGTCGCCGATGCGGGTTCGCCGGTCTGCGTCCCCGCAACCACTGTCCCCTGGTGGGGTGCGTCGATGCGGCGCGCATAGGGGGATCTCAAAAGCCCAATGGGGCGATAGGTGAAATGGGTGTCCTGTATCATTCGAAGCTGCTTTCCTTTGGTCGGGCACCGGATGGTAAAACAGCTCTCCAAAAAAGGCAATAGCGAGCCGTTCGACCGCCGGGTCACGCGGAGTGTGTGAGGGGACGCGGGCGCTCTTTGCGCGGTGACCTGGCAGACATTGTGAAGTAAAGGGTTTTACCAAGCTCTTTTTCGATTTTACCTACAAGTGTGCCGATTCCCCGTGTGTTATACCTTTGCAGGATGCGAGGTGTTTCGATGAAAAGACTTGCCGCTTGCTGCTGTCTCTTCCTTAACCTGTTACTGACGGCGCACGTTGCCTGTGCTGCTTCACAGGATACGTATACCTTCGCTGTTGTACCCTATTACAGTCCCGAGAAGATCTGGACGCTTTTCACACCGGTGGTGAGTTACCTCAGCAAGACCACCGGCGACAAGTGGCAGCTTCAACTCTACGCAAATCACGCGGAATTCCTGAACGACATCTGCAGCGGCAAGATCTCCGCGGCCTTCACCGGCCCGGTTCCGCTTGCCCGCGCCTACGAGGCGTGCGGCGCAAGACCCGTGCTGGTCGCCCTCGCTCAAAACGGCAAGCCGGTGTACCACTCCGTCTTCGTGTCGAGCGATCAGGCGATCCGGAACCTGCGCGACCTGAAAGGGAGGCGGGTAGGCTTTTTCAAGGGCTCCACCGCGGCACACGTGGTGCCGGTCAGGATGCTCAAGGATGCCGGGGTCTACATGGCGGACATCTCGCCCGTGTTCCTCGGCAGCCAGGACAAGCTCGTATCCGCGCTGCTGGCCGGCGACATCGCCGCCGCTGGGATAAAGGAAACCCTCTACCATAAGGTCTCCCGTGAAAAGCTGCATGTCCTCTCCCGTTCAGAACCCCTCCCCAACTTCGCCGTCTGCGCCCTCCCCACCTTCCCCGCAAAGGCCCGCGACCGCCTCGTTTCATCCCTGCTTAAACTCAAACCCCTGACCAATGCACGGGACAGGGCGTTTGTCAGCCGCTGGGACGACGAGATGAAGCATGGTTTCGTCACCCCTGACCGGGACTTCCTCGTCGGCGTCTTCCGAATCCGTGACATGTTCAAGGACGCAGGCAATGGCATTCGATAGAAAAAGCCTCGGCTTCAAGCTGATAGCTCCCAGCCTCGTCGTTATCGCCATCGTCTTCTTCGCGCTGCTTTTCCTCATCAAGTCAATCACCGTCCGGGTCCACGACGACTACGTCCGCTTTACCCTCGCCTCTGCCAACGGCGAAGTGCGCAGGGTCCTCACCACCGCCGCCAACGACCTCACCGCCGCCCTCCTCGCTGGAAACGAAGAAGTCACCGAGGCGAAACAGAAAAGCGTGATGGAGACGCTGAGGCTGCTATGGTCCGGAACCAGCCACGGCGGCGTTGTCATCGACGGGAGCGGCGTCGTGCTGTGCACCACGCTTCCCCTCCCGGCTACCCGGGCGGTGGCAGCCCAGGCCGCGGAAGGGTACCGTGCCATAAAGGTCGACGGCGATGAAGTGGCGTCGTTTGGTCAGCGCTTCCCCATGTGGGGGTGGAGGGTGGTGACGGTAAGCAAGGCCCGCAACACCTGGCTGCAGGACGGCAAGGTCGCCATGCTGGCTCCGCTGGTGGCAACCGGCTGCCTGGCCATGGTCTTCGGGATCTTTTTGGTGCTGAGGAAGAACCTGCAGCGCCCGGTGGAGAAGATGGTCGCCGCGGTAAGTTCATCCAGAAAGGTTGAGCCTACCGGGGTCACCGAATTCGACATCGTCGGGAGCGTCGTGAATGACGCCTTCCAGCGCCTTACCGAACAGACCGAGACCCTGCGGCGGGAGCTTGCGGAGCGGACGAGGATACAGGAAGAGCTGTGGGCCAAGGACGAACGGATACACAACCTGCTTGACTGCACTGAAGAAGGGATTTTCGGGGTCGACCCGGACGGCATCTGCACCTTCTGCAACCGCTCCTGTCTGCAACTGCTGGGCTACCAGCAGGAGGAAGACCTGCTGGGCAAGCGGATCCACGACCTGATCCATCCGACAGGGGTGGACGGTGCAACCGTCACCAGCGAGGAGTGCCCGGTCTGCAACACGTTTCGAACCGGTGCGGGCGCCCATCTCCCTGCCGAGGTGCTGTGGCGCGCGGACGGGACGGCCCTGGAGACCGAACTCTGGGCGCATCCGGTGGTGGACAACGGCAGGATATCCGGTGCGGTGGTCACCTTCATCGACGTGACGCAGCGCAAGATGCTCGAGGACCAGTTGATCCAGGCGCAAAAGATGGAGTCGATCGGCAGGCTCGCAGGAGGTATCGCCCACGACTTCAACAACCTTTTGACTCCCGTCATGGGGTACTGCGAGCTGTTGCGGCTCGACCTGCCGGAAAACGCGCTGGTTCAGGAGCGCTGCGGGAACATCCTGAAAGCCGCCGGGGGGGCGAAGGAGTTGGTGCAGCAACTGCTGAGCTTTAGCAGGAAACAGGTACTGGAGATGAAGGTGATCGACCTGAACCAGGCGATTACCAACTTCCGGAGCATCTTGCGGCGCACCATCCGTGAGAGCATCGATCTCAAGATGTCGCTTGCGGAAGGAAGCTATCCGGTAAGGGCGGACAAAAACCAGATCGAGCAGGTGGTGATGAACCTCGTGGTGAACGCGCAGGACGCGATCGGCGAGCATGGCGTGGTAACCATCGAAACGGCGCCTGTGCTGCTGGATGACGAGTACGCCCGCCTGCACAAGGACGTCATCCCCGGGCGCTACCTCATGCTCGCCGTCGCCGACGACGGTTGCGGCATGGACCAGGAAACGCGGCAGCGCGTCTTCGAGCCGTTTTTCACCACCAAGGGGATCGGTAAGGGTACCGGGCTCGGCCTTGCCACCGTCTACGGCATCGTGCGGCAGCACGGCGGCAACATCTGGGTGTACAGCGAACCCGGCAAGGGGACCGTCTTCAAGTGTTACTTCCCGCTCGCGGAGGGAATGGCGGTCGCCGAGCGGGCCGATGCCCGCGCCAAGGTCACCCTGGAGGGAGCAAGACGCACCATCCTCCTCGTCGAGGACAACGAGATGGTGCGCCTGCTTGTGGCCGAGCTCCTGGCGCAGGCGGGGTTCGAGATGCTGGTCGCAGGCGACCCGAAGGAAGCTCTGAAACTTTCCGAGGGGCGCCGTATCGACCTGCTCGTGACCGACGTGGTGCTCCCGCACATGTCCGGCCCGCAACTGCACCGAAAGCTCCTACAGCACGACGCCGCGCTGAAGGTACTGTACATGTCCGGTTACACCAGTAACGCCATCGTGCACCAGGGGGTGCTGGATGAGGGGACCCACTACATCGCCAAGCCCTTCGCGCTGAACGATTTCGCCCGCAAGGTAGCCGAGGTGCTTGCCGCCTCAAGGTGAGGCCTTCGCGGGCCCGGCACCGTCACTCCCCTACCGCAGCGGTCTCGCAGTCCGCGTCCCCTTGCGCCGGTGTTCGGGGGGGGAGGCTGAAGAAGGTGGGGTCCTCGAACTGTCTGACCTTCGCGACCTGGGTGTCATCGTCCTCATCCGCCGTGCAGATGATGCGCCACTCAAGAAGGCTGTCCAACTGGTGGGTGACGTCCCAGAGGTGCAGGGTGGAGGCATCCTTGTCGTACTCGTAGGCGTGCCACCTGGTCGGCGTATCGGTCCACATTATCCGCTCGAGCGCTATCGTCTGGCTGAACTTGTTCGTGTTGAGGTTGTAAAAGGTCCCTTTCCCTTCAGCGAGGCTTAAGAGGGCGACGTCGGTCTCGGTGCATAACCCCTGGACGCCCGACCTGCAAATCAGGCCTCCCGCAACCGAGTTCAGATACTGCTTTATTATCTTCAGCTTGGAGTTGAGGACCTTGACGGCTCCTTCCCTTATGTAGACCTGGAGCTTCTCGCAGTCCACGGCGAAGGTCTGCATCGGGATGGTGCGTGCCGTCCGGCTCTGGCCGTGGGGAAGGTCAAGGTTGCTGTTCAGGAGAAAGGTCCCCGTTTCGGTGCCCAGGAACATGGTGTCGGGGCGGTACGATCCCCTGCTTACGCAGGTCACCTCGCCTTTTGCATGGAAGGCTCTCACCGTGGTGCTCACGACGTCGAGGCTCTGTCGTACCACCCGGATATTTTCCCCCTCCGTGATGACTGCGTAGTAATCGTTGTCCTTGCTGCTCGACATGAGTATCCCCCGGAACGAAGCGTCTCCCTCATATGTGAAATTTTCGTTGATGACTATCTCGGCCAGGAAACACGCTTCCGTTTCCGAGAGCCTCGCCCGCCACAGGTGGTTTGAGGTGACGGCGTTGGCGAGGAGAAAGAGATCCCTGTCCGGGATGGAGTCCAGAAACCCGAGATCCTTGAAGTGCGGGGACCGGTACCGCGCCGCGGTGTGTTTTGCGACGTTTATCACGAGGATGGTCTCGTCGTCCTCCCTGAACAGCTTGTGCAGGAGCGACTCGCCGACCAGGGTCAACGGGACCCGGGGCTTGGTCGCCAGATCGAGGTCCGCGTCCGGCGAGACGATGACGGTAACAGGTTCGACCTCGATGGCGAAATAATCGGCGATCTCCGCATCGATGGAGGCGAGCTTTTCCCGGTCCTCTATGGAATCCCGCAGCGCGGCGGCCCTTGCGGCATTGCCGATCATAAGGGCGGTCCTGTACTCTTCCAGTTTGTCCTCCTCGGTATGACTGCTGTAGCTGTGCCAGTTTAGCGTCATGTCGCTGTACTCGCGGGAACGGGCGGCCTCGTCGGCGGGGAGCTTCGCGATCACCCTGCGTAAACGCGCGGCGTACGTCCTCGCTTCAGCCAAGGATCCGGCTTGCAACATCCGCATCATCAGGTCGTTGGCGGCACTCCTCGCGAGCTCCCTTTCCGTATCCAGCAGACGATCGTATTCCTCGTCGAAATCGGCATAGCCGCAGAAGTACTGCTTGAGCTTCTCCAGGCGCTCCAGGCATCCCTTGCGCTTGCCCGCCGAAAGCTGCGCCTTGGCCGCGACGAAAGAGAGCCATATCTCCTTTGCCTCTTCATCGGGAAGTTTCATAAGCCTGCGGTTTCCCCGCAGCACCGAAAAAAGCGGCGAGATGGCGCACCACTCCTCGAGTCTCCCGGCCTCCCCTTCGCGTGACAGCCATATCAGGATGTCGAAGCACCCGGGCCACTCTTCAGCGGCGGCGAGGACGCGGAGCTCGCACAGGCGCTGTTCGACCGATTGCAGCTTCAGTGCTCCCTTCTCCTTTTCCATGAGCGCCCTGACCCTGTCCGCGCTGCTTCTGTCCAGTTCCTGCAGCTTCGCGAGCGGTTTCAGGCTCTCCTGCGGTGATGACGACGTCTCGTACTCGAACCAAAGCGCCTTGATCTCCCCTTCGGTTCTTCTCGCCTCGACTTCCCGCAGCAGGCAGCGCCCCTCCGGATAGTGCGGGTAGCGCGCAAGGGCCTGCCGGATCAGCGCTTCCGCCTGGTCGAGGTCCCCTGCGGCCAAAGCCGGCCGGGCCTGCAGCAGAAGCGGTTCCGCTTCCGCCCGCATGCACTGCTCGATCTTGTTTCTCAGCTCGGTTTCCGCAGGCAGTATCCCTTCTTTTGCCTCGGCAAGCTTCAAAAGGGACAGGGCGGCGGAGAGGTTACCGTCACGGAAGGAGATGTCGGCGCAGGCGAAAAGCGCACTCTTGCCGAGGGCGTCGGGACGGAGGTTTTCGAAAAGTGCCCTCGCCTCGGGGATCAAGTCTCTGCCGTAACAGGTAAGCGCCAGGAGTTCACGCACCTGCCGGTCCGCCTGGACATCGTCGGGTTGGGCGAGGATGGTTGCTGCGGCGCTTTCGTACGTGCCCATCTCCTCCACGAGAATGCGCACCGCCTTGATGAGCGGCGTCAACTCGTTACGGTCCCGGACCCGGATGGCCGCGAGGGTCTCCTCCGCGCCGCTGTAGTCGTATTCGACGAGCAGGCGCTGGGCGAGGGCCAGGGCCTCCTTCGCAGGAGTGCCGCTCTTCGTCTGCTTCTGCTTTTTCTTGGGGGATGGCTTCGTCGTCGCCGGCGCCTGGATAGGGGCAGGTTCATCGATGGCATCGAGGGCCTTGAGCGAGAGCACTCTGATGTGGGTATGGCAGGCGTCGATGGTCGGGTTGTGTCTGTGCCTGATGAGCAGGATGTCGTCGCTGTAGGGGTGAGGAACGAGCCGGAAATTCTCGCCGTAGTTTTCCAGGAGCAGGTTCTGCAGGGAGTTCTTCAGTCGATAGCCTGTTTCGCGGTCGGCCTCCGAAAGCTGGAGCGAGGTGGGGTTGACCCGCTTGATGAGAGAGATGATCTCTTCGGCTCCGGGGAGCCGTGAGGAGCCGAGCAGTGCCTCCGCACGCCGTACGTGCTTTTCCCAAATCATAAGAGCGATCCCTCCTGACTTAAAAATTAAATACGGTTAATTTTAGTCTCTTTGCCCGGAGGCGCAAGAGCACGCTTCGCATTTATGACAGTAGGAGACGGCTTTCGTGGAAGGGGAGGCCGGCAGGCCCCCTATCAAGGGATGCGTGCGGCTGGGTTGAGCCGGCACCGCGCATTGCCCGTGAAAGTAGCGCCGCGATAAAATTTGACAATGCGTCCCGGCAACTGGTATAGGTCCGGCATGTATTATCCCTTCTCCAGCATATTGCCCCCTCCCGCAGCCATTCTCGCCTAGCAAGGCAGTCTGGCGGCTACCCCTTCCAGTTCGCATCCAGCGTTCACCCTACAGTTGCGCCTTTCTGCCTTGATCTCTGAGTATCTTTCCCTCTGAGCTTCAAGGAGATTTCATATGCAGTCACTGGACACTTCCCGCGCAGCGTCGCGCCGCGGGCTTTTACTGATCATGCTTGCCGCGGTGCTTTGGGGTACCGTCGGCATTTCCACCAAGACCATCTACCAGCTTGCCGCCACAAATCCGTTGTCGATCGGTTTCTTACGTCTTGCTATCTCCCTCCCGGTCCTGTTCTCACTCTGCTGGGCAAGGCTGGGGAGAAAGATGTTCCAGATTGCCCGGGCCGACCTAGGTCTGATGACGCTCGTCGGTTTGCTGACCGCTTTGTACCAGGCATGTTACTTCGGGGCCATCGCCCGTACCGGGGTCGCGGTGGCAACGGTGATAACGCTCTGCACGGCGCCGGTCATGGTCGCCGTCGTCTCGGCTGGGTTGACGGGGAAGGGGCCCTCGAGGGGGACGCTTGCGGCCTTGGTCGGCGCCCTTTCCGGAACCGGCCTGCTGGTTCTGTCCCAGGAGCAGTCGAGGATCTCAGGGACGGACGCAAGCGGCGTTGCGCTAGCCTTTGTCTCGGCCTTCAGCTACGGGATGATGACCATCGCCTCGCAACGCCTCGCAGCGCGCTACGACCCGTTTCAGTCCCTTGCGATCAGCTTCGCACTCGGGGCGGCCATCCTGTTTGGTTTCGCCCGTTCCCACGGCATGGTGCTGACCTATCCTCCTCTTGCCTGGACGGCGCTCGTCTATCTCGGCGCGGTACCGACGGCGATCGCCTATGTGCTCTTCTTCAAAGGTATGCGTTCCACCCCGGCGACGGCGGCGAGCATCAGCACGCTATTGGAGCCACTGATCGCGACTCTGCTGGCATGGTTCCTTTTCGGGGAACGCTTCTCTTCCATTGGGTTTCTGGGCATCGTCTTGCTGGTGGGGTCGTTGCTGTTGCTGTATCTGGGGGGCACGCTGCGCATGCGTAAAATGGTGGGTGGTAACCTGGGATGACCGGTTTCCAAGTATTGGGCGCAAAGAGCTGAAAGCAAAAGGCCCCTGGCATTCGCCAGGGGCCGAAACATGCTGCGAGGGGAGTTGCGCTTTATTTTGCCGTTATGACGAGCTCGGCGCTGGTCACTTCTTCCTTCACCGGCTTGGTCTGGAAGCGGTCGGTGCAATAAAGCAGTCTGGCCTTCACGGTGTACTCGCCGGGCGCAAGCGACGGATCCCAATGCAGCGTCCTCTCCTCGCCGGCGCGAATGGAAGACTCGTGCGGCCCCATGACGTCCGTGGTCTGCCCGTCCGAGGTCGGGGCGAACATCCATTCCTTGCGGACCTTGCTTACTCCATTTTTATCCGACACCTCAACCTGCAGGTAGACGGCTCGCGACGGCTCGCCGGTCGGCACGGAGTGTCCCGCTCCGATGTTCACGACCGCGAAGTCGAGCGACTGCTTGTTTTCATACGGTTGGACGATCGTGACACTGAGGGAGCTCAGGTGCCGCTGCCTCGAGTGGGCGCCCGTCCAGGTGTGCCGCCCGACGCTGCGGGGGGGGACGTCGAAGTCCTCCGCAGTCTTGCGGAGCGTCCGGGGCATGTGGCAGTCCTGGCACTGGTCTTTTCCAAGGCCCGGCTTGTAGTAATCCTCCTGCCATTCGAG
>MTLC01002227.1_pt5 | contig 12093 bp, 8 predicted proteins | sample 1982451 | NCBI WGS metagenome assembly MTLC01 (sample SAMN05710165, study PRJNA340218) | biofilm metagenome | isolation source: sample SPH anode biofilm adapted to +100 mV | place: USA | collected 2012-02-03 | reverse complement strand
CCTGGACTGGCTCGACTCGAAGCTGCCCAGGCCCGCCGTGGACGCCATCGACGGTTCCTCGGAGACGATCCTGGAGCAGATCGAGGATCCGCTCAGGGAGGGCAGCTGGGACCGGCGGGGCCTTGTCGTCGGCCACGTCCAGTCAGGCAAGACAGGCAACTACACGGGGCTGATATGCAAGGCTGCCGATGCCGGATACAAAATAATCATTGTTCTGGCAGGGGTCCACAACAACCTGAGGTCCCAGACCCAGGTTCGCCTGGATGAAGGTTTTCTCGGCTTCGCGACCCAGGCAGGCGAAGACGGGCACAAGACTGTCGGAGCCGGTCTGTTCGACCCCGATCCGTCCATCGCACCGGATTTTGCAACGAACCGGTCGGAAAAGGGCGATTTCAATCCATCGAACACCCGGAACCTGGGCATCACCCCCGATCGCCGGCCCTGCCTGTTCGTAGTCAAGAAGAACAAGACGCCCCTCGCGAGACTCCTCAAATGGCTCTCTACCAGGGTCGCGGATGGCACCGCTGCCGACAATGGGCGGAAGATCATCACGAACCTGCCCCTCCTTCTCATCGACGACGAATCCGACCATGCTTCCGTGGATACAGGCGAACTCGAGCTTGGCCCGGACGGAAACCCGGATCCCGAGCATGATCCCAAGACGATCAACAAACTGATCCGGAAGATCCTCCACACGTTCACCAGGAAGGCCTATATCGGCTACACGGCAACCCCGTTCGCCAACATCTTCATCCACGAAAAGGGCTCGACCCACGACGAAGGGCCCGACCTCTTCCCCGCAGCATTCATCTACAACCTTTCTGCGTCGTCGGACTACATCGGCCCAGTCAAGGTCTTCGGCCAGAGGGGCATCGACGGGCGGCAAGGCCTGATCGGTGTTGTTCGCACCGTGGAGGACTACGCCTCGGAGGACGGGAAATCCGGATGGATGCCGGTCAAGCACCCCAATGGGCACATCCCCCTCCACGAAGGACAACCAGAGCTCCCGCCCTCCCTCGTCACTGCCATCGATGCTTTCATTCTCGCCTGCGCCGCCAGGAGGGTCCGAGGCCAGGGAGCCGAGCACGCCTCGATGCTTGTCCACGTGACCCGGTTCAATTCCGTCCAGAACCAGGTTCATGCCCAGGTATCGGAACACCTCAGGAGGATGGCGCAGCGCATCAGCCGCGGGATCGACGACGAGGACCTGCTCGCAAGACTGGAATCCCTCTGGGAAACAGATTTCAGGCCGACAACGACAACCATGGCGAAGGAGTTCCCAAGCCTTTGTTCAAGGGAACCGGAAGACTGGGAAACCATCCTGGCCGCCATTCCGGACGCCCTGGACGAGATAAAGGTCAAGATGATCAACGGCACAGCCAAGGACGCCCTCGACTACGAGGAATCCAAGGCGATCGGCCTCAAGGTCATCGCCATCGGAGGCGACAAGCTCTCCCGGGGCCTCACCCTTGAAGGCCTCTGCGTCAGCTATTTCCTGCGCGCATCGAAGATGTACGACACCCTCATGCAGATGGGGAGATGGTTCGGCTATCGTCCCGGTTACGCGGACCTGTGCAGGCTATTCACCACCAAGGTCCTTGTCGAATGGTTCGGCCACATCACGGATGCTGCGGAGGAACTCAGGGAGGAGTTCGACATCATGGCCAATTCCGGAGAGAACCCGCTGACCTTCGGCCACAAGGTCGCCTCCCACTCGACCCTCCTCGTCACTTCCCGCCTCAAAATGAGGGCGGCCAAGGACCTGTGGCTGTCCTTCAGCGGAGATGTCCTGGAAACCGTCGTATTCCGGAGCCAACCTGCTGAACTCCGGAAGAACCTGGAGACTCTGTCGGGCCTTGTTTCGGCCATGGGAGCCCCATCGGCGAAGAATCCCGAGGTCGAGCGTCCTGGCAACAACCAGAGGTGGGAAGGATACCTCTGGGAGGGTGTCGAAGCATCGCACGTCAAGGACTTCCTGTCCTCCTATCTGACCCATCCTGATGCATACAAGGTCAATGCAAATCTCCTCGCCGAGTTCATCGAGGCCATGAACAAGGATGACCAGCTGACCCATTGGACGGTTGCCCTGATCGGCGGCGGCGAGGGCGGAAGCCAGGTGATCGGCGGGCTCACCCTTGAAGGGATGCTCAAACGGAATGACCAAAAGAAGCTCGGCAAGTACAGCATCGGTCGGCTCCTGAGCCCAAGGGACGAGGCGATTGACCTCACGAAGGACGAATGGCAAGAGGCGCTTGAAGAGAGCATCAAGGCCTACCATGCGGATCCGGGCAGGATGCAGGGTGAACCGGCAAGTAAGGTCCCGGAGATCCCTGGCGGACCGGCCATCCGGAAAGTCAGGGGTCGATACCACGGTGATCGCGGCCTCCTCCTGCTCTACTGCCTTGACCCGAACCTGGCGAAAGCCGAGGTGTTGGACAGGGATGGTCCACCGGTCGTGGCCTTCGGGATCAGCTTCCCCTCCAGCGAAAAGGGAATGAAGGTCAAATACACCGTCAACAACGTACTTTGGCGCCAGTGGGCACAGGAGTTGGACCTTGCCGAGTAGAACGGGCCCCTTCGAGACAGCATGGCGAGCCCTTGGCGAGAAGGAGGCCGCCGCGGGCTGGAACACTATTCCGGTCCAGGGTGAGGATGTCGCCAGGATCCTTGCGGGAAGGCATTTCCCGGGGAACGAGGAAGCGGTCCTGCTCTGCTTCGAGGACTTCCGGTTGCCTAGAAACGTCCGATTCCCCTCGGGCAGAGGCTTCCAGGTGGTCAAGGTCGATCTGGGCAAGCAGCGCCCGGGCCAGACATGGGTCGGCCTCGTACGAAAAGCGGAAGGAAGCCTGGATCTTTTCAGCACCATGGTCGCGGATGTTGCCGACAGGATGATGGGCTTTCACGGCAATCCCCCCGAGACATACACCCTTGTGATCGATCGCGTCCAGGCATGGCAGGCGTTCATGGAAAAGGAGGCAACGGACCCCCTTGGCAAGGCTGCCGAGCAGGGATTGTTCGGCGAGCTTCATGTCCTTCGGGAATGCATCCGGTCGGGGTTGCCCTTTGAGACAGCCCTCCAGGGCTGGAAAGGCCCCCTGGACGGGCTTCACGATTTCGCACTCGGCCCAGGTGCCCTGGAAGTCAAGACGACAACCTCCCCCCGCGGATTTCCCGCCACCATCTCCTCCCTTGACCAGCTGGATCCGAGCCAGGTCGCCCCCCTGTACCTTGCCGCAGTCAGGCTCGCGGTCTCTGAATCCGGCCAGACTCTTCCTGCCATCGCAGAAGAGGTCCATTCCCTCATGACAGGTGCCCAGGCGAGAACGAGGTTCGAGGACCTGCTCCTGCAGGCCGGCTACCACGACGGGCTCCGGGAACGTTTTCTCCGCCGTTACATGATCGTCGAGACAAGAATCAAGAACGTGGATGGGGATTTCCCGGCCTTGACCCGGGCTGGTGTGCCGGCGGCAGTGACCTCGGCAAAATACGAGCTGGATCTGGATCGGGTGGATGCCCCGGATCTGCCTCTGTGCAGGGCCCTAGAACACCTTGGAGTGCTTGGCAATGGAACTGAATGAATTCCTGAGGAACACCCGGGCAAGAGTCCTGGACCAGATAAACGAGAGGGTCGCAACCCCGGGTTCCCCCTATCCGTACGAAGAATCCGTGTTCACCGAAATCGTCATGGAGCATATGGAGGACATCGGCCTGACTTTCGAGCCGCAGGTCTGTCACCTCGAAGCCAAGTTCGGCAATGCCCGCCTTCGGCTTAGTGGCTATTCCATTTCCCAGGACGGGGAACAGGTCGACCTCTTCGTCAGCCGATACCACGGCCTGGACGACGTGGCGGACGTCCCAGACAAGGAGATCAAGGATTCCGCCCAGCAATGCCTCCGCTTCCTTGAAAAAGCGGCGGATGGAAAGCTCTTGAAATCCATGGAGGAAGCGAATCCGGCCTTCGACCTTGTCTACAACCTCCACCAGACTTTCGAGAACCTCACCGATATCCGGGTCTACGTGATCACGGACGGGAAGGTGAAATCCAAGCGTTTCGCGCCTGCGGAGATCGGAGGCCGGAGCATCAAGCTTGAGGTGATGGACATCGAGCGGCTGCACCGCCACTGGTCGGAAGGAAAGCCCAGGGAGGAACTGGTCGTTGATTTCCAGACGGTCTGCGGTGGCCCCGTACCGTGCGTGTACATCCCGGGGGATACGACCGGCTGCGACTATGCGCTTACCGTTCTTCCGGGTGAAGCCCTTCGGCATATCTATGACAAGTACGGGCCCCGGCTCATGGAGGCCAACGTCCGTTCCTACCTGAGCGCAGCCGGCCGGGACAACAAGGTCAATGCCGGGATCCGGAAGACCCTCGTGGAAGACCCGGAGCACTTCATCGCCTTCAACAACGGGATCGTCATGATCGCGGATCACCTCGAGCTCAAGAAGCTGGGTGACGGGAGCCACGGGATCCACTGGATGAAGGGGCTCCAGATCGTCAATGGGGGCCAGACTACAGCCTCCATCTACTTCGCCAAGAAGAAGAATTCCAGCATCGACCTTTCTCGGGTGAGGGTCGCGGCCAAGATCGTCGTCTTCAAGAAAGTCGACCAGGAGAGGGAAGACGAGCTGATTTCTTCGATTTCCCGCTATGCCAACAGCCAGACGGCAGTCAAGGTCTCCGACCTCTCCGCCAACAAGGCCTTCCATGTCGCGCTCGAGAACCTCGCCACGACCATCTACTGCCCGGACGGGGAGAGCCGCTGGTATTACGAACGCGCGGCAGGCAGCTACAACGTGATGCTTGCCCAGGCAGGTGATAAGACGGCCAAGCAGAAGAAGATCCAGAAAGCTATTCCCGCAGGCCGGAAGATCACGAAGCCCGACCTTGCCAAATTCCTCAACTGTTGGGATGGAAAGCCTTATTTAGTCAGCCTCGGAGCCCAGAAAAACTTCGAGAAGTTCATGGACGTGATCGAGGCGAGTGAAACCAATGGCCAGCCCGTCATTCCTACGCCCTCCGAGTACAAGCAGATGATCGCGAAGGCGATCATCTACAAACGGGCCTATGCTCTCATCAAGCCGAGATTCAGGGCGGACCAGGCCCAAGTCACCAACTACACGGTCGCCCTGGTCGCCGATCGGCTCGGAAGCAGGCTTTCCCTCGACCAGGTCTGGCAAAAACAGGAACTGTCCAGTGAGCTGGACCGGCAGATCGAGGCCTGGTCCCTGGAAGTGCAAGCCGTCCTGGAAGAAACCAAGGAGGGCCGCAGTGTCTCCGAATGGTGCAAGAAGCCGGAGTGCTGGCAGGTGGTTGCGGCGAGGTCCTATTCCAACCCGCGTGCTGGTATTCCGGAAAGGGTTGGAAGTGGCCCCTCATAGATTATTAACGGACGGGTCGATGGCAAACCAACCTCCGGTCGTACGGCTCAACAAGGGGGATATCATGTCTCCCGAGAAGCGAAGCGCGTTGATGAGTCGGATCAAGGGCAAGAACACGCTACCGGAAAGACTGGTTGGCAAAGCACTTGCACTCCACGGGCTGACCTGGGAAAACCACGCCAAGGACCTTCCCGGCCGTCCGGATTTCGTGTTCAGGGAGGAAAGGCTCGCAGTTTTCGTGGACGGGGATTTCTGGCACGGATGGCGTTTCCCGACCTGGAGATTGAAGCTCACGGAAGCATGGGACCAGAAGATCGAGAGGAACCGCGCGCGGGATCAGCGGAACTTCCGAAAGCTGCGCAGGAACGGATGGCGGGTAATTAGGGTGTGGGAACACCAGGTGCATGGCAATCTAGAACTTCTGATCAGAAAGATCCTGGTCGCTCTCGGAATGGAAAAGTGAAAACAATCAGCAAACCTAGAATCAGGACCCTGGACCTGTTTTGCGGCGGGGGCGGGAGCAGTTGGGGAGCGGCCAAGGCGGGGGCAGAAATCGTTATGGGCGTGGATGGGTGGAACCAGGCCATCGAAACCTATTCTCACAATTTCAACGGAGCCGGGCGTCACCTCCTCATGACGCCAGGGACCGTGCCCTCCGATCTGGGGCTCGAGAAAGGCCAGATCGATCTGCTTCTGGGATCCCCCGAGTGCACCAACCACACCTGCGCCAAAGGCAAGAAGCCGCGCGACGAAGAAAGCAAGCGGACGGCGTATTACGTTCTGAACTTTACCGAGGCTCTCAAACCGAAGTGGGTTGTCATCGAGAACGTGGTCCACATGAAACAGTGGCCCGGGTTCTCGCCCCTGATCAACGGCCTCGAAGCCATGGGTTATGGAACAACTGTCCAAACCCTGGATTCTTCCGAATTCGGCGTGCCTCAAACCCGCAGGAGGATATTCATCCTGGCGAGGAAGGGTAGTCCACCCCCACCGATCGTGCCGCCCAACATCAAACCGAGGACCGCGATGGAGGTCCTGGAATACGATCACTTGACCCAAAATGACCGATATGAAAGCAGGCCATTCTTCACGAAAAGAAGGGCAGAACCGACCATTGCCCGGTTCAATCGAGCAGTAGAGACGATCGGAAAGGGGATTCCATTCCTGATTGTGTACTACGGATCAGATGCGGCGGGTGGGTGGCAAACACTTGACCGGCCGCTGAGAACGATAACGACGCTAGACCGTTTCGGCCTGGTCACCTGGCGGGGCAAGACCCCCTTCTTCAGAATGCTACAGCCACCAGAACTTATGAAGGCGATGGGCTATCAAACCGAGAAGGAATTCTCATTTCTGGGCACCCGCAGGGAGCAAATCAAACAGCTGGGAAATGGCGTTTGCCCTCCTGTAATGGAGGCGGTCATCCATCATCTGACCAAATATTGAGCATCCAGAAGCCAAAACACTGATAACACATACTATTGGATGCGCGAGACAGAGGTCGCAAGCCCAAGCTTCCGACCCACTCCGGCCTCATAAAAGCGTAAGTTCAACAACTCAGTTTTTGGGGCCTGGCAAATCGTGGGGATTCCGTCACCCGAATTGGAAATGTCGTTTGTAGTGCGGAGCGGGCTGAGACCAAACTATGAGCTTTGCTTTGTGGAGTCCCAATTGATTTTTACCAATGAATCACCATACACGTTCATTGCCAAGTGATAGCTAGGGTTGTCCCCCATACACTTGCGCACAGCCTGATTTGCAGCAAATACCGCTTCAGCAACATTTTTCCCGTCCTTTGACTCGGCCAAGAAGATCGGGAGCCAATTGGGGGCAACTCTCCAATCAATCGGCCATGGTGATGCAACTACTGTTCTCGTTCCATCCTTCAGAAGACTTTTTGTTAAACCAACCGTGGAACTTGAATATGGGTGCGTATCAATCCTCCCACCGCTACACACAAACAGCACAACCACCTCAGCACAGATGGCTGAAGAAATACTGCGCCCAGAAAAGAAAACACCCGTTTCGTCCGAAACTGATTGAAAATAATCGCCATCATTAGTAAGCCCCCCATGACCACCGATAATCAAAAGTCCAAAATTCTCCAATCCAAGGGGAATTCGATTGGAATTAAAACAGGCAACTCCATTCTCAGAAAAGGTATCGTCAAGACTACCAGCTAACATCTGTAGAGTTGTAGTTTTTTCACTAGACCCATCAGTTGGTATCCAAGCCGCCTTATTAACATTTCCATTGCCTTCATTGTTCTGCAATCTTCTCAGCCAATTCAACGAAGGGATCGATACGGTTGGTCCGCACTCACCAGCAAAATCATCTCCAAAAAGAAAGAGATTCGGAGGCAAAACCTGCAACCTTGCTTCTCTTACCAACATAACTGTTTTTCGATGATTACAATCTATAGAAATCCCATTTAAACTGTTTCTATGCTCACTATTGATAATAGCATCAGGTGTATCCAAATCTTTATACCCTGATGGGAAATGCTTTTGCCACACTTTAAAGGACTCAAACGAGAAAATATCTCCTGATTCTCGAACGCATTCTAAAACTTTGCCATCATCTATTACAATGCGTACAAGTTTATCATTATTATCGAGAGCCATAAAATGTAATGAATGCCCATTAGAAGTATTTAATGCAAACTTATAAAAATCCTCAACTGATAGAATTTCTCCGACATTATTATATTCTCCGGATTTGCATCTTGGCCCCGCAGTATGATCGCACAACAATTCAATAGCATAGGCAATATCAAGGGCATTAACGGTTTCAAGTTTGGACGTTATAGATCTTCTTGCCAGCACAGCGGCAGAACGAAAATCATACCCAACATCTTCCGAGTAGCGAATCTTTTCATCATCATTAAACATAGCTTTAATCATGCTTGCCGTTGGCACCTTCTCTGATAAGGCAATCACTCTTGATTTCATAGGTTCATTTATATTTTTAATCACGTCAGCAAATTCAACCATTGCCGCCTTCGTATCAATACCAAGCCCATCCGCGTGGCTGATGGCCTGCCCTAGCAATACTGCAAAAGGGAGCATTTCTTCATAATTTTGTGGAATTTTTTTTATTATTTTCGAAAAATCATTTAATAAGCAATTCCATCGTTCAATTCGGTTAACCGATGAATGCATCAATGAGAACATATCTAATGAAGCATTAAATGCATCCAAACGGTAGCCAATCACCTCTTCAAGACCAATGGCTACTGTTATTTTTTTTAGTTCATCAGAAACGCGGCGAGCGAGAGATGGAATTCGAACATCTCTCAATATGCGCGCCCCCAAATACAGTTCTTCAACGACCTGTTCTCCAGCCACAGGCGCATCACGGAGAGCCAGTGCACAGTTCAAGCCAACCATCGCCTCAGAGGCATTATTAACGCGCTGGTATATATCAGAAAATACATACCAAGCCATTCTCTTTCGCTCGAGTGAATCTGAAAATGATGTCCATTGCAGGGCTCCTTCTGCAAGGTCTCTTGCCTTTTGCCCTTGTCCAATAGCCGCCAATTTTGCTCCCGCAACATGTACAAGGTGCAAATCCTGATTTCGATCATGTGCAATTCTTGAAAGAAGAACGCCAACATGCAAAAGCATCATCATGGTTGTGACAGATTCTCTGTCTACGAGCGCATTACTAAAATATTCCAGCTGCTCAGTCGTACGCTTTAGCATGCCATTTACATCCAATTTTAAAAAAAATGCAGGAGTTTTACCGGAGCCAATCTGAAAATTACCACCCAACTTCATCGACGAAATTGCTCGTTTGAAAAACCACAGAAATTGTTCTATTGTTATTTTATTTTCTTCTTTTTCTCTTTTTATTTTTATGTCACCAATTTTTGTTTCAGTCAACTTGCCAAGCAAGGAAAATAAATTCAACAATAATCCATCTTTACCAGAAACATCGACCTCTAACACTCTTGTTAAACCTAGTCGGTTATAACCATCCGAAGGATTGTTACCCAAATATTCTATAACATCTGACACTAAAGGTAGAACAAACTGGACATCCCTACCATCGGTTATGAAATATTTTTCAATTTGATTGATGGCACCTTTGCAAGATTCAGAATCCAACCCGCAAGTTTTTGGAAGCATACGCAATTCCTCCTTATATAAACTAGTGTATTTATTTGGATTAATCAATGATTATATCTACCAGCGGCTTTCATGCACCCACAAGTCGCTCAATTGATTTTGAGGCAGCTCAAAGCGTTGCTGCGCTGGAGGTATGCAGGCTGAAATTGGTGACCCGGCGTGCTCCAAACGAACAACAGACTTCGAGGTATTGCCTCACTTCACCTTTCCCCGCCTTCAGGGGATCTCCTTGGTCCCCGGTCGGCTCCTTCGGCTCGGATCCGGGCGCCGATGGACCGCGTTGACGGTCCTGGCTGCGAGCCGGCCACCCTTGGCTCACCGCAACCGGCAGGGGTGCCCTCGGGTCCCGCGGCCCCAGAATCCCCAGGCAGGATTTCCATCAGTCCCATTTCTTCCATGTGAGCAAGGCGAGCCCGGAACCCCCCCTTCGACGCTCTCCAGAATCGACCGGGGTGTGCTCTCCAAAATCAGGCCACCGGACCCCGGTCCGGGGTCCGGTCCTTGGCCTGTCCGAACTCGGCATCGATCCCCTGGGATCCTTCGTTGTGCTCGCCGGTGTCGGCGGATCCTCCCAGGCCGCCACCATCGCGCAGTATTTCACCAGGTGCGGGAGGGTCAGGCCAAGCCCACGGGCCCCGGGGACGTAGTCTCTGGCCTCACCTTCGGGCCGCCGCCGAAGAAGTAGTAAGCGTCTGCTTCCGGAGTCCTCAGTCCCCTTCGGGGGCCTGCCGGTGTTCACCCTCATGGGTGTTCATCTTTTGAGTTTGAGGCTACAAGAACGCAAGAAGAGGTGGTCCGCGATCTGCTGGGAGAGCGGTGTTCTAGGCTGGGACTGACCCAGCAGCCAATCCCGGACGTGGGCGAAGACGAACCGGGGCTTCTTCCCGCCGGAGGGCGCCAGCGGCATCCCGTCCCGGATCCACTGGCGGATCCGAGCGGGAGCGGCGTGGATGCCCAACTCCTCTCGAATGCTGGTGATCAGGCGCTGCTGGGTGAGAATGGCTGGGGTCATGCGCACCTCCACCCCTCGTGCATACCTGAAAGGGCAACCCGATAATAGGACCACCATTTTCGTATTCGACTGTCACCACTGTAGGATGGCGCGAAAAAGCCCGACCATGCGATCGGGCTTAAGTGGCGGAGAGAGAGGGATTCGAACCCCCGGTGAGCTCACACCCACACCTGATTTCGAGTCAGGCGCATTCGACCACTCTGCCATCTCTCCAGGACGGCCAGTCTACCAGAACCTTGCCTGCGTTGTCCCGGGGGAGCGGTTGGACCATGATGAAAGGGTTTGGGCCCTACCGGCTGGGGCTCCTGGGAGGTGGGCATGCACTTGCATTGGATTGTCGCGGGGATTGTCGCGGGGATCGTGGCGGTGGCGCCATTGGGGGCGCAGGGGGTGACCCGGGAGGCGGCGTCGCGGTTTGCGGGGCATGTGCTCAAGTCGGTGGAGCGGGAGTATCCGAACAAGCTGGACCATACGATGGCGGGGGCGGGGGACGTGAAGGGGCCGCGGGAGCTGCATCCTTCGTTCTATGGGTGTTTCGATTGGCATTCCTGCGTGCACGGGCACTGGATGCTGGCGCGGCTGCTGCGGACGTATCCGGACCTGCCGGAGGCGGGGGGGATCCGCATGGCGCTGGACCAGGCGCTGGCGCCGGAGCGGATCAAGGTGGAGGTGGCCTACTTCGTGGATCCGGCGCACCGGGGGTTCGAGCGCACCTATGGGTGGGCCTGGCTCCTGAAGCTGGCGGCGGAGCTGCGGGGGTGGGACTCGCCGGATGCGCAGCGGTGGGCGGACCAGCTCCAGCCCCTGACGGACGCGGTGACGGCGCGGTTCCGGGCCTTCCTGCCCAAGCTCAGCTACCCGAACCGGGTGGGGGTGCACCCCAACACGGCCTTCAGCCTGGGGCTGGCGCTGGACTATGCCCGCGCCGCCAAGGACACCGAACTTGAGGCCCTGGTGGTGGAGCGGGCCCGCACCTATTTCGGCAAGGACCGCAAAGGGCCCATGGAATGGGAGCCGGGGGGCGAGGACTTCCTGTCGCCCTGCCTGGAGGAGGCGGCCCTCATGGTGAAGGTGCTTCCGGCGCGGGAATTCAAGCCGTGGGTGGAGGGCTTCCTGCCGGGGCTCCTGAAGACCGGGACCCTGGCGCCCGCGGTGGTCTCGGACCGCAGCGATCCCCGGATCGTGCATCTGGACGGTCTCAACCTCAGCAGGGCGCGGTGCCTCCACGCCCTGGCGGCGGGGCTGGGGCCGCATGATCCGCGTGCCAAGGCCCTGGAGAAGGCAGCCATGGAGCATGCGGAGGCCGCCCTGCCCCATGTGGTGTCCGGGAACTATGAAGGGGACCACTGGCTGGCGACGTTTGCGGTGCACATGCTGGAGGGGCGTGGCAACTAGGGTCGGCCGGTATGGGTTTGTTGGATCATTTCGCACAAATAGGATGCTGAGGAATCTTTGAGTAAAGAACTCGTACGCCGAGCACGCTGAGGCGCAGAGTTACGCAGAGGTGGCTTCGCGACTCGATGCTGCGACCCATTCCGCCCAGGCCCTGTCCGCTTCGCGGACCGCGCCGTT
>MTLC01002319.1_pt1 | contig 12118 bp, 8 predicted proteins | sample 1982451 | NCBI WGS metagenome assembly MTLC01 (sample SAMN05710165, study PRJNA340218) | biofilm metagenome | isolation source: sample SPH anode biofilm adapted to +100 mV | place: USA | collected 2012-02-03 | reverse complement strand
GATAATAGAACAACGCATGATCCGGTTTCACCGCAATTCCTTGCCGCAGACACGCTTCAGCCTCTTCCAATCTTCCAGCATCCTTCAATACCAAAAATAAATTATTATAAGCTAAATAGTAATTAGGGTTCCATTCAATAACCCGCCGCAAACAACTTTCGGCTTCCGAAAAATTCTTTAAGTCTTTCAGTACCAAGCCCATATTATTATACGCTTCTAAATAATCTTCCTTTAAAAAAATAGCTTTTTGGAAGAAGCTCACAGCACTGTGGTATTGTTTATTTTCTTTTAATGCCAAACCTAAATTATTGCATGCCTGATAATATTCGGGCTTCAGCTCTATCGCCAGTTGCAACCATTCAATAGCCTCGTCTACCTTTTGACAGTTATACTTAAAAACGCCAAAATTATTGTATAATTCCGCGTCATCCCTCGCTAATTCTAACGCTACCAAAAAGATGCTTTCCGCCTCCTGCAGTTTGCCAGCCTCAAACAAAATGAGTCCCAAGTGCTTATAGCTTTCCATATGCTCCGGCTTTAAGCGCAGCACTTGCCGCAAACACACCTCAGCACCTTCAATCTTTCGCATCTCTTTTAAGAGAAGCCCTAACTGAAAATAAGCCTCCCAATATTCATTTTTCAATGATACTGCCTTAAATAGCGCCGCTGTCCCTTCTTCTCTCTTTTTATTCTGCGTTAATGCCAATCCCAAATAAAAATAAGCTTCGGCATCATCTGTTGCCGCTTTTACCGCTTGACTAAATTCTGTCTCCGCTGCCTCCCAGGCACCTTCCTTCAATCTCCGTTTCCCTTCCGTCATGTAGTTACTACATTCCATATGAAATCCCTACCTCCAGACTTGCGCATTTTTCAAGGCAATAGGGCAAACATATCTAACGCCCTCCTAACACGCTCTAAAGGTTCGCTCCAATCTCCTTCTTTCTGCTGACGGAACAAGCGCATTGTTGGATACCAGTGCGTCTGTTCAAGTTCCAAACCCCATCGCCAATCCGGCCGATAGGGCAGCAACACCCAGACTGGTTTTCCCAACGCTCCCGCTAAATGAGCCACCGCCGAATCTACAGAAATTACCAAATCCAAATTGGAAATTACCCCGGCTGTATCTGCAAAATCTTTCAATTCTTCCGCAATGTCAACACTTGCTCCAGGAAGCTCTTTAAATTGCTTGGATTTTTCACCAACTTGCAAATTGATCCATAGTATCTGCTTTACAGTAAAAAATCGGCTTAATAAGGAAAAATCAATCGAACGATTTATGTCGTTAGTATGTTCCGGGTTTCCAGCCCAAACAAGGCCTACTTTCTTCCATTCGCTGCGATCATGTGGTAGCCGCACCTTCCATTTTTCGCACATTTTTTTTGAAATAGGTAGGTAAGGAGCATCCACGACCACCGAGAGCAGCCTAGCAGGCAAACTAAAAATCGAACATGCAATGTCAAACCGTTCCTCTTTCAAGTCCCGACTACTAACACATATATTATAAGACGGCTGACACTCTTCTAATAACTTCGCCAGTGGCTTTTGAATCCACACCGTCACTTCCGCCGCCATTTGGGAAATATAATTTACATACCGTATGCCTTGCAGCATATCTCCATATCCTTGTTCGAAAAACAACAATATCCGTTTCCCCGCCAGGTTCTCACCTTTCCAAATGGGAATATTCAAACGAAAAACGCTTGGCCAGTGAACGCGTGAGTCATACAGCTCCCATCCTTTTTCATAATCCCCCAACAACAAATATAAGGTTCCTAAGGAAAATCTCGTTTTCAATAAATCCGGCTGCAGTTCTAATGCTTTACAATACACCTTTTTTGCTTCATCATATTCCTCTTTTAGTTTCAGACAATTACCGAGATTATGCAGGGCATCCACATAATCAGGCTTCAGCTCTAATGCCTTACGATAACATATTTCCGCCTCATCTAAATGTTTATTCCGTTTTAAAACAACCCCCAGGCAATTGTACGCCTCTGGAAACTCTGGATTTAATGCCAAGGCAGCGCCAAAACAACTCTGTGCGGAATCCCACTCGCCCAGGGCTACCAGAACTTCTCCTAAGCGTTGATACGTTTCCGAAGTAGCCGTACCTTCCTTTATAATGTTACAAAAAACCATTGCGGCTTCGTTCAGTTTTCCTTTTTCCGCCAACGCCAGTCCTTTTTCCATCCGCTTATCTTTCATCCCCCACCTGCTTACGCCTAAAACAGCAAAAAAGTTTGGCGAAATACCATTGATTCCGCCAAACTTTTTAGCCACGAATATTACAGCGTCCTCCATACGTAGGAAGAGCTCCCAAATATTGCAAGCTAGCAGTATTCCCCTGCCTTACCCGTTGCAAATGCTGAGCCTGATAGTTTTTTTCCATCTGCGCCTCTTGTAGCAACTGCATATGCAAGCGCTGTACCTCGGCATGTTTCTGCCGAATACGCTCCTGCAAAAGAGCTACCGCTTCGCCGCTAACTTTCTGCGCCTGTCGGCGCAAGTCAGCACGCTGCTGCCAAAGCTGCAAATACCCATCCCGTTCTTCACTCAAACGGCTCAAGCCAGCCCACAAACGCTTAGCGAGCTTCCGCATCTGCTTGCGGCTATTAGACGCCATTTTTTCTAACAAAACTATCTCTTCTTGTAAAAAAGCAACGCCTTCTTCTTCCGTCATGAGATGCCTCCTGTTTTACGAACTGGTATTACTAGTAAAAGCAGCCATTTGCGTACTAAGGTTATTAATATACGTTTCCATATACGTATATTTGCTGTAATAACGTTCCTGTACATCGCTCAAGCGATCTTCTTCTTTATCAATTCGTTCTTTCAGATCATCCAGTTGGTCTTTAAGGGAGTTATCATCTTCACTCGCATCATCTTTCAATCCCGCTTTCTCTACCAACAATCCTTTCAGGCCTCCAGAATCGCGAGTCGTGCCGTAATATTTCTGAAACACATCATAAAAGCGCATTCCATATCCTTCTTCGTTATATCGAACCGCTTGTTCAGCTGAGCTTAGTGAACGCACCGCCGTAGTGTCATAAGAAGTTGAACGCTGCGTAAAAAGATCCTTAACCCCTTCAGGATCATTCTGAATGGCCGCTTTGAGGGTTGCTTCATCAATTGTCAGCTTACCATACTCATCATAGCTACTGCTCGTAATACCAATAGCCTTCAAGTTTAAATCCGTCCCTGGAACGCTTTTCAGAAAGGTTTCGCGCAGCTCATCCAAAAAGTCCTGCAGCAAGTCGTCGCTTTCCAGCAAGCCAACCTTCGCCTTTTTCTCCCATGCCGTAATTTCATCATCATCCATCGAACTTTTTTGCGTGGCTGTCAGCGGCGCATAATCCGAATCATAGTTTTCATCCAATTTCCCTTTGATTTCCGTAATTAAGGCATTATAAGCAGTAACAAAATTAGTTACTGCATCATACGCCGATTCCGTATCCTGCGTAACATTTACAGTGACCTCGCTTGCTGTCACTTTATTCAGCGTATAGGTTACGCCGTCAACGGTCACGGTATTACTGCTGCGAGTCAAAGCATTCCCATCCAACGTTAGTTTGGCATCCATCCCTGCAACATTGTTTTTCAAAATAGAAGAAATAAAGGTGCCGCCGTTGCTAACCACGCTGGTTCCATCTGCTATGGTCAGGGTAGTACCGCTTCCCATGTTTTTTGACACAATAGAAAGATTGTCATTGACACTGTCATAAGACATCGTAATGCCAGCGTCACTTTTATTAATGGTACTCATCATCGCAGCCAGCGTGTCGGACTTATCAAAGGTGAAGGCAACTCCGTTAATCGTAAAAGACAATTCATCGGCATCGGTATCGGTGTCGGTAGTCGTATCTTGACCAAAAGAGAAAGACGTGTTTAGCTTAGAAGCAATGGTTTCCAAGGTATCACTCGTACTTAGACGGTTCGAAAGTACTACTCCCGTGCCGCCGCTTGTAAAGCCTAATGTGCTTTGCGCAGCTACGGTGATCGACTTTACGCCGGCATCTACCGCTGTAATCGCTAAGCCTGTTGAGTTCATTGCTACATTTAATTTTCCTGAGCCAACGGCAGTGTCAATGGCAGTTTGCAGGCTACTGACATCAGTAACGTTCGTTAGATCGACTGTCCTATCCGTACCGTCCAAGGTAATCTTCCAGGTTGTTCCAGATGCAAAGGCATACGAAGCAGAAGTAACATTGCCTTGCACCGGTTTCGTAGCTACGTTTGTGACGGTCCCGCTCGCGCTGGAAAAACCCAGATCCGTCTGCACGCCCGCTGAAAAAGAGGTGATATCTCCATCAATAGCTGTCAATGTCAGATAGCCTGAAGAATTCACGCCAACCTGTAAACGATTTGCCCCCAACGCTGTACTGCCAGAGTCAACCGCTACATCAACAGCGGTCTGCAAAGTAGCCATACTTGTAACGCTTGACAAGTCCACCGTATAATCGGTGCCCCCAACGGAAATCGTCCAGGTATCTCCTGACAAACTGCTGTAAGATGGCGCCGCGGAAGCCACTGCCGCCCCTTTGCTTTTTATAGTTTGCGCCGTTGCCAGTTGCGAAACGCTTATCGTATGACTTCCAGTTGAAGCATCCGAATTGGCCGCAACCGTAACAGACGTACTATCGCTGGTAGCCTCATGCTGTAGAAAAGTACTTTCTTTAATAATACTACCTGCAGCGGTCGTACTCAGATATTTAGACGAAAAAGTGTTTGCGTCAGACATCACGCTGCGATAGGCTTCCTGTTTCCATTCCAGCTTATCTTCATCTTGCTGCATTTTGTATACTTTTTGCTTTTCAGCCTCCATTAATTGCTGCACAATAGAATCCACATCGACTCCGGAAGACAAGCCAGTAATACGTGTAGTGCCATTTACATTAGAAGTAGTAATCGTTCCCGAACTAGTAGTCGCCATAACAAGACTACCTCCTTACCGCAAGTAATCCACAAGGGAAGCGGATGTCACTTTTGACGTCACCGACAAGGACGCTTCATATACCGATTTAGCATTTTGCACTTCCATAGACGCTTCCGCCACATCGATATCCTCATTTTTACTTTGCAATTTCGTATACGTAATATCTGCATTATCAAGTCGAGTTCCTGTAGAAGAAACATAATTCATCCGCGCGCCCAAGGAAGACTGTGCAGTAGTCAGACGGTCTAAGTTCTGCTCCAGCTCGTCCAAGCAAGAACTCACTAAAGCCGAGCTGCTGCTATACGCATTCGTCTTAACGGCAAGAGTCCCTGTTGAATCCTTTTCCATCGTTTTGTAGGAGGTTTCACCGGACAGCCCCAGCAAAATTTTATCAATGGTCTCAAATAAATTTTGTCCGCTCGTATAGCCCTCAGTCCCAGCGGCATCCCCGGACCAGCCAACAACATTTTGCCCCTCATCATTTACCTTAATCTCGCTGCCTTCGCTAACGCGATAACTGATCGCCTCGGTTGATGCAATATACCGATTCCCATTCGTCTTTGCATAGTAATCGTTCATGTCGGTATCATCCGATACCGGCCCAAAGGTGCTCAGATATTTGCCTTTGTATTGCAAAACCTCGACTTCTTCGCCACTGCTTAGCGTAACTTTTGCATAAGCATATGGCTTGGTTCCCGTATCATAGCCGGCAAAAATATATCGTCCAGCATAGGTCGTATTCATAATGTCAACAATGCCTTTTTTAATTTCAGTAATCTCATCAGAAATTGCTTTTTTACTTTCTTCGGAGTTCGTATCGCTGGCCCCACTTACAGTCAGTTCTTTTAAGCGTTCGATATAATCTGAAACATCCTGCATCGCATCATCAGACACTTCCATCCAAGAAGTCGCATCAGACGTATTCTTGGCATATTGTTCAACATCTGCTACATAATCACGGTACTTAATCGCGCGCGTCGCAATGGCAGGATCGTCAGACGGAACTTGTATCTTAGACTGTGTAGAATACTGGATTTGCGCCGTATTCATTCGCTCCAAATTTCGATTCAAGTTGCGTACACTTGTATCGAACATCATATTATTCGTTATGCGCATCACGATCACTCCTTTCTAAAAGCTAAAACCCAACTCGCAAAAAGCAGGGCTTTATTCATCCAACAAAGTCAATGTTGTAGCGTAAATATCGCTCCACGTCCGCAGCGCTTGCGCCGACGCGCTATAGGCTTCTTCATATTTCGTCAGATTCGAAGCTTCTTCGTTTGTTGACACTCCTGAAACAGATTTACGCCTTGAATCAATCGTTTCTAACACCGCGTCACTATTATCCGCCATGCGTTTCGCATATGAACTCGTAGTCCCCAATGTTGTTATGATCGCATTCAGCGCATCTTCAGGCGTTCCTTTTCCCGTCCCCATGCAATCAGCTGATTCCAACAGCGCCGTTAACGCCAAAATATTTGTATTGTCACTTTTATTTGTATTCCCAGTCGTCGCGCTTCCTGCAGCCGCAATAAGGGACACGTCGCTTTGAATATCTGCGGAGACGCAAATGTTGGCGGCAGTGAGAGTAGTATAATCAGCAGCGCTAGCTCCTGACTGTGCGAAGAAGTCCCCCCCTACAACAGCACTATTTAGCGGGTAGCCATTGTTATGAACATCGTTAAAGTTCTGAGCAAAGGTACTGGCGAAATTATCCAGCTCGTTTTGATAATACACAATACCTTTATAATTTGTCCCTGTGCCGTCGCCATCTCGCAAATCCAGTTCCGCCGCTAACGTTCCGCCGTAAGCAGTAAATTCTTCTCCGTCATCCCAGTAAATTTCATACATTCCATCCCCAGTAGTATCTTGGCAGGCAAGGGTATTATATTGATCTCCATTCACAAGAACTTGATCGCCGAGGCTTACAGTCCACAAGGGATTTTCTTCGTTTCCGTTCAGGGTAGTCTGCGTCACCTTCACACCTGTGAGAGATGACAATTCATCCAGCAGTAAATCCCTACGGTCTTCCAGCTCAATAGCGGACGCACCCGAAGCTTTAGCTTGCGAAATAGCCTTATTTAAAGAAGCCAGCTGTTCAGCGTTTGAATTAATTTGTTCCACCGTGTTCCTCAAATCTTGGTTAACCCCTTCGCGCTGAGATACCAGGTTAGCTGCTGTATCATTAAAGTATTGACACAACGCTTCGCCATAACTCTCCACAGTTGTTCGCACCGAAGAATCGCCCGCATTTTTAGAAAGGGACTCTAAGGAATCCGAAAAATTCTTCATTACCGTAGAAAAGCCGCTCTCCGAAGGTTCTCCAAAAATAGACTCCACTTCCGATAACGTATCACTTTTAGTCTGCCATGCATTTTGATCGCTATTTTGCCGCCAATAGCTTTGGTCTAAGCGCCAATTGCGTTCACGATCCACCGAAGTCACCTCAGCGCCGCCGCCAAGAACCCCGCTGCCGCTATAAACAGCTGCAGCGCCGGCTGCAACCTGGGATACCGTTTGCCGTGAATATCCTTCTGTATTAACATTAGCAATGTTATTATTAGTCACGCTCAAGGCAACTTTGGAACTATTGAGTCCGGAATTAGAAATACTAACTCCTATAAAGGTCGATGCCATCGCTTATTCCTCCTGTTAGCCTCCCAAATCTGCAATCAAACCTTCTACCAAGCCGTCCACTACATTCATGACGCGCGCGCTGGCGCCGTATGCATTCTGATATACAATCATATTCGACAATTCTTCGTCCATAGAAACCGAGCTGGTATCATCGCGCTGCGCACTAATTTGAGCCAGCAAACCAGCCTCTGTATTATAACTAGCCGTTGCCGTACTCCCCGCATTACCCATCCAGGAGATTACCCCTTGATAAAAACCGTCCAAATGCATCGCAACGCCATTGCAAGAGTATAGGGTCGTATCGTTTTCCAATGCCGCCAACTGTAAGGCGATATCATTGTTTCCTTTCGTACCGTCCGTATTCGCCGCAATGGCTGACGGGGTACTTGTATAGGTCGGATTGATCTGAATATTTTCCAAGCTTAAAGGTTTCGCAGTGTCAATGGCTGTAAAAAAATCGACTCCCGCACTCGATGTTTTATAAATTGCATTGACTTCCGCAGCCATAGAAACAAGCAAGTCATTCACTCCATTGGTCAGCGTGGTCAGCGCACTAGAATATTTCGAGGTCTCCCAGTCATAGTAGGGCTTAGCAGTATTAGTGACATCCTCCAGCCCGCTCATGTCCGACTCTTCCAAGTACGCTAAAATAGACCCGCCGGTAATAACAACCTCTTCATCAAGCCCCTGCCAGCTAACCTTTACTGGATTTCCTGCTGAGGCAACTCCGCTTGCTTCCAACTGTTTCGCCTTGGTTCCTGATACCAGACTGACTCCTGACACATATACATCAACAACGCCATTTTCCCGTTCCGATGTTGTAATATTAACAATGCTGCTTAGTTGATCCATCAGTAAATCTCTGGCGTCGCGAAGATCGCTCGCTTCCACTTGCTTGTTTTCCACTTGCATAATTTGGTCATTCAAAGAAGCAATTTGACCCGCAAGGGTGTTAATATCGCTCACGCTGTCATATACATTTTGCACCATTTCTTCACGCATAGTCTGCAGCTGTGTTTCCATGGAGGAAAACGTACCTAGCATGGCCTGCGCCGTCTCTAAAACAGAACTTTTTGTGGTCGCATTAGAAGGATCCTTTGACAATTCCTCCCAACTATTCAGAAATTCCGTCATCGTCTGCTGCAGTCCATTATCCGTAGTTCCGTCATCTGCGGAAAACTCATTGACCACTTCCTGCAAATTAGTCAAGAGCGCGCTTTTCCCCTCCGCATAGCCAGTGCTTGTATTTTGCTGGCGATATTGCAAATCCAGAAACTGGTTACGGATGCGCAATACAGATTGCACATCCACACCCGTACCGCTAGAGTCAAATCCATTGGTCGCGCATATTTCTTCGGTAATCGCCCTTTTTCGCGTATACCCTTCGGTGGAGGTATTGCTGATATTGCTGCTCGTTACCGCCAAGGAGCGCTGCGCCGAAGACATGCCCGAGTAAGAAATGCTATAACCAGCCCAAATCGTACTCATATTCTTGCTCCTTCCGGCTCATTAACGGGACATATTAATCAAGGTTTCCAACAGCGTATCGGACGTAGTAATAATCTTGCTGTTTGCCTGATAAGCACGCTGGGTAATCATCATTTCGCTGAACTCAGACGCCAAGTCCACATTGGACATTTCCAAGGAACTCGTGGCAAGACCGCCTGCGCCGCCTGTGCCCACAGCTACCGCTCCCGAAAACGTTCCGGAGTTGACGGTCGTTTCGTACAAGTTTTCCCCGATTTTCTCTAAGCCGGCGGGATTATTGAATACAGCCAGACCAACCATCCCCACAGTTTGACTGCGGCCATTGCTGTAGCTGCCCGTCAAAACACCGTCGCTGCCAATGCTGAAATCCTGCAGTGTTCCTGCTTCATAGCCGTCGATACTGTCAACGGAAAGGCTGCTGGCACCAGTGCTGCTCGTGTACTGGGCAATAGCAGATAAGTCAAGGGTGACATTCATGGGCGCCGCTAGGCTATTCTGGCTGGTGCATTGCAAAGTTCCCGTCGAGCCGCTTGTCAAGACGCCTTGGTTATTAAAGACCAAGGAACCCGCGCCAGCGACCGAAATGGTTTCATCGGTTGAAGAAGCCACCCAGTTCCAGGTGGTATTGCCGGAAGCATCTGTAGCCCCCTTCGTATAAGTCAGTTTTACTTCATGGGATATGCCCAAGGCATCGTACGCCGTCAGCGTTGCCGCGCCGGTAGCCGAGGTGGCATCCAGATTGCCCGAAATGGCTGCTTGGGTCGTTGCCGCCGCCGCCATAACCTGTTTATTCACAGATACCGTGGTTTCAGCAGCATTAACAGGCACATGACCATTTGCGCTGTTGATATAGGTATCTGTTGTCGCTGTTGTCACCGTATTAGCTTTTAGTCCACTGAGATCTATAGTGAAAGTGGAAGTTTTAGCTGGTGCGGCAGTAGTTAAGGTCCACTCTTGTTGCGCATTCCCGGCAATAGTCGTCATATTGCCCTCCGCGTCAAAGCTTATTGCTCCTGTTGCTGCAGTAGCGGTCCCTGTTGTACCACTAGCTCCCGTAAACGTAGTAGCCCATGTCCATGTGCTTGGCGTAACCCCAGCACCGCTCGTCTGCGTCAGCGTTACAGCAAGAGTCTGAGCTACCCCATTAGCGTCATATACAGAAAAACTCTGTGTCGTATGAGCACCAGCCGCATTACCGATTGCCAAGGTTCCGTTCATGGTAGCTCGAGTAGTAGCTGCGGCAGGTTCCGCCTCGGTCACAACAGTTTCCACGGCATTGCCGAAGATATTGATGGGTGAAACAGCGGTTTGCGTATTATAGGAAATACTGCCGTCCGCATTGCGGGTATAGTTCTCCCAGCCGCAGACATTCAAACCGTTGACCACCAGGTTACCCTCTGTATCCACGCCGAAGTTCCCGGCCCGGGTAAACTGGTACTGTGAAGCATTGCTGCCTGCCTGCACCACAAAAAAGCCATCTCCGGTCAAGGCAACATCCTTGCTGCTGCCGGTAGCCTGAGTGCTCCCGGCGTTCATATTGGAAGTAATTGAAGCCACACTAGAGCCAGTACCGATCTGAGCTGCGTTCTTCCCTCCCTGGGTTGTGCTGGGGGCCTGCGCTGAACTAATGGTCTGGCTCAGCATATCGTTGAAAGACACTGACTGGCCTTTATAACCCAAAGTATTAATGTTGGCGATATTATTGCCAATTACATTCAACTTGGTTTGCTGGGATTTTAATCCGGATACACCGGAATACATGGACATCATCATAGTTTATTCCTCCTGCTCTTCTATAAAATCGCTATTTCTTCGGTCGTTCTGAAATAGCAGGCAGCTTCTCTTATGAGTCCGGCTGCCTCTGAGTTCAACCAGTAGTGGTGCTTGTCGTAGTTGGATTGGATACCTGCGTCACCGAAGACAACTTAATTCGGCTACCGTTCACCATCAAGTACACAGTATTGTTCTGGGTAAGCACCGACTCCACCGAGCCGGTGCCGCTAACTGCATTCCCTGCCGAGTCGGTAGTGCTATAAGCTACGGTTTTTCCGATCAGGCTGTAGGCTTGGAATTCACTCATGCTGTTGCTCATAGCCGACAATTGCTGCAGGCTATTGAACTGGGCCAGTTGGGCTACATACTCTGTATTGCTCACTGGTTCTGTAGGATCTTGATACTGCAGTTCCGTTGCTAAAATTTTCAAAAAACTGTCTGCCGTCCCCAGACTATCGCTGCCTGTAGACGAAGTACTGGAATCTACCGTCGTAGGGGTGCTCCAGTAAGAACTCGTTGTCCCTGTTACGCTTGTACTCATCTTTTTTCCTCCTATTTCGACGCGCGTTCCGTGCGCAATTTATTCCGCCATCCTTGCTCATGTGTATTATCGAGCAGAATGGGCAAAACCTTAACGCCAAGTAAGCTATGTTCCCTATCTATAAGTCAAAAACCTGCTTTACTTTACAGCGAACAAACTAAGTTGTGGAGAAAAAGGACTACCGGCTCAAACAAGTAGTCCTTTCTTACATCATCATGCGTTTGTACGATACCCACTCACCCCTTCTTCCCCTATGTTCTCGCTACTCAACGCAGGCAGATGCACCAAAAATCCGGTACCTTCGCCCACCTGGCTGCTTACGCTCACCTTGCCGCCATGATTTTCCACGATGCTTTTGACAATCGCCAAACCCAGACCGCCCTTGCCGCGCGAATGCGACGGATCGCCTTGGTAAAAGCGTTGAAAAATATGCGGCAAGTTCTCTGCACAAATTCCTTCTCCGGTGTCCGCGACGACCAAGGCGATTTTCCCATCTTGCCGGTTCATGCTAATCTCAATCCGCCCGCCTTCCGGGGTATGACGCAAGGCATTGTTCAGCAGATTTTCCGCTACCTGGCGCATTCTGGTTTCATCGCCGTCCAGCCAAATGTCTTCTTTACAACATAGGCGCAGCTCCACGTTTTTCCCCCGCGCCAGCGGACGAAAGGCGGCCACCAGTCCCGCAATTGTTTCCGATAATAAAAAAGGCCTGCAGTTCAGCACTTTTTGTTTCGCATCGCTGCGCG
>MTLC01000364.1_pt1 | contig 12135 bp, 10 predicted proteins | sample 1982451 | NCBI WGS metagenome assembly MTLC01 (sample SAMN05710165, study PRJNA340218) | biofilm metagenome | isolation source: sample SPH anode biofilm adapted to +100 mV | place: USA | collected 2012-02-03 | reverse complement strand
ATCAGCCATCGAGCCCTTTTGTACAAGTTGAAGGAGTACGATCTCGGTTAACTGTCGCTACGGTGCCAATTTTTTGCGGAGTCCGTGGCTCTGCTATGAAAAAAATGCATACGTTTCTGATTGCAGCCGTGGTATGGTATGGCGCAACTGTGCGGATTGAGGCGGAAACGGTGACAGGCTGATGTGCCTTAGTTCGAGGCATGGTTGTTGCTGTCACCCCCGGGGCAATACAAATCACGTATGAGGTGTACTGATGTCGTTGTGGAAAGTTCTCGCCACTTTTACCTTTGCAGCAGCCGTTTCCTTCTCCTCCCAAGCCTTCGCCATGTCGCAAGGTTGCACCGGTGAATGCGCATCATGCCATTCGATAACCCTCCAGGAGGCGAGCGGTCTCTTAAAGGAGATCGGCTCGGTCAAGGACGTTAAGCCGGCACCGGTGCGCGGGCTCTACGAGGTCACCTTCGAGCAGAAAGGGCAAACGGGAGTCGCATATCTCGACTACGGCAAAAAACACATCATAGCCGGCCAGGTCTTCGACATCGCTTCGCGGCAGCCGGTGGGAGGTTCGGCGCAGGCTGCGCGCCAGGAGCGCAAGGATCACTTGGACCCTGCCACGCTCACCACGGATAACGCCCTGGTACTCGGCAACCCCAAGGGGAAGAAAAAGCTCTACGTCTTCACCGACCCGGAGTGCCCGTACTGCGCGAAGGCTCACGTCGAGTTGAAAAAACTGGCGGCCATGGAGCCCGACCTTGCCATCTACATCAAGCTCTTCCCGCTCAAGATGCACCCGAAGGCCTACGACAAGTCCCGCGTGATCCTGTCGCGTAATTCGATGGAACTCCTCGACCAGTCCTTCGCAGGCAAACCGCTTCCCGCCGCGACGGACAAGGATGCCAGGAAACCTGTGGACGACACGATAAGCTTCGCTGCCGCCAACGGCATCAACTCGACGCCGACGCTCGTGCTTCAGGACGGCCGCATCATCGTAGGTTACCAGGATGCGGCGGCCATTCAGCAGCTGCTGCGGTAGTTTTGACCTTCTCTCAACCGTCAGATTCCCTCTCGTGAGGTGCAAGGTGGAAAAAATCAAACCGACACTTTTGTTAGCGGCTTCGAGCCTCGCGCTCGCCATTGTCCTGTCACCGGCGGCCTCACAGGCCGATCCTGGCACCGATTACTGCGTGACGCCGGCGTTCGTCGCCGGAAACATACCGCCCAACCTTTTGCTGCTGATCGACAACTCGGCCAGCATGTACGACCTGTCCTACCAGGACACGACCCACACTTACTGCGCCAACGCCACCACCACGGCATGCACTTCCGACGCCACCTGCGCCGCGAAAACGGCCACCTGCCGACAAAGCGGAACCACCACTACCACCAGCGTTTACTCGGCCAAACCTTGCACCTCCAATGCCGACTGTACCGCGGGCGGCAGTAGGTGTGACTCCGGCTTCTGCAGCAAATGCAACAGTAACGGCGTCGGCGACTGCGTCGAGCAGACCACCACCCTCTTCACGCCGACGCCATGCACCATCGACGCGACCTGCAGCGCCATTACCGAAGGCGATACCTGCAACAACAAGTGCAACGTCCACCACGACTGCTACGACACCACCTACGATGACGCCGCGACCTACAGAGGCTATTTCGAGCCAGCCAAGACCTATTCCTACGATTTCACCAATGAAAAGTTCACCAGCGGAGCCACCATGCCCGGCAGCTGCAGCTATTCCGCTGGAGCCACCACATACGTCTGCGTCAATACAACCGGCGCCGGCACCACATCCGAGACCATGGTGCACGACGCCACCGGCTTCGTAGCCAGTGGAAACTTCCTCAACTGGCTCACCGCTTCGAAGTTCGACGTCGAGAAATGGATCCTGACCGGCGGCAAGTACGAAGACGGTACGCTGGTGGCCGAAACGCGCGGTTGCGCGGGGAGAAAGTTCGTCAAGAACCTTCCCGCGGCTAAACTCACCTTCGCGATACGCGGCGGGACTCCGGAGGGGATCTCCAAGACGGCGAGCCAGGCGACGGAGTACGGACAGACTTACATCGACGTCTCCTACGGCACCTACAACGCCTCAGACTGTCTGTCCGCCATGGACGACTGGATGAACGTCACCACGACGGCGCCGCCGCAGTTGGGGGCCTTCCAAAACGACACCAAAGGGTGTGTCGGCACCTCAACCACCCTGGCCAACGCCGTCACCGCTTCGTCGGTTTGGAACCATATCCTGCACGACTGCTACCAGGGTTTGAGCGGCGGCGCCCAAAGTTACAGCACCAACCTCTCCGCACTTGAGAGCGAGTGCAAGAACATCTACGCAAACCTGAAGCCGGATAAGATGACCGATCCCAACGCCGGTTACGCCGTCTGTTCCAGCGTGCTGACCTACACCATCGGCGGCACCAGTTGGAAAGGGTACCTGGGCGCCTGCTGGAACAGCACCAACCAGGATTTCTCCAACTGCCCGTCAACCAGCGCCGACCCGAGCGTCGACACCCGCGTGAAGCGCATGGGCAACTACTGCGCAGTCAACATCAACACGAACCCCGTCGCCGATCCATCCTCGACCTCGCTCACCACGGCCGGACAGAGCGCACCGGGCTTCATCCTCGAGCAGGGGCTTCTAAACACCCAGCCGGTGGGGTCCTTAAGGGTCAGGGTGGCGACGCCTTCCGCGCCGGTCGGGATCTTGAACGACTTCAAGGACCGCATCCGTTTCGGCGTGCAGACCTTCCAGAACAACGGCTCGGGGAGCGAGTGCGGCAACACCGTCGGCATCCCCTGCGTGAAAACCTGCAGCGTCACCGCGACGCGCATCTGCTACTTCGACAGCGACTGCCCGGTCACCAACGGCACCCAGGAGACCTGCGGCCCCCTGACCAAGCGGGACGGCGGCGACCTGCTCTCCTATGTGGGCGCCGGGCACTGCTCCGTAGCCACCGGCACCGCGTGCACCGTCGACTCCGATTGCGCCTCGCTTACGCCAAGCGGCCAGTACTGCAAACCGGACATAGGCGACCATAGCGGCGGCATGGTCAAGGCGATCGACGGCATCCCCGCCACCTCATGGACACCGTTTGCCGAGAGCTTCTATAACGCGCTCGGGTACTTCGCGCGCGACAATGCCTACACCGACAATCCGCCCGTAAGCCGCAACCCGAGCAGTACCCACGCGTTCCCAGAACTCGCTTCTCCCAACGAGGCGGAAAGCTACCTTACGGATAAGAACCCATCGCAGTACCGTTGCCAGTCCAACAACATACTGCTCATCACGGACGGTATGTCCACCGCCGACCGAAACGACTCCTCCGAGGCGCTCGCCTCCATGTACGCCTCCCAGGTTCCCAACACCGTGAACGGTGCCACGACCTACGGTATCAGCGGCTACGACTCCGTGAACAGCTGCCCCCCTTACGCCGGAAGCCGCAGCATAAGCGACCTCGCCTGGATCGCGAAGAACCGCGGCATAAAAGCACTCACGACCAGCGGGACCGCAAGCACCACCGCTCCAGTCACCCCAAGCGAGTCCATCACCACCATGGTCGTCTATTCGGGACCTATGACGAGCAACGAGCCGGGGTTGTGCGATCCCAAAACGCTCATGGAGAACACCGCGATAAACGGCGGCTATAAGTTGCTCGCGGCCGACGACCCGGATAAACTGCGCGACCAGATAAGGGCGGCGCTCTCCGCTGTCGCCGCCAAGGCCTCTTCCGGTACTGCGGCCTCCATCCTCAGCAACAGCGAGGGGAGCGGCGCCAACATCCTGCAAGCCGTGTTCTTCCCGAAGAAGGTTTTCGAAAACCAGACCTCAGCCTCCTGGATCGGTGAAATGCAGAACCTTTGGTACTTCGTCGATCCGCTGATCAGCCGCTCCACCATCCGCGAGGATACCGACCAGAACAAGACGATGGATCTGATCAGAGATTACGTCGCGAGCTTCCGTTTCGACAGCTCGGACAACACAACCTATGCCTATCTGTCGAAGGACAACAACGGGGACGGGGTGGGTGACACCACCGAGCTCAAGAAGGACAGCGACGACGTGTTGAGCATCTGGCGCGCCGGCCGCCAGCTCGCCCTGCGACCGCTCAGCGCCGCAAGCATCCCCCCGGCCACCGCCGGCGACCCCGCCCGTCCGCGAACCATCTGGACGAGCCTGGACGGCACCAGCCTGACCGCGTTCTCTTCCGCCAACTTTCCCTCCAGCGGAACCAGCAAAGCCGCGATTTTGGCCCCGTACCTGAACGTGAGTGCCGCGGAGGCCGAGCGGCTGATAGACTACACGCACGGCATCGATCAACCCGATGCCAGCGGCTTAGCTTCCTACCGCAAGCGGAAAGTGGACATCAAGGTGCCGACGGTGGTCGACGCCGCCAGCCGTACGCTCAGCTACACCACCAAGTCCGGCACCTGGCGCCTCGGGGATATCATCTCCTCGACGCCGCGCGTCCAATCGACCGGCAAGCTCAATACCTACAACCTCGCCCCCACCAGCGGGTACAACGACGTCTCTTACGGCTCTTTCATCGGTTCAAGCGACTACAAGAACCGGGGGATGGTGTACGTCGGTGCGAACGACGGCATGATGCACGCGTTCAAACTTGGGCTTTTGGACGTCACCGCGAGCGACACACAGAGGGCGACCCTGTCGGGAACCGGCCTGGGCGAGGAGCAGTGGGCGTACATCCCGAAGCAGGCGCTCCCGTATCTGCGTTACTATTCCGACCCCTACTACAATCACCTCTACTATGTGGACGGCTCGACCCTGCTTTTCGATGCGAGCATCGGCTCCGACACGGCGTGCTCTGATACGGCCACTTATTACGATTGCGTGAAACCGAATGCCGTTACCACCGGTGCCGCCGGCACCGCACTCGATTCGGGCACCAACGTCTGGCGCACCATACTGATCGGCGGGATGGGGATTGGCGGCGCCACGGCCAAGACCTGCGCCTCCGGGACCCCCTGCGTGGCGACCCCGGTCGCCACCGATCCCGCCGACGCCACCAAGGCGCTCGGCTATTCAACCTACTACGCCCTCGACGTGACCAATCCGACCTCTCCCTCTTTGATGTGGGAATTCAACGACACGGCCATGGGGTACGCGACCACCGGGCCCGCCATCGTCAGGGTGGGGGACCGGGCCAAGAACGGGCACTGGTACGCCGTCTTCGGTTCCGGCCCCACCGGCCCGATCGATACCACCTATAACCAGTTCAAGGGACAGTCGAATCAGACACTTAAATTCTTCATCGTCGATCTGCGCACCGGTGTATTGGTGGATACCATCGACACCGGCATCGAAAACGCCTTCGCGGGGTCCATGCTGGGCGCCTCGATCGACACGGACCGGTGGGACTCTTCCAGTAACGGTCATTACCAGGACGATGCCATCTACGTGGGGTACACCAAGAAAAATTCCGTCACCGGAACTTGGACCGACGGTGGCGTGATCAGGATCATGACCAAGGAGACGAGCACCGTGACAAACTGGAAGTGGAGCGAGGTGATCGGCGACACGGGCCCGATAGTGACATCGATCTCCAGGCTGCAGGACAGAAAGAACAAAAACCTCTGGCTCTACTTCGGTTCGGGCAGGTACTATTACCACGCCGGCAGCGAGATCGATGACAACGACGGCCAGCGCCGCATTTACGGCATAAAGGAGCCCTGTTACAACACGACAGCACATCCGGGGAACCTTCTGGACAAGACCTGCACGGCAACCGTGACCTCCGGGGTGACCGACCAGTCCAACAGCATCTCGACCAGCATCGGCTCTGGGGGATGGAAGATCGATCTCGGTCTCGCCAGCGGGGACTTCGGCGCCGAGCGCGTCGTCACCGACGCAGTCGCCCTCACCAACGGCACCGTGTTCCTCACCTCCTTCATGCCCAATGCCGACCCCTGCGGGTTCGGTGGCAACTCCTACCTTTGGGCCCTCGGCTATGACACCGGCGGCAGACCGAGCGACGCAGCGCTCAGCGGAAAGGCGCTCATCCAGCTTTCCACAGGGGAGTTCAAGGAGATCGACTTGTCGAGTGCCTTCGGCAGCGGCGCAGCCAGGCTTTTAAGACGCACCAGCGCGGCGATGACGGGCAAGCCCCCGGCGGACGCCTTCCCGATCGTCAGCAAAAGCGGCAACAAACCGGTGAAGCGCATCATGCACATCCAGGAGCGGTGATGAGCAAAGATAGAGGCTTCACCATCGTCGAGCTCGTCGTGGTGGTCGCCGTCATGGCGATACTCCTGGCCATCGGGAGCCTTAACTTCGGCCGGATGCAGAAGAAAAGCAAGGTCGAGGAACAGGTGCGCAACATCTACTCGACACTCACCGATGTCAGGCTCCAGGCGATGTACACGAAGACGCCGCGCGCGGTGACGGTGGTTGGCAACTCCCTGCGCATCTACGCGACCGGCGACACCACAGTGGCCCCCTCTTCGGTGGTCAACCTCTCCTTCCCGATGGTGATCGGTCCGGGGGGCGGGGCCGTCGTCTACGATACGTCGGGGGTGGTCAACGATGTTGACCGCGCTATCTGCGTGGAGCCCGGCAACGTGGCAGATAATCCCGGTAACATGGACAGCACCATCATCTCGACGGTGCGCACCTACCTCGGGAAACGAAGATTAGGAGGCGCCTGTGCCCCAAGCAGCATTGATCAAAAATAACGACGGCTTCACCCTCATCGAACTGATGGTGGCTTTGATCATCGTGGCCGTCGGCATGTTCGGCGTGCTGGAGACCGTGAACGTGAGCCTGCAGCACAACCTGAAGAACGAGTTGCGCAACGAGGCGATCAAGGTCGGCGAACAGTACATGGCCGAATTCCGCGGCATGAACTTCGCCTCCATCGCCGATTCATATCCGAGCGCGAACGTGGACAGAAAGGTGAGGGGGGTGAGCAAGCTGTACGTGGTGGAGCGCAGCTCGCAGGTGCTCGCGAGGGACGGCGCCCTGAAGCCGACCACTAGACAGGTGACGGTCGTGGTCAAGTGGGCCTTTCGCAACCTCACCTCGCAAAACCGCGTGGTTTCAGTGGTGGCTCAGCCATGACCGGGGCCGAGGAGTTGCCGATGCTTAAGCGGAACAAGGGTTACAGCCTGGTCGAGCTCATCGTGGTCATAGCGATCTTCGTCACCGTGCTCATCGTGGTTTCCAGCGGTTTCAAGACCGTGCTCACCCAGGTGGGGCAGCAGAGCAAGCAGATGGAGACCGACATCGGCAACGTGGTCGGCCTCGAGATCTTCCGCTCCGACCTGCAAAACGCGGGGTACGGGCTCCCCTGGGCCTTCCAATCGACCCCGGCTGCAGCCAAGTACACCGAGGCGACCAGCAGTGACGACGGGGGGCCGGTCTCCGCGGCCATCTGGTCCGCCGGTCAGAGCCCGCGCACCTACAACGACGCCGGCGTCGGCACCGGCATCCCGCGCGCCGTCCAGAGCGGTCCCACCACCTTCAACGGCGGCTCGCAATACCTGGTGATCAAGTCCCTGATCGCGGCGACCTCGGCGGACGGCACTCAAAAGAAATCGGTGAACGTGACCTACAACGACACCGGCAGGCACACGACGGTGTGGGGGGACGCGAGCCGTGATTTCAATACCGCCGACGGCGCCACTGAGCGGGTCATCGCGCTCAGGAACACCTTCATCGACCGTGTCCCGAGCAGGCAGTTGCAGGTCGACGGCAGCGGCAACTTCTCCGCATACTTCAAGCAGAATAAGTACACGAGTCTCACCCTACCGCACTCCTCCGGCGACGCCTTCGAGGTGTACGGGATCGACCCGGGCACGGAGCCCAGGATGCCGTTCAACCGCGCCGACTACTACGTCGCAACGCCCGCCGCCCCGTCGCCCGCATGCGCACCCCACACCGGCGTGCTGTACAAGGCGGTGCTCAACCAGGCGGCGAACGGCGGCTTCAGCGCCATTCCTCTTCTTGATTGCGTGGCCGACATGCAGGTGGTCTACGGCATCGGCGAACCCGGTTCACGGGAAGTCAACCTGCATCAGCAGGGCCTTCCGGGGACCGGCAGCGCGCAGGACATCCGGGAGAGGCTCAAGGAGATAAGGGTGTACATCCTCGCCCACACCGGCAAGAAAGACTCCCTATACACCTTCCCGAGCCAGACCGTGGACGTGGGGGAAAAGTTCGGCGGCGACGCGAGCCCGCTGAACGGCAGAACCTTCGACTTGGACGCCAGGATCGGGGGCGACTGGCGGAATTACCGCTGGAAACTTTACACCATCGTGGTTCGACCGCAGAACCTCATCCAGTAAGACACGGAACGCTTATGAAAAAGATCGGCAACGAAGACGGCATAGCACTGGTGACGGCACTCATGTTCACTCTGATCTGCTTTGGGATCGTGGCGGGGCTTATGCAGATGCTGCTTCTTGAGACCAGGGTCTCCGAGAGCCAGAAGGCCTACCGCAACGCGCTGGAGGCCTCCTACGGCGGCACCGAACTCATCACGCGGGAATTCATCCCGAGGCTCTTCGCCAACTACTCGACGAGCATCAACCCTTTGCTGAACGACTACGGCGCCGGGGGGCTTGGTGACATCAACCTGGTGGTGGACAAAGCGGCCTTGGGAACCAAGTTGGCCAAGGCGACCGAGGAGTGGGGGAGTCTCTCCAAGACGGTCAACGCGAAGGACATGCCCGACCTGCAGTTCACCCTGAGGGGGCTCTCCTCCAACACCCACTTCAAGGTCTATGCGAAGGTAGTGGACACGGTACCGGGGAACTCCGACCCGACCGGGGTCGATTACCTCGATTCCGGGGTGGGGGTCGCGGGGATCGGTTCCGGTATCGCCCCCAAGCACAACCCGGCGCTGTACAGCCTCGAGGTGCAGGGGGAACGGGCCTCCAGCCCTAAGGAAAAGGCGATCCTCTCGGTTCTCTACGCTTACTGACATCGCCTCGCGCAAAAAGCTGCCCTCCCTCTACGGGGAGGGCTTTTTTTTTGCCCTCTGCCGCAGTTTTCCCGCCTTTTTTTTCCGGGGTCCTTTGCTAAGATTGGTGGGTTCAAATTTTGCCGGGCCTCCGCCAGCCGGTCGCCCGGCGTCTTCCGGGGGGAAAGATGCCTTCACGCGGTTTCTCACTCGTCGAGATGTTGACCATTATGGCAACCGCAGCACTTCTCATCGCCCTTGGCACAGTCATGTTCCAGCGCTATGACCGCAGCTTCAGGCGTGAGGCGCAGACCCGCCTCATCCTCGCCGAGCTGCTGAAAGCCCGCATGCAGGCGATCAGCCAGCACAGGGTGATCCGGGTGAAACTGTACCCGGACCGCTTCGAGGTGTACTCCTCCGGGGCCGATGACCGTAACGGGGCAAGTCCACTCATGGCGCAACAACTCAGATTTCCGCTGTCGAGCAACGCTGCTGGTTTCGGCGGCGGGGCGCATGTGGACTTCAAGGAAACCGGCCTCACAGACGACTGGTGTTCCATCTGTGTCGATGCCGGCGCCCCGCTTCCAGGTCTTGACAGCATCGTCATCTCGGCCACCAGGATGAGCACAGGCTCAAGGGACAAGGGAAATGAGTGCACCTCGGACAATATCACCATCAGGTAGAGCGGGCTTCAGCCTCGTGGAGATGCTCATGGCCATGCTGGTCGCCACGGTCGGGCTTTTGGGGCTTTTGCAGTCGGTGATCGTCGCCTATCAGCATGCGGTGGAGACCCGCTGTCGCAGCGAAGCGGTGCAGGTGGCGGAAGAACGGCTGCATACGTTGAGCGGACTCCCTTTCGCCAAAATCACCGGGGGCACCGAAACGACAAGCGTCGAGACGAGAATGGTGGGGGGAGTCCCCTGGACCTACACGGTCACGAGCAAGGTGCAGCCGGCGGGCAGCACCAAAGCAGCCGTGAAACTCACCGTTGCCATCACCTGGAACGCCAGGGGCGAGGCGGCAAGCCATGAGATCTACACGCTGAGGACGAGGAGAGTCGGGGAATGAGGCCTAAGGAGACGGAACGGGGTTACACCCTGGTCGAGCTGCTGGTGTCGATGCTGATCTTCTCGGTGGTGATGACGCTCATCAGTGTCTCCTTCGGGAGGATCGTGAGGAGTTCAAGCCAGCTCGGCAGGTCTGCTGAGAGCGATATCGCCGGTCTGATCGGGCTCGAGGTGATGCGAAGCGACGTCGAACTGGCGGGCTTCGGCCTGCCGTGGAGCGTTCCCAGCGAAATAAATTACAGCGAGGCCGGAGTGGCGGAACAGTTCGTCAACAGCTGCAGTGACGGCTGCCCCGACGCGATGCCCAGCCGCTACAACGACCGGCCCTACCTGGAGGCTCCCCCCGCCTATCGGGTGGGGGACAACGTGGGCTTCAACGGCTCCGACTACCTCGTGCTGAAGGGGACCGCGCTCGGCACGAGCAGCGTCTGCCGCAGTTGGTGTTACCTCAAGAAGGGGGGGGTGACCAGGCCGTCGCGCGTCAGCCCGGAGCTCTCCAGCGGGAGCCGGGACCGCGTCATCGTGCTCAGAAACGAGATCGGCCCGGATGGGGCGAGCCGCTCCCTCGTAAGCAAAGGGAGCGACTTCACGGTCGCCTTGGACAGCGACGGATTTCCCGAAGCGTTTACCCCGGCGGAAGCAACCGACACCTACCTCGTGTACGGGGTTGCAAACTACTACTCCGACGCGAAGCTCAGCTTTCCCTTCAACCGGTCCGACTACTACATAAACCGCAAAGCCGACAAGATGTCGAAATCATGCAACGAAGGTACCGGCATGCTCTACAAGACGGTGATCAATCACCAGGGGGATCCCACGAAATACCCGCTTCTCGATTGTGCCGCCGACATGCAGGTTGTTCTCTGCCTGGACACCAACGGTGACGGTGAAATCGATTACCACCCCGTGCTCGCCAGAGAGATCCCCACAGCGCAGAAGCTGCGCGAGCAACTGAAGGAGATCAGGGTTTACGTCCTAGCCCAGCAGGGATTACCCGATCCCGCCTTCTTCTACCCGGTAGCGACCCCGTCACGCGCCATCGTGGTCGGGGACCCCGCCTTGTCGGACGAGCTTGGTCATGTCTGGAGCGAACGGGCGCTCGCCCAGAGGTTCGGGGAGAACTGGCGCAACTACCACTGGAAGGTGTACACCATCGTGGTGCAACCCAAAAACCTTTAGCAGGGAGGGGCGATGCGATACCTTGGCTCGCAACATGGTGCGGCTTTGGTGACGGCGCTGATGCTGACCGCGCTGTCGCTTGTGATAGCCGTCGCACTGCTCACCATGGTCACCACCGGGATCCAGACATCCGCAAGCCAAAAGCGCTACCGCAGCTCGCTGTCTGCGGCGCGGGGCGCCGTCGATCTCTTCACTCAGGAACTGATGCCCAGGCTGTTCCAGGCCGAAACCTCGGTCGGAAACCTGGAACACGAATTCTCTGGGATCGAGTTGCATGTAAATCTCGACACCTGCCTGAGACAAAAGCTGACGCTTGCGCCAGGATCCTGGACCGGCTGCAGCGCGGCGCAGGCCTCGAGCGATCCCGCGGCGGCGCCGGATGTCACCTTCCGGCTTGCCGGTCTCCCTGCCGCGCAGGGGTTCACGGTAAGCACCAAGATCGTCGACACCGTCCCCGGCAACACGGACCGAAGCGGCTACGACCTTCTGGATGCGGCAGGCGCGGTAGCGGCCCAGGATGAAGTGGTCCGTCCGCAGCACGTCCCGGCCATGTACCACCTCGCGGTGCAGGGGAGCAGGGATGGGCAGACTCGTGAAAGGGCGCGCCTGTCGGTCCTTTACGCTTACTGACCGGTGATCGCCGCAGGCGCCTGGCCGCGGCGGGAAAAGAGCATAGGTTTTCTTGAAGGGCGGGTTGCGACAAATTGCGACTCGCCTTTTTATTGGTATCATCTCCCATGCCCGCCCATTAGAATTCTGCCTGGGAACGGGAGGCTTTTAACCTCCGTTCATGGCAGCCGTCTCTCTTTGGCATATAATTATGTATAATTTGAATTAAAATGTTGACTTTCGTGAAGTTTTGCGTATATGTATGTCAAAATTTCCTACGACTGTCTTAAGCGGTGCCAATCAATGATCATGAACAGCGTGAAGAAATTGCGGGAAGAGCGCCTGATGAGCAAGGCCGAGC
>MTLC01000415.1_pt1 | contig 12140 bp, 10 predicted proteins | sample 1982451 | NCBI WGS metagenome assembly MTLC01 (sample SAMN05710165, study PRJNA340218) | biofilm metagenome | isolation source: sample SPH anode biofilm adapted to +100 mV | place: USA | collected 2012-02-03 | reverse complement strand
GCTCGGCCTTGCTCATCAGGCGCTCTTCCCGCAATTTCTTCACGCTGTTCATTATCATTGATTGGCACCGCTTAAGACAGTCGTAGGAAATTTTGGCACAGGTATACACCAATATTCACGAAAGTCAACATTTTAATTCAAATTATAGATAATTATATGCCAAAGAAAGATACGGACCCCTCATCGGGGAGCGGGACGCCCCCACGCGAAGTATCAGAATTCTAATGGGCGGGCATGGGAGATGATACCAATAAAAAGGCGAGTTGCAATTTGCCGCAACCCGCCCTTCAAGAACACCTATGCTCTTTTTGCGCCGCTTTCCGGTGCCAGTGCGATTACGTTCAGTAGGCGTAAAGGACCGACAGTCGCGCTCTTTCACGAGGCTGCCCCTCCCGGCGCCCCTGCACCGCCAGGTGGTACATGGCCGGGACGTGCTGCGGACGGACCACTTCGTCCTGGGCCGCTACCGAGCCGGCCGCATCCAGAAGGTCGTAGCCGCTTCGGTCCGTGTTACCGGGGACAGTGTCGACGATTTTAGTGCTTACCGTGAACCCCTGAGCGGCAGGCAGGCCGGCAAGCCGGAACGTGACATCCGGCGCCGCCGCGGGATCGCTCGAGGCCTGCGCCGCGCTGCAGCCGGTCCAGGATCCTGGCGCAAGCGTCAGCTTTTGCCTCAGGCATGTGTCCAGGTTTACCTGCAACTCGATCCCCGAGAATTCGCGCTCCAAGGTTCCGACCGTGGTTTCCACCTGGAACAGCCTGGGCATCAGCTCCTGGGTGAACAGATCGACGGCGCCCCTCGCCGCCGACAGCGAGCTGCGGTAGCGCTTTTGGCTCGCGGATGTCTGGATCCCGGTAGTGACCATGGTGAGCAGTGCGACGGCTATCACAAGCGACAGCGCGGTCAGCATCAGCGCTGTCACTAAAGCCGCACCATGTTGCGAGCCAAGGTATCGCATTGCCCCTCCCTGCTAAAGGTTTTTGGGCTGCACCACGATGGTGTAAACCTTCCAGTGATAGTTACGCCAGTTCGCCCCGAACATCTGGGCGAGCGCCCGCTCGCTCCAGACATGCCCAAGCTCGTCCGACAAGGCGGGGTCCCCTACCACGATGGCGCGCGACGGGGACGCTACCGGATACAAGAAGGCGGGATCAGGTAATCCCTGCTGGGCCAGAACGTAAACCCTGATCTCCTTCAGTTGCTCGCGCAGCTTCTGCGCGTCCGGGGTCTCTCTGGCGAGCACGGGGTGGTAGTCGATTTCCCCGTCGCCGTTGGTGTCGAAGTAGAACACCACCTGCATATCGGCCGCACAATCGAGAAGCGGGTATTTAGTGGGATCCCCCTGGTGATTGATCACCGTCTTGTAAAGTAAGCCGGTTCCTTCGTTGCAGGATTTCGACATCTTGTCCGATTTGCGGTTTATGTAGTAGTCGGACCGGTTGAAGGGAAAGCTGAGCTTCGCGCCGGAGTAGTAGTTTGCAACCCCGTACACGAGGTAGGTATCGGTTGCTTCCGCCGGGGTAAACGCTTCGGGAAATCCGTCTTTATTCAGGGCAACCGTGAAGTCGCTCCCATCGCTTACGAGGGAGCGGCTAGCCCCCTCCGAGCCGACCTCGTTTCTGAGCACGATGACGCGGTCGCGGCTCCCGCTGGAGAGCTCTGGGCTGATGCGCGACGGCCTGGTCCCCCCCCCCTTCTTTAGGTAACACCAACTGCGGCAGACGGTGTTCGTGCCGAGCGCGGTCCCCTTGAGCACGAGATAGTCGGAGCCGTTGAAGCCCACGTTGTCCCCCACCCGGTAAGCGGGGGGCGCGTCCATGTAAGGACGGTCGTTGTAGAGGCTGGGCATCGCGTCGGGGCATCCGTCACTGCAGCTGTTGACGAACTGATCTGACGCGCTGGCCTCAGTGTAGTTTATCTCGTCGGAAACGCTCCAGGGCAGACCGAAGCCCGCCAGTTCGACGTCGCTTCGCATCACCTCGAACCCGATCAGGCCGGCAATATCGCTCTCCTCAGATCTGCCTAGCTGGCTTGAGCTTCTCACTATCCTCCCGAAGGAGCCACTGATAAGCGTCATCACCACCGCGAAGATCAGCATCGACACCAGCAGCTCGACAAGGGTGTAACCCCGCTCCATCTCCTTAGGCCTCATTCCCCGACTCTCCTCGTCCTCAGGGTGTAGATCTCGTGGCTTGCCGCCTCGCCCCTGGTGTTCCAAGTGATGGCAACGGTGAGCTTTTTGGCTGCTGTGGTGCTGCCCGCCGACTGCACCTTGCTGGTCACCGTGTAGGTCCAGGGGACCCCCCCCACCATTCTCGTCTCGACGTTTGTCGTATCAGAGTTGCCGGTAAGGTTGGCGAAAGGGAGTCCGCTCAACGTGTGCATCCGTTCTTCGGCTACCTGCACCGCTTCGCTGCGACAGCGGGTCTTCACCGTATGCTGATAGGCGACGATTACCGACTGCAAAAGCCCCAAAAGCCCGACCGTGGCGACCAGCATGGCCATGAGCATTTCCACGAGGCTGAAGCCCGCGCTACCTGATGGTGATGTTGTCCGAGGTGCACTCATTTCCCTTGTCCCTTGAGCCCGTGCTCATCCTCGTGGCCGAGATGACGATGCTGTCAAGCCCCGGAGACGGGGAGTCGGCATCGACACAGACGGAACACCAGTCGTCTGTGAGGCCGGTTTCCTTGAAGTCCACGTGTGCACCGCCGCCGAAACCAACGGCGTTGCTCGACAGCGGGAAACTGAGTTGTTGCGCCATGAGCGGACTTGCCCCGTTGTGGTCATCAGTCACGGAGGAATACACCTCAAAGCGGTCCGGGTACAGTTTCACCCGGATCACCCTGTGCTGGGTGATCGCCTGCATTCGGGCTTTCAGCAGCTCGGCGAGGATGAGGCGGGTCTGCGCCTCACGCCTGCAGCTTCGGTCATAGCGCTGGAACATGACGATGCCAAGGGCGATGAGAAGTGCCACCGTCGCCATAATGGTCAACATCTCGACGAGTGAGAAGCCGCGTGAAGACATCTGTCCCCCCGGGAGACGCGGGGCGACCGGTTGGCGGAGGCCCTGACAAAATTTGAACCCACCAATCTTAGCAAAGGACCCGAGAAAAAAAAGACTGAAAAACTGAGGCGGAGGGCAAAAAAAAAGCCCTCCCCGTAGAGGGAGGGCAGCTTGCTGCGGGAAGTGGTGTCAGTAGGCGTAAAGAACCGAGAGGATGGCCTTTTCCTTCGGGCTGGAGGCCCGTTCCCCCTGCACCTCGAGGCTGTACAGCGCCGGGTTGTGCTTAGGGGCGATACCGGAACCGATCCCCGCGACCCCCACCCCGGAATCGAGGTAATCCACCCCGGTCGGGTCAGAGTTCCCCGGTACCGTGTCGACTACCTTCGCATAGACCTTGAAGTTGGTGTTGGAGGAGAGCCCCCTCAGGGTGAACTGCAGGTCGGGCATGTCCTTCGCGTTAACCGTCTTGGACAGACTCCCCCACTCCTCGGTCGCCTTGGCCAACTTGGTCCCCAAGGCCGCTTTGTCCACCACCAGGTTGATGTCGCCAAGCCCACCAGCGCCGTAGTCGTTCAGCAAAGGGTTGATGCTGGTCGAGTAGTTGGCGAAGAGCCTCGGGATGAACTCCCTAGTGATGAGCTCGGTGCCGCCGTAGGAAGCCTCCAGCGCATTGCGATAGGCCTTCTGGCTCCCGGAGACCCTGGTCTCAAGAAGCAGCATCTGCATCAGGCCTGCCACAATCCCAAGGCAGATCAGGGTGAACATAAGTGCCGTCACCAGTGCTATGCCGTCTTCGTTACCGATCTTTTTCATAAGTGTTCCATGTCTTACTGGATGAGGTTCTGAGGTCGAACCACGATGGTGTAAAGCTTCCAGCGGTAATTCCGCCAGTCGCCACCGATCCTGGCGTCGAGGTCGAAGGTTCTGCCGATCAGCGGGCTCAAGACGCCGCCGAACCTTTCACCGACGTCGACGGTCTGGCTCGGAAAGGTATAGAACGAGTCCTTCTTCCCGGTGTGCGCCAGGATGTATACCCTGATCTCCTTGAGCCTCTCGCGGATGTCCTGCGCGCTGCCGGTCCCAGGGAGGGTCGCCTGATGCAGGTTGACCTCCTTCGAGCCCGCGTCTCCGATCCCGTAGACCACCTGCATGTCGGCCACGCAGTCAAGGAGCGGTATGGGGCTGAAGCCGCCGCTCGCCGCCTGGTTTAGCACCGCCTTGTACAGCACCCCGGTGTGTGGTGCGCAGGCGGGAGGCGGGGTGGCGGGCGTTGCGACGTAGTAGTCGGCGCGGTTGAACGGCATCCTGGGCTCCGTCCCGGGGTCAATCCCGTACACCTCGAAGGCGTCGCCGGAGGAGTGCGGCAGGGTGAGACTCGTGTACTGGTTCTGTTTGAAGTAGGCGGAGAAGTTGCCGGTGCTGTCGACCTGCAACTGCCGGCTCGGGACACGATCGATGAAGGTGTTCCTGAGCACGATGATCCGCTCCGTGGCGGTGCTTTCCGGCTTGAAATCGCGGGTCGCATCCCCCCATACGGTCGTGTGCCTGCCGGAGTCGTTGTAGGTGACGTTCACCGATTTCTTCTGGGTGCCCGCGGCGGATGTCGCCGCGATCAGCGACTTGATTACCAGGTATTGCGAGCCGCCGTTGAATGTGGTGGCGCCGCTCTGGACGGCGCGCGGGATGCCGGTGCCGACGCCGGCATCGTTGTAGGTGCGCGGGCTCTGACCGGCGGACCAGATGGCCGCGGAGACCGGTCCCCCGTCATCACTGCTGGTCGCCTCGGTGTACTTGGCTGCGGCCGGGGTCGACTGGAAGGCCCAGGGGAGCCCGTACCCCGCGTTTTGAAGGTCGGAGCGGAAGATCTCGAGGCCGACCACGTTGCCGATGTCGGTTTCCATCTGCTTGCTCTGCTGTCCCACCTGGGTGAGTACGGTCTTGAAACCATTGGAAACCACGATGAGCACGGTGACGAAGATCGCCATGACCACGATGAGTTCCACCAGGGTATATCCCTTGTTCCGCTCCAGCATCGGTAACTCCTGGGTTCCGGTCATGGCTGCGCCACCACTGAAACCACCCGGTTTTGCGAGGTGAGGTTGCGGAAGGCCCACTTGACCACCACGGTCACCTGCTTCGTGGTCGGCTGCAGGGCGCCGTCGCGGGCGAGCACCTGGGAGCTGCGCTCCACCACGTACTGTTTGCTTACTCCCCTCACCTTCCTGTCGATGCTCATGCTCGGGTAGGAATCGGTGATGGAGGCGAAGTTCGTGCCGCGGAATTCGGCCATGTACTGTTCGCCGACTTTGATCGCCTCGTTGCGCAACTCGTTCTTCAGGTTGTGCTGCAGTGTCACGTTCACGGTTTCCAGTACGCCGAACATACCGACGGCCACGATGATCACCGCGACCATGAGTTCTATGAGGGTGAAGCCGTCGTTATTTTTGATCAATGCTGCTTGGGGCACAGGCGCCTCCTAATCTTCTTTTTCCGAGGTAGGTACGCACCGTCGAGATGATGGTGCTGTCCATATTGCCGGGATTCTCGGCCACGTTGCCGGGTTCCACGCAAATAGCGCGTTCGACATCGTTGACCACCCCCGACGCGTCGTAGACGACGGCTCCGCCCCCCGGACCGATCACCATCGGGAAAGAGAGGTTGACCACCGAAGAGGGGGCCACCGTGGTGTCGTCGGTCGCGTAAATGCGCAGGGAGTTGCCAACCACCGTCACCGCGCGCGGCGTCTTCGTGTACATCGCCTGGAGCCTGACATCGGTGAGGGTCGAGTAGATGTTGCGAACCTGTTCCTCGACCTTGCTTTTCCTCTGCATCTGGCTGAAGTTCAGGCTCCCGATGGCCAGAAGTATCGCCATGATGGAGACGACGACGACCAGTTCGACGATGGTGAAGCCGCTCTCTTTGCTCATCACCGCTCCTGGATATGCATGATGCGTTTCACCGGCTTGTTGCCGCTCTTGCTGACGATCGGGAAGGCGTCCGCCGGGGGCTTGCCCGTCATCGCCGCGCTGGTGCGTCTTAAAAGCCGTGCGGCGCCGCTGCCGAAGGCACTCGACAAGTCGATCTCTTTGAACTCCCCTGTGGAAAGCTGGATAAGCGCCTTCCCGCTGAGCGCTGCGTCGCTCGGTCTGCCGCCGGTGTCATAGCCGAGGGCCCAGAGGTAGGAGTTGCCACCGAACCCGCAGGGGTCGGCGTTGGGCATGAAGGAAGTGAGGAACACGGTGCCGTTGGTGAGGGCGACTGCGTCGGTGACGACGCGCTCGGCGCCGAAGTCCCCGCTGGCGAGACCGAGGTCGATCTTCCATCCCCCAGAGCCAATGCTGGTCGAGATGCTGTTGGACTGGTCGGTCACCCCGGAGGTCACGGTTGCCGTGCAGGTCTTGTCCAGAAGGTTCCCCGGATGTGCTGTCGTGTTGTAACAGGGCTCCTTTATGCCGTAAATGCGGCGCTGGCCGTCGTTGTCATCGATCTCGCTGCCGGCGTGGTAATAGTACCTGCCCGAACCGAAGTAGAGCCAGAGGTTTTTGTTCTTTCTGTCCTGCAGCCTGGAGATCGATGTCACTATCGGGCCCGTGTCGCCGATCACCTCGCTCCAAGCCCAGTTTGTCACGGTGCTCGACTCCTTGGTCATGATCCTGATCACGCCGCCGTCGGTCCAGGTACCGGTGGTGGAATTTTTCTTGGTGTACCCCACGTAGATGGCATCGTCCTGGTAATGACCGTTACTCGAAGAGTCCCAACGGTCGGCGTCGATCGAGGCGCCCAGCATGGACCCGGCGAAGGCGTTTTCGATGCCGGTGTCGATGGTATCGACCAATATGCCGGTGCGCAGATCAACGATAAAGAATTTAAGTGACTGATTCGACTGTCCCTTGAACTGGTTGTAGGTGGTATCGATCGGGCCGGTGGGGCCGGAACCGAAGACGGCGTACCAGTGACCGTTCTTGGCCCGGTCCCCCACCCTGACGATGGCGGGCCCGGTGGTCGCGTATCCCATGGCCGTGTCGTTGAACTCCCACATCAAAGAAGGAGCGGTCGGATTGGTCACGTCGAGAGCATAGTAGGTGGAATAGCCAAGTGCCTTGGTGGCGTCGGCGGGATCGGCGGCAACCGGGGTCGCCACGCAGGGGGCCCCGGAGGTGCAGGTCTTGGCCGTGGCGCCGCCAATCCCCATCCCGCCGATCAGTATGGTGCGCCAGGTGTTGGTGCCCGGGTCGAGTGCAGTGCCGGCGGCACCGGTAGTAACTGCATTCGGTTTCACGCAATCGTAATAGGTGGTCGCATCAGAGCACGCCGTGCTGGTGCCGATGCTCGCATCGAAAAGCAGGGTCGAGCCATCCACAAAGTAGAGGTGATTGTAGTATGGGTCGGAGTAGTAACGCAGATACGGGAGCGCCTGCTTCGGGATGTAGGCCCACTGCTCCTCGCCCAGGCCGGTTCCCGACAGGGTCGCCCTCTGGGTGTTGCTCGCGGTGACGTCCAAAAGCCCCAGTTTGAACGCATGCATCATGCCGTCGTTCGCACCGACGTACACCATCCCCCGGTTCTTGTAATCGCTGGAACCGATGAAAGAGCCGTAGGAGACGTCGTTGTACCCACTGGTGGGGGCGAGGTTGTAGGTATTGAGCTTGCCGGTCGACTGGACGCGCGGCGTCGAGGAGATGATATCCCCGAGGCGCCAGGTGCCGGACTTGGTGGTGTAGCTGAGCGTACGGTTTTCGGCGTTGACCACCGTCGGCACCTTGATGTCCACCTTTCGCTTGCGGTAGGAAGCAAGACCATCCGCATCGGCCTGGTCGATGCCATGCGTGTAGTCTATGAGCCTTTCCGCCTCCGCGGCACTCACGTTCAGGTACGGGGCCAAAGTCGCGGCGTTGCTGGTCCCGCTGGTCGGGAAGTTCGCGGAAGAGAACGCGGTCAGGCTGGTGCCGTTCAGGCTCGTCAGGATCCTGCGCGGACGTGCGGGGTCGCTGGCGGTGGCCGGTGGAATGCTGGTGGCGTTAAGTGGTCGCAGGGCAAGCTGGCGGCCGGCGCGCCAGATACTCAACACATCGTCGCTGTCCTTCTTGAGCTCGGTGGTGTCACCCACCCCATCCCCGTTGGTGTCCTTGGAGAGATAGGCGTAGGTGGTGTTGTCCGAGCTGTCAAAGCGGAAACTGGCGACGTAATCGCTGATCAGGTCCATCGCCCTGTTCTGGTCAGTATCTTCTCGGATGGTGGAGCGGCTGATCAGCGGATCGACGAAGTACCAAAGGTTCTGCATCTCGCCGATCCATGAGGTCCAGGTCTGGTTTTCGAAAACCTTCTTCGGGAAGAAAACGGCTTGCAGGATGTTGGCGCCGCTCCCCTCGCTGTTGCTGAGAATGGAGGCCGCCGTACCGGAAGCGGCCTTGGCGGCGACTGCGGAAAGGGCTGCCCGTATCTGGTCGCGCAGTCCATCACGGTCCGTGGCGGACAGCAACGTGGTGCCGCCGTTTCTCGCGGTGTTATCCATCAGCGTTTTCGGGTCGCAAAGCCCGACTTCGTTGCTCGTCTGGGGCCCCGAATAGACGACGAAGGTGGTGATCGATTCGCTTGGTGTAGCCGGAGCGGTGGTGCTTGCCGTCCCGCTTGTGGCGAGGGTTTTTATGCCGCGGTTCTTCGCGATCCAGGTGAGGTCGCTTATGCTGCGGCTGCCGGCGTAAGGGGGGCAGCTGTTGGCCGAGTCATAGCCGCTGATGCCGTAGGTCGTGGTGCCGTTCACGCTGTTGGGAACCTGGGATGCGTACATTGAGGCGAGCGCCTCGGAGGAACCGTTCTGGTCGGCCGTGGACATGCCGTCCGTTATCAGCAGTATGTTGTTGGATTGGCAACGGAACTGCGACGGGTTCTTCTCGGTGAGGTAGCTTCCGGCCGCATTGGGCGAAGCGAGCAACGGGAACGGATGGGTGCTGCTTGGGTTGCGGCTCACCGGCGGGTTCGCGGTATAGGCGTTGTCGCGCGCGAAGTACCCGAGCGCATTGTAGAAGCTCTCGGCAAACGGCGTCCAGGAGGTGGCGGGGATGCCGTCGATCGCCTGGATCATGCCGGTGCTGTGGTCACCTATGCTGGGTTTGCAATACTGGCCGCTCGGCGTGAGCGAAGCGCAATCGGAGTCGACGGTGCACGCGGTTCCGGTGGAAACGGAGCAATTCCCTGATCCGACATAGGTGAGCAATTGGCCGCCATCTCTCTTGGTCAGTGCGCCACAGGTCTCCTGGGTGCCGTTGGTAATCGGGCAGTCAGTGTCGAAGTAGCAGATGCGCGTCGTAGTCACACTGCATGTTTTGACGCAGGGAATGCCGGCGGTATTGCCGCACTCACTCCCCGCGCCGTTGTTCTGGAAGGTCTGCACCCCGAAGCGGATGCGGTCCTTGAAATCATCCAGGAGCCCGATTGGTGCGGAATCCGTTGCGACCCGGACCCTGAAGGTGCCCACCGGCTGGGTGTTGAGAAGGCCCTGTTCGAGGATGAAACCTGGTGCGCTCTGCCCGGCGGTGGTGAGCGAGGTCGAAGACGGGTCGGCGACCGGATTGGTGTTGATGTTCACGTTGCAGTAGTTCGCCATGCGCTTTACCTGGGTGTCGGCGTTGGGATCTGAGCTGCTTTGCGGGCAGTTGGAGAAGTCCTGCCGCGTGCTGTTCCAGCAGGCACCCAGGTACCCCTGCCAGCTGGTGCCACCGATCGTGTAGGTCAACACGCTGGAGCATACGGCGTAACCGGCGTTGGGGTCGGTCATCAAGTTCGGCTCCAGGTTGGCGTATATGTTTTTGCACTCGCCCTCAAGGGCGGAGAGGTTGGTGCTGTAGGCTTGGGCTGCTCCGCTCAAACCCTGGTAGCAGTCGTGCAGGATGTGGTTCCAAACCGACGAAGCGGTCACGGCGTTCGCGAGTGTGGTTGAGGTGCCGACGCATCCCTTTGTATCGTTCTGAAACGCGCCCAGTTGCGGGGCATTGGTGGTGGTGACGTTCATCCAGTCATCCATGGCGGCCAGACAGTCGGAGGCGTTGTAGGTGCCGGTCGAGATATCGATGTAGGTCTGCCCGTACTCGGTCGCCTGGCTCGTGGTCTTGGTAATCCCCTCCGGGGTCCCCCCGCGTATGGCGAAAGTGAGACTTGCGGCGGGGAGGCTCTTCACGAACTTTCTCCCTGCGCAGCCGCGCGTTTCAGCGACCAGGGTGTTGTCTTCGTACTTGCCACCGGTCAGGATCCCCTTCTCGATGTCGAACTTGGAAGCAGTGAGCCAGTTGAGGAAGTTTCCGCTGGCAACGAAGCCGGTAGCGTCGTGTACTACGGCCTCGGAGGTGGTACCAGCGCCGGTGGTGTTGACGCATACGTACTTGGTGGTGCCAGCGGAATAGCTGCAAGTCCCCGGCATGGTGGCGTTGTAAATGAACTTATTGTTGGTGAAATCGTAGGAGTAGGTCTTGTCTGAGTCGAAATAGCCGCTGTAAGGCGTGGCGTTGTTGTATGTGGCGTCGTAGCATTCATGGTGGACGTTGCACTTGTTGTCGCAGGTATCGCCGCTTGTGATGGCGCTGCAGGTGGCGTCCGTGGTGCAGGCGGTAGGCGTAAAAGTCGTGTTGGTCTGTTGGACGCAGTCGCCTACGCCGTTGTTCGTGTTGCACTTGGTGCAGAAACCGGAATTACATACACTGTTCCCGGAGGTGCAGTCGCTGCTCGAGGTGCAGGGCTTGGCCGAATAGACCGTACTGGTGGTCGTGGTACCGCTTTGCCGGCAGGTGGCCGGGAGGACGGCGCAGGTGGTGTTGGAGGTACACGCCGTGGTGGTGGAGTTGGCGCAATAGGTGTGCGTCGTGTCCTGGTAGAACAGATCGTACATACTGGCCGAGTTGTCGATCAGAAGCAGCAGGTTGGGCGGGATGTTCCCTGCAACGAAAGCGGGCGTCACGCAGTAATCGGCGCCGGGATCGGCATGCGAGACCGCAGGCGACAGTAGAAGGACGAGCGCGAGGCTCGAGACCGTTATCAAAAGGGATGGTTTCATTTTTTCCACCTTGCACCTCACGAAAGGAAATCCGACGGTTGAGAGAAGGTCAAAACTACCGCAGCAACTGCTGCATGGCCGCCGCATCCTGGTAGCCGACGACGATGCGCCCGTCCTGGAGCACGAGTGTCGGGGTCGAGTTGATGCCGTTGGCGGCGGCGAAACTGATCGTATCATCGACCGGTTTCTTCGCATCCTTATCGGTCGCGGCGGGAAACGGCTTGCCTGCGAAGGACTGGTCGAGGAGTTCCATCGAATTGCGCGACAGGATTACGCGGGACTTGTCGTAGGCCTTCGGGTGCATCTTGAGCGGGAAGAGCTTGATGTAGATGGCAAGGTCGGGCTCCATGGCCGCCAATTTTTTCAGCTCGACGTGAGCCTTCGCGCAGTACGGGCACTCCGGGTCGGTGAAGACGTAGAGCTTCTTCTTCCCCTTGGGGTTGCCGAGTACCAGGGCATTATCCGTGGTTAGCGTGGCAGGGTCCAAGTGATCCTTGCGCTCCTGGCGCGCAGCCTGCGCCGAACCTCCCACCGGCTGCCGCGAGGCGATGTCGAAGACCTGGCCGGCTATGATGTGCTTTTTGCCGTAGTCGAGATACGCGACTCCCGTTTGCCCTTTCTGTTCGAAGGTGACCTCGTAGAGCCCGCGCACCGGTGCCGGTTTAACATCCTTGACCGAGCCGATCTCCTTTAAGAGACTGCTCGCCTCCTGGAGGGTTATCGAATGGCATGATGCGCATTCACCGGTGCAACCTTGCGACATGGCGAAGGCTTGGGTGGAGAAGGAAACGGCTGCTGCAAAGGTAAAAGTGGCGAGAACTTTCCACAACGACATCAGTACACCTCATACGTGATTTTTATTGCCCCGGAGTTGGCAGCAACAACCATGCCTCGAACCAAGGCACATCTGCCTGTCACCGTTTCCGCCTCAATCCGCACAGTTGCGCCATACCATACCACGGCTGCAATCGGAAATGTATGCATTTTTTTCATAGCAGAGCCACCGACTCCGCAAAAAATTGGCACCGCAAGGGCGGTTAACCGAGATCGTACTCCTTCAACTTGTACAAAAGGGCTCGATGGCTGAT